>Ga0070731_10002536_pt1 | contig 17251 bp, 9 predicted proteins | sample Coa_R1_2_FD_66448 | JGI IMG/M metagenome (GOLD analysis project Ga0070731, IMG submission 66448) | Surface soil microbial communities from Centralia Pennsylvania, which are recovering from an underground coalmine fire - Coalmine... | ecosystem: Environmental > Terrestrial > Soil > Unclassified ...
GGAATATACCCGTCCGATTCGATTTTCTTCCTTTCAGCAACTGCATAAAAGGCATTATTTAACAGATTGACAAGAACCCTTACCATATCCTGGGGAACAAATTGGAATTTTCCTATTGACTGATCAAAATCTGTGAATATTTGAACATCGAAGGACTTATCCTTAGCCCTCATATTGTGGTAGCTGAGTTTAAGGCATTCATCAACCAATGCATTAATGTCTGCCAGGATTTTTTCACCAGCGCCAGTCCGGCTATGTAAAAGCATGCCTTTGACAATACCATCTGCCCTCTTTCCATGCTGCGTAATTTTATCTTGGTTTGCCTTGATCATTTTGAGTGCATTTTCTACTCCTCCAGGATTGCCATTTTTTAGCTCGAGCTCAGCTTCCTCCACCAATTCAGTATTAACTTCAGAGAAGTTATTTATAAAGTTCAATGGGTTTTGTATCTCATGTGCAATCCCTGCAGTGAGCTCGCCCAATGATGCCATTTTCTCGGATTGAATGAGCTGAGCCTGGGTTTCGCTCAGGTCTTTGAGTGAATTACTAAGCGCAGTGGTTCGCTCCTGCACCTGCCTTTCGAGGGTTTCATTTTGGGTGGCCAATATTTGTTGCTTTTCCTGCTCCTGTAATATGCTTTTCCTGGAGAGAATTTCGACCTCTGATAATTTCTGAGTCAGAGATCGATTGGTGAAAGCAAAATCAAGTCCCAGGTAAATGGAAGTTGCTACTGGAATACTTAGGTTCGCGAAATTGAATCCGAGATATAAAATGGTAAAATTTGAAAAAATGACTACGGTATAAATGCCAAGGACAACGGCGATCATATAAGCTAAAGAAAATACCAGGAAGCCAATAGCGCCACCCAGGAGAATCCATCCTCCCCTTTTTTTGGACCTCGTGGATTGGTATGCGATACGACCAATTTCTAAACTGATTAGCCAAGGCACGAACACAATAGTAATAAGCCGCCCCAACTCATATGTGCATGCATTTAGAAAAATGGCAATTAATATTAAGGTGGTTAACGACCAGAAGTACCATCCTCTTGTTTTTGCAAGCAGGCTATACAGCGCTGTCAGCATAAACACGTAACTGAATGTCAACAAATCCGGGCCGAGATTGAAATAGTAAAATTTATTCGCTACATCATGTACAATCATTCTTACCCCTATGATTTGACTGGCACACATGAATAGCGCGAACATAAAAAAATATAAGTTGGCCTTTTGAGATGGATAAAACAGATAAAAAGCCAAATGAAGAATGGCCAGGATAAAAAATACACCACCTCTGAAAATTTCCAAAACTGATAACCCGGAAGAATACTGTTGATAGTATTGCTCCATGGAATTTTCCCGTGTGTTTAGGCGAACTCTCAGGCCTGGATTTCCATCTCCAGAGAATGATGTGTAGGAAATCCCGGGCTGCAGCGCGTATCGCACCGCAATGACCTGGGCACAACCATTGTTTGACGGTAACAAAACAGGCTTCCCATCAGGATCATAGGCCTTAATTACGGTCGGATCAGAACTCAATAACCCAAGTTCCGCAATCCGAATGCCATTCAGAAAAATCTCAGATGCCCCGGATTGGTAGATCACCAAAGCCAGCTGTCGCTTAATGGAACTATCTGTCCATAGGTGCAGCCGGAACCAGCAAATGCCACCTGATTTTGGTATTTGAGGCAGTGAGTCGTGAATATCCAAAGCAGGATTGATAGTCTGCCAGGTTCTCTCATCATATTCAGGTTTTGCCCAGGCAGTATCATCCCCTGCATGAAATTTCCACCCCCTATCCAGTAAGATTCCCTGAGGAGGTATGCTATCAATATGAACAATGACTGCTGAATCCTGGGCATAAGAAAGACCAGCCAGCGAAAGAGTAAAAAACAGCGCTCTCCAGTGATATTTCATAGCAGGTTTGGTTAGTTGGGCTTCTTGATGGATCAGAGGCCGGTCAGGAACGAGATATAAAAGGTAGGTTTTTTGGCGATGGAAATCAAAATTCGCGACCTCGAAATGATTCTTGCCTTCGGGCATGCATGCCGATATTAATGCATCAAGTAAATGCATGAATTTGTGAGAATACCTTTTCACATTTCATTACAAAAAAGCCAATGAGAGGCAAAGAAAATATTATGTAACTTAATGTCGTCGATTCGAGCGATCGACTCGATTTTTTATTTTTACCTGATAGATAATCGATCAACCGTATGACACTCATCGCCATCTTGTTTCCGTCGCTTTCCTTTATTCTCCGGGGTCATATACTCACCGGGGTCCTCTGTTTTCTTCTTCAGCTCACCTTAATCGGCTGGGTCCCCGCAGCAATCTGGGCGGTAATCTCTTTACAAAACGCGCGTGCTGACAAAAGAAATGAGCGGATGATCCGTGCCATGAGGGAGAGATATTAGTTTAAGACAACTCACCTGCCGGCATGAGCCCCGATCGCCCGGAAAATCTTCGTCGTTGCACTAGTTTGCGGGGATAACCTTCGACTTATCCACGGCTTATCCACCGGTTTTTTGCCCTTTGTGCATTGCCTGTGCATGGTAACATTGAGGACACAATTACGTAACAATTCGTTCATGTTGGCTTAAAACTGTGGTCAAGTACGTCCGATAGTTTCGCCATGGTTTTGAATCAATCATTAGAAATCCGGGCGAAATAATTTTATTCCTTTTTAATGAGTATCTGCCTTCCTGGACCAGTGCGATCAGAAAGCGCCAGCGATGTGATTTATTTATTAAGGAGTAATTAAAGGTTCAGCCAAAAATTATTTAACCTACCAAATTCACTGTTTATGAAATCTCCTATTAATCGAATTCGATTAATTGTATGTATGCTTTTTGTTGCATCACTACAATTCTTCACGAGCAGCGGTCAAACGACGATACTTGGCCAGGTGCTTTCGAAAACAGACCAATCTCCCATTCCAGGAGCCACCATTTTGCTTAAAGGATCGAAAATCGGAACATCGACAGCCGTTGATGGCCATTTTGCCATTAAGGTCAAACAAGGTGACGTATTGGTCATCAGTGGCGTAGGGTTGATCCGCGACGAAGTGACCATCACGGACCTGGTTAATCCCATTATTGTTTCCGTCGCCACCGATGCCAAAAGCCTGAATGAAGTGGTGGTGACTGCCACGGGCATTAAAAAGGAAGCAAAAAAACTGGGTTATGCGATCCAGACCATTGACGCGTCCAACCTGACGCAGGCGAGAGAGCCCGACCCGGTGAACTCCCTCAAGGGCATGGCTGCGGGTCTTGAAATCAACGTCGGCTCGGAAATCGGGCATGCGCCGGACGTCATTATGCGCGGCGAAAACGATGTAAAGGACCGGCCAATGTTCGTGGTTGACGGGGTACCGATCAGCTCCGACACATATAACCTGAACCCAGACGATATTGAATCGTTTACAGTCCTTAAAGGACCAAATGCCGCAGCGCTTTACGGTTTCCAGGGAAAAAATGGCGCTATCATTATTAATACGAAGAAAGGCGCACGAGCACGCGGCGCAGTGGTAATCGGTCTCAACAGTTCACAGCAGATAAGCAAGGGCTTTATCGCGTTGCCAAAATACCAGGACTTGTTCGGCCCGGGTGACAATGGAAAATATGCATTCGGAGGCGGTGGCTCCAGCCCTGCTTCTTATTTCGGCAATGGTGCAGTTGGCGTCGGCATCAACGACTATGATTATGACGTTTGGGGACCGCAATTCAGGGGTCAGCTGCTTCCGCAATATGACGGTACTTACGATCCTACCCAGAGTTACAACACGACCTTTGCCGATGGCAGTGTATATACCGGCCACGTCCAACCGACTCCTTTCACCGCCCGCGGGAAAGATAACCTGAGGAGGTTTATTCAGTCGGGCCTGCTTTCCTCAAACAGCATTTCGATCAGCTCTTCCACTGACAAGACGGACTTCAGGGTATCATTGGGTGACACATACCAGCGCGGCATCGTACCGAACACGCAATTAAACAATGGAAACTTCACGCTCAGCCTGACAGAACGCTTTAACCCGCAATGGACGCTGACGAGCTATATCAATTATAGCCGCCAGTCTTCGCCCAACGTACCGGATGTTCAATACGGTCCGAACAGTATCATATACAATATTATTATATGGGGAGGAGCCGATTGGAATATCCAAGGCCCGGATATCAGGAACTACTGGCAAAAGGGCAAAGTCGGAATTCAGCAGAACTATGAAGAATATTACCGTTATAACAATCCGTGGTTCATGTCCTACGAATGGCTGAGAGGGCATTACCAGAATAATGAATACGGATACGTATCCTTAAATTATAAAGTCAACGACAATCTTGATTTCCAATTCAGGCCGAGTGCAACTGCTTATGATATGTTCAACTCGGAAAAAATGCCCTATTCGGCGGGCGTCTATGGCAGACCGCTTCGCCAGGGCGACTACCGCGAAGACAAGCGCTCGCTCTTTGAATCCAACGTGGATCTGCAGGGTCGCTTTCATCGGAATTTCGGCGACCTCAACCTGCAGGTCTTGGGTGGCGCAACGGCCAGGAACCTCAGCTTCAATTCCAGTTTCGAAACGACCAACTACCTGAACGTCCCCGGTATCTATTCCTTCGCCAATTCACTCAACCCGGTGCAGGGAACGGGGTTCCGTTCAAACATGCTTGTGCTGAGCGCTTATTATTCGGTTGATCTCGGTTATAAATCTTACCTGATTGCCAACGTGACGGGGAGAGTAGATAAATCCTCTTCGCTGCCGGCCAATGCGAGCAGTTATTTCTATCCCTCATTCAACCTGGCAACAGTTATTTCCGATTATGTGAAATTGCCTGACGGAATCTCTTTCCTGAAACTGAAAGCATCTTATGCGATCAGCAAAGACGGTGGAACCAGCCCGCTATTTACGACCAACCTCGGACCAATACCCGCGGCCAACAACTACGGTTATGTATGGCCTTCAGCTTATGGCGGGCCCAGCTACCAGTTTGCCAAAACCTATGTCCTGAATCCTACCTATAGCGCCCAAAGCAGTGCGCAGTATACAGATCAGACGATCAACCCGCAGATCAACACCCAGAGCCGCGATGCGACGGAACTGGGCGTTGACGTCCGCTTCCTGCAAAACAGGTTAGGCCTTGACGTTACCCGCTATCATTATAAAAACACCGGTATCGTCAACAAGGGGACCTCAGATGCGTCAGGTTACTCTTCGTACCTAACTAACGGGAACATCTATACGAATGATGGATGGGAAGTTGTCGTAACAGGGAAACCAGTATCAAACCCAAAAGGTTTCAGCTGGAATGTCATTGCCAACTTCTTTACCTATATCCGCAAATGGGTCAACTATGCGAACCCGGATTCATGGGAGTTTAATGGAAAAAGGATCGACCTCGTTTATGGCGACGGTTTTGTGCGGACTCCTGACGGCAAACTCGTCATTGATCCGACTTCGGGGGTATATGACCGTTATTCAGACCTCGGTTCAACCGCCCAGAGGATCTACGGTCACGGTGATCCCGACTGGCAATGGGGACTCGTCAACACCCTCAGCTATAAGAACATTGCACTTCGATTCCAGTTTGACGGAATGGTGGGCGGCGTGATCGAAGACTATGTCAGGGTCAAAACCCTGCAGGGCGGACGCCATATAGAAGCCGCAGAAGGCGCAGTTGGTATCGCGAGGCCATCCGATGAAGCCAACATACCCGCCTACACCGGCGTTGGTGTCAACCTGATCGGCGCCCCTATCGCTCTTGACCCGGTGACCGGCAACGTCACCAACTTCAAGCAGCTGCAGGAGCAGACGAACGCGACCAAGAGCCTTGTGCAACCCTTTGTTTACAATGCTGCATCAATTCCCGACCTGAACATGATCAGCAAGACCTATGTGAAACTGAGGGAGGTGACGTTGACCTACAATCTGCCGCAGGGTGTTTTCGGAAGAAAGACATTTGTCAGGGAAGCATCCGTTTCCCTGGTTGGCAGGAATCTCCTTTACTTTTTCCCGAGCCGATATAAAGACCTGGATGTTGACCAGTATGCCCAGAATACGACCAGCGGCGGACGGTACAGCCAAAACAGCGGATCCGGGCTGCAGACTCCAACCATGCGGAGTTACGGCTTCAATCTAAATATTTCATTCTAACCCGGTAAAAAGCGAAAAATGAAAAAGATAACATATATCCTGTATTTCATAGCGGGAATCACGATGGTAAGTTCCTGCAGCAAAAAAATTGCGAGCAAGCAAACAGATCCCAATGACCCAACCAGCGTGCCGCCTGCATTGATTCTCGGCACCATCCTGAACGATATGGCTGGAACCGGATCAGATGGAAGCCTCGGTGGCATCAACTCCTGGGGCGAAGTCGCGCAATGGGACCAGTATCATTGCCAGAACTATAATTATTACGGCAACAATATCTATTCCTGGACGAGTGGATCTTTCGACCCCTACCTGACGCTTAAAAACGTCATCCAGATGGAAAAGGAAGTTACATCGAGGGGAGGGAACGCGGTGAATCCTTACGAGGCGGTGGGACGTTTTGCAGCAGCCTATTATTATTACAACCTGACTTCAATGTTTGGAGACGTGCCACAAGCCGAGGCGCTTAATACGGCCAATTCAACTCCCGCATACACACCACAGGAGCAGGTTTTTGCCTTCGTACTCAACGAACTCGATTCTGCCAATTCCGACTTCGCGAGCCTGATCGCTGCGAACGACAACTCCCTTTCACCCTCCCAGGACTTTTTCTATGGGGGCAGCCTGACGGCCTGGCAAAAGCTGGTGAACACGTTCAAGCTGCGCGTCTTAATTGCGCTTAGCGGTAAAGCCGGCGACGCCACGCTGAATGTAGCGACACAGTTTGCCAACATCTTCAATAATCCGACCACTTACCCCGTCTTCACCAGCACAGGCGATGACATGCAGTTTATTTACAATCCCGGACAAACGAATACGTATAGCACGTATCCTTTCAACCCGAGCAACTTTGGATCTATCGCTGCACGTTTCAACATGGCTTATACCTATGTGAACGCCCTGACAACGATCAATGATCCCCGCGTTTTTGTCACCTGCGAGCCTGCATGGGCGCTGGTTGGTTCTGACACCGCTCATCCTGCGCAGTATCAATATTTCGTGGGAGCGAGCACGGGTCTTGACCTGGGTACGATGTATGCCAACGCGAGCGCGAATGACTATTCTTTTATCAATCGCAATCGTTACTATTCCAATTTCACCGGCGATCCTGATATCCTCGTCGGTTACAAGGAAATGTGCTTTAACATAGCGGAGGCGATCACCAGAGGATGGATCACGGGTAACGCCGACCAATGGTACCAGACCGGGATCACTACCTCGATGGCTTTTTACGGGATCGATGTGACGAAGCCTGGCTTTACGGCCTGGTTCCTGCCACCGGGAGCAAACTCGGTCACCCAGGTTGCTCCTTACCCCGTCAGCTTTAATTATGCCACTTTTTATGCGCAACCCTCAGTTCAGCTTTCCGCGATCCAGGATTCGGCCATTCACCAGATCGTGCTGCAGAAATATATAGCCTGCTTTGAAAATTCAGGTTACGAGGGTTACTACAACTGGCGGCGGGCTGGCGTTCCGGCATTCCAGGGTGGAAGCGGCATCGGTAACAATGGCATTTTGCCACTTCGTTGGGCTTATCCCATCACCGAGCAGCAGCAAAATGGCAAAAATTACCAGGCGGCTTTGAGCAACCAGGGATTTACCGCAGATGATTTGAACCAGACCATGTGGCTTTTGAAATAAATTTTCTTTGAGTGGCTTTGCTTTAGTATTTCATGCAGTTAGTATCTATTAACGTAAGGCGAAACTTTAACCAGGTTTCGCCTTTGTTTTTGAGAGAAAGATTATAATTTACCATATGAAATTTTTATTCGCTGCAATCCTCACCTGTTGCGTTTACGCATCGGAAGCTCAAGGCCACAAAACGGAAAATATCATCATCGTGACCATGGACGGCATGCGATGGCAGGAAGTGTTCGGTGGGATCGATTCGGTCCTCATGATGAACAAGCGATACACGCATGATTCGGCGGGTGCGGCGAAATACTGGGACGCCGATATCAAGGAAAGGAGAAAAAAACTCTTTCCATTTTTCTGGACTACCATCGCGTCTGAGGGACAGCTATACGGAAACCGTACTATTGGCAGCCTGGTCGATAATGCAAATCCTTATAAATTTTCATATCCCGGTTACAATGAAATTTTCACCGGCTACCCTGACAGCGCTGTCAATTCAAATGACAAGATCTACAATAAGAATACGACGGTTCTTGAATTCCTGAACAAGCAAAAAACTTATGCGGGCAAAGTGGCCGTGTTTGCCACGTGGGACGCCTACCCGTATATTTTCAATGTCCCAAGAAGCGGAATTTATGTCAATGCCGATTTCGACACCCTGAATTTCAATAACGGCAACCTGCGAATGATCAACGATATCCAGTTTCTCGATCCAAGAAACACCGGCGAGCGACCCGATGTGTTAACCTATGTCGCCGCAAGGGAATATCTGAAGGCCTATAAGCCCAAAATTCTCTATATCGCATTTGATGAGACGGACGATTACGCGCACGCTGGGCAGTATAACCATTATCTCAACAGCGCGCATGCGGAAGATGGCATGATCGCCAATCTGTGGAACCTGGTGCAGACAATGTCGGAGTACCGGGGCAAGACAACACTGATCGTCACCTGCGACCACGGTCGCGGTGACAAGATCAAGGACCAGTGGCGCGATCACGGCCAGCGTGTCGAAGATGCGGGGCATATCTGGATTGCCGCCATGGGGCCTGATACGCCGCCCTTTGGTGAAGTCAAACCCGGCTCGACACTCTATCAAAAACAGATTGCGCCGACCATTGCGGCCTTGCTCGGGCAACAATTTTATCCTGATCACGGTGAGGCGAAAACTATATCCACATTCTTTCAATAAAATAACATGACTAAAGAGAAATCAAACCTGGTCGCCAGTGAAATCATGAGTTTTTACGAGCGTCATGGCGGGCTGGAATATGCGGGTGAAAAGGTCACCCAACTGGAACACATGGCACAGGCAGCACAACTGGCGGAAGAACAGGGCTACGAAGAAGACGTGGTCCTCGCCGCCTTTCTTCATGACATCGGCCATATCTGCGAGGCAGGCCACGGTGACAATGAAATGGATGGTTTCGGCATTAAGGACCACGAGGAAATCGGCGCGGACTTTTTACAGGAAAAGGGATTTTCAAAAAAAATCGTCAGGCTGGTGCAATCGCATGTAGAAGCCAAACGGTATCTCACGTTCAAATACCCCGAATACTATGCGCAGCTTTCCGATGCGAGCAAAAAAACGCTCGAATACCAGGGGGGCAGGATGGAAGCAAGCGAGGCCGCTGCGTTTGAACAATACCCGCTTTTTGACCTGATCATCAAAATGCGGCGTTGGGATGAGCAGGCAAAAATTGAGCATAAGCCCCTCCCCGATTTGTCGCACTATCGTGAGATGATGCTTCGTCACCTGGAAGCGCAGAAAAATTAACCCGGGGTTTGATTTGACAAGAAGACGGAGACTCATTTAAAATACAACTCGTGGCTACTACCATCGCAACAACACAAAAGAAAAACCAGACGCTCGTTGCGCTGTATGCAGCCATCATTACTTTTCTGACCTATGCGACGGTATACGGATTTCGCAAAGGTTTTACCGTTTGCACCTTTGAAGGGATCAGCTTTGCGGGCATCAGCTATAAGACCTGGCTCGTCATTTCCCAGGTTGTCGGTTATACGATGAGTAAGTTCTTCGGGATCAAATTTATCGCCGAATTAAAACGCATCGGTCGGGGTAAGCTCATCCTGTTTTTAACGGGGATTTCCTGGGCGGGCCTTTTTCTTTTTGCGATTGTCCCCGCTCCCTATAATATCGCTTTCATGTTCGTCAACGGTTTTCCGCTGGGAATGATCTGGGGAATCGTCTTTTCGTATGTGGAAGGGCGAAAAGCTACAGACTTCATCGGTGCCGCGCTCGCCGTCAGTTTTATCTTTTCTTCGGGATTCGTCAAGACGGTGGCAAAATCGCTGGAATTGCAATTCAATTTATCCGAACTGTGGGTGCCCTTTTTTACCGGCCTCGCCTTCGCGATCCCCCTCGTCGTATTTGTCTGGCTGCTGGAGAAGGTTCCTGCGCCCTCGGAAGAAGATGTCCAGTCCAGGACTACACGCTTGCCGATGACCAAAGAAAAAAGAAGAGATTTTATCAGGACATTTTTCGGCGGTATCGTCACGGTGGTCATCATCTACGTCTTTTCGACGATCTTCCGCGATATCCGGGACAATTTTATGGCAGACATGCTTAAAGAGATGGGCTACGCGAACGATCCGGCCCTGTTCACTAAAACGGAAACGCCTACCACGCTGATCATCCTGGTCATCGTTGGCAGCATGGTGATGATCCGGAATAATTTTAAGGCCCTCGTTTATTCGCATTGGTTTATCCTCCTGGGATTTATCATCAGCGGCGGCAGCAGTTATCTTTTTATCCAAAACCAGCTGTCGCCCGTTTGGTGGATTACCCTTGTGGGGCTCGGTCTTTATATGACCTACATCCCTTTCAACTGCATATTTTTTGAAAGACTGATCGCCACTTTCAAATTCCCGGGCAATGTCGGTTTCCTGATCTATCTGGCAGATTCTTTTGGATACCTGGGAAGCGTAGGCGTCCTGGTCACCAAGGAGGTCCTGCATATCAAGCTTCAGTGGACAAATTTTTATTCGCATGGCGTGGTGGTCCTGTCTTTTATCGGGGCACTCGGTACGATTCTTTCGTTATTTTACTTTTCGGCAAAATTTAAAAAAGAAAAAACGGCTCTATGGGCAAGCGAACAGCTATTGTCGTAGGCGCGGGCATTGTTGGCCTGGCCATGGCGAGAGCGCTGGCAATTAAAGGCTACGCTGTCCGGGTTTTCGAACGGACGCACCAGGCTGTCGGCGCGTCGATTCGCAATTTTGGGATGATCTGGCCGATCGGCCAGCCAGCCGGGAAACTTTATGAGCGCGCCATTAAGAGCAGGAATATCTGGAGGGAAATCGCCGAACGCGGTGCCATCAGTTGCAATAACTGCGGCAGCCTGCACCTGGCATATCATGAAGACGAGTGGATTGTCCTGCAAGAGCTTTATAAAGCTTTTCACGCCGAAGGAAGGGATGTTTCGCTACTAAACCCGGCGCGGACGCTGGAGGCCTCGCCTGCGGTTGCCGAGAAAAATTTGCTCGGAGCATTGTGGTGTGCCGAGGAGCTCATCATTGATCCCCGCGAAGCGATTGGCGCTTTGCCGCAGTTTTTGACCGAAGAATATGGAGTCGAATTCGTCTGGGGAAATTGTGTCACGCGGACAGGCACTTCTTCGGTGTGGGTCGGGGGGCAATTACACCGGGCAGACCTCGTATTTATTTGTAGCGGCGCCGATTTCGAGACGCTATACCCCGAAGAATTTTCGAAATTCCCTTTTACCAAGTGCAAATTACAAATGCTTCGATTGACCGCTCAGCCGGACGGTTGGAAAATCGGACCCGCGATCTGCGGCGGACTGTCACTTGTTCACTATAAAAGTTTCGCGGCTGCCGAATCACTTCCCATCCTGAAAAAAAGATATGAGCTCGAAATGGGTGAATTCCTGAAATGGGGCATACACGTGATGGTTTCACAGAACCTCAAAGGGGAGTTAACGATTGGTGATTCTCATGAATATGCCCCGACCCATGATCCCTTTGATAAGGCATTTATCAATAAAATGATTCTTGATTATCTCACGCAATTTGCATCGTTCAAAGACTGGACGCTTACCGAGACCTGGAATGGCATCTACCCGAAATTGACCAATGGCGAAACCGATTTGTTTTTCTCCCCGGAAGAAGGGGTACATATCGTCAACGGAGTGGGCGGCGCAGGTATGACGCTTTCATTCGGTCTCGCGGAAGAGCTCGTGGAGAGCCTGCATCTCTCCCGAAGCGCCGGGTGAACTGGCATCTTAATTGTACCCTCTAAGGCAGCCCGCGGAATTTCCCTGTTCACCGTACTGATCATTCTTCAGTTTTTCGCTTTTTGAACGTCTTCATTTTTTACTTAAACAATTGTTTTCGACATGAATAAAATTATCGGATTACTTGTTGGAAGTCTAAGAAAAGAATCATATTCAAAAAAATTAGCAAACGCATTGATCGGAATGGCGCCGAAAGATTTCGAATTTCGGGTGATCGCTATTGACAATTTGCCCTTGTACAACCAGGATTTTGACGACTTTGGCGATGTTCCAGAACCCTATATCACTTTTAGAGAAGCTGTCGCTGCAGTAAACGGTGTCATTTTCGTGACACCTGAGTATAACCGATCTGTACCGGGCGTCCTGAAAAACGCATTAGATGTTGGCTCACGACCAAAAAATAAGAATGTCTGGAACGGCAAGCCTGGCGCGGTATTCAGTAATTCGCCAGGAAACATATCTGCATTTGGCGCTAATCATCATCTCAGGCAATGCCTGACCTATCTCAATGTTCCCGTGATGCAACAGCCTGAAGTTTATATCGCGGGAGTCAACCAGCTATTTGATGAAAACGGAAATCTGAAAGCCGGCACCACAAAAGATCATCTTCAGACTGCGCTCATTGCTTACATTGGCTGGTTCAACAAGTTTGCTTGAGCTCAAGATGAGCCTTTTTTTTCAATCGCTTAATCATCTCACAGAACGACTTGACAAATTGTACACGACTAAACAATGACAAATAATACAAGCGCAGCGTTTTGGACTAATTTAGGCCAGTATGGGCAGAATAATGGTAAACTCAGTGAACTCACCTTCATGAGTCTTCACCGTCATTTTGCCACCGTGTGTTTTCACAATATCATAGCTTAAGCTCAGTCCTAATCCCGTGCCCTGACCGGTTGGCTTCGTTGTAAAGAATGGCTGAAAGATCTTTTCCTTTATCCTTTCAGGTATACCTGTTCCGTTGTCCTTAATGGTCACGTGGACTAAACGATTGTCTTTTTTCGTGCTTACAGAAATTTCCGGGATATATCCATTGAGGTGCTGGTTCCTTTTTTCAGCGACGGCATAAAAGGCATTGTTAAAAAGGTTGACAAAAACCCGCACCATATCCTGGGGAACAAATTGGAATTTGTCAATGGAAGAATCAAAATCGGTGTTTATTTGAACGTCAATGGAGTTGTCTTTTGCCCTGATGTTGTGATAAGTGAGCTTTATGCATTCGCCAGCAATCGCATTGATGTCCGCCATGACTTTTTCGCCACTTCCTGATCGACTGTGAAGCAGCATTCCCTTGACAATCCCATCTGCTCTTTTGCCGTGCTGGACTATTTTGTTTTCATTTTCTTCAATGGCATCTGCGAGCAGCATTGCTTCATTTTTGTTACCCTCATGCAACTCGGTCTTAAGATCGCGAATAAGCTCCTGATTGACCTCTGAAAAATTGTTGACAAAATTCAACGGGTTCTGGATCTCGTGAGCGATGCCTGCAGTAAGCTCACCAAGCGAAGCCATTTTTTCTGATTGAATAAGCTGGGCCTGAGTATTTTTCAGAACTGCGAGTGTCTCCTCCACCTTGTCCTTTTCATCCCTTATTTGTTGGGTGGCTATGCTTATTTTATGCTTCAGGACGTTTCTTTGCGCAATAATCCGCCTGTTGTTCCACCAAACCAGCGATGCAACAAAAAGTATGGCCAGAACAGCATACACGACATACATCCACCAGGTCAACCACCACCGGGGAAGAACGCTAAAAGAGAAAGTAGTGGTTTTACTCCACGCCCCCCCGGGTCCGACCGCCCGTAGATGCAGCGTGTAGGCTCCCGCGGAGATGTTTCCAAAGCCTGCGGATTTCCTATTGGATAGCGGGCTCCAGTCCTTGTCGTAGCCTTCAAGCATGTATTGGTATCTGACCTGGGCGCTTTTCCCGGTTTCGTTCGCGTTGAATTCAAAACTGACATTGTTATCCTGATAAGGCAGCACAAGGTTTTCCGGAATGGGATTCCATTTGGAAATGCCATCGAAGCGGATATTTGCAAACCTTCCAAGCATGGAATCTTTTTCCATTGGCAACAGCGGTCTTCCGAAGGTGGTGATCTCTTCAGTTATGTTGGCAGGCGTCGTATTGCTGTCCTGCGTTTCACCAGGCCGTCGTGAAATCAAGTCGTTCCAGCAAACGTTCAGGTTATTGATTTTTATTCTTTTAATAACGAGCTCAGGAGAAATCGTATTTGAATGCAAAAGGCCGGAGGGATCAAATCGCACAAGGCCGGTTTTATCGGAGCCCGTACCTATCCAGATAATTCCGTTCCTGTCTTTAAGCATACCGCGCAGGGGATTTACATCTTTTACCGGGTAACCGGTCTGCGAATTGTATATATTTCCAGGAACAAATTGTTTTTCATTTCCGGCACCTGAGTTGCGCCTGAGCAATTCGCAAATCCCGAAATTCGTGCCAACATAGATTTTATCACCATCACCCTCGACGATCTCGCTGGCAAAATTGTCCGGGAGCCCGTCGCTTGTGGAGTAATTCTCAAAATAAGGCTCCTTCGTAATCCCATGCTTGGCTTCGCCATCGGCGACATTTTTTAATGTTTCCGGCTTCATTAAACTAAGTCCCCCCTCCGTACCCACCCAGAGATTGCTATTTTTATCCTGGGTGATTGCCCAGACCAGATTATTTGCAAGTCCCTGTGCGGTTGTAAAAGTCATGAAATCGCTGCCATCAAACCTCGTAAGACCCCCTCCACGAGTGCCAAACCATAAGACACCATCTTTGTCTTCCAGAATACTTTCAACATCGTCGCTGCCAAGGCCCTGCGTCTTGGTAAAACTGATAAAACTGTTTCCATCGAATTTGCTCACTCCACCTCCCAGGGTACCGAACCAAAGATTCCCTGTATGATCGGCGAAAACACTTTGAACGGTGTTGCTGCCAAGTCCCTGGGCGGTCGTATAGTTCTTAAAACGCCTGCCATCAAACTCGCAGACTCCGCCCGCGAAGGTGCCGAACCACAAATAACCGGACTGATCACCGGTAATGCCGTATACGATATTTCCGGAAAGACCCTGCTCTTCTGTGAAGCTGGTAAAACTTTTACCATCGTATTTGATCAGGCCGCCATCGTCAGTGCCTAACCACAGATCGCCATTCTTATCCTGGTAAATGGTCCAGATCCTGTTGTTATCCAGTCCCTGCCTGGTCGTAAAATTGCTAAAACTGCTTCCTTCATATTTGCTTATCCCCCCTCCAAAGGTGCTAAACCAAAGATTGCCTCCCCTGTCCTGTAAAACACTCTTTACGTCATTGCTGGCCAGCCCCTGGGTGGTATTGAAATTCGCAAATTGCGACCCGTCATACCTGCTAACGCCACCACCAAAAGTCGCGAACCAAAGGTTGCCATTGTTGTCCTGCGAAATGCTCCGGACTGAATCATTGGCCAGCCCATTTTTTTCGGTGAAATTCCTGAATTCCTTTCCATCATATTCACTTATCCCAAATCCCCAGGTACCGAACCACATATTTCCCGAGCGGTCTTCCCCGACACAGCGAACAAAATCATTGGACAACCCGTCAGCCTTTGTGTAATGAATAAAGTTTTTCCCATCATATTTTATAACGCCACTTCCCCAGGTTGCAAACCAAAGATTTCCTTTTTTATCTTTCAAGATGCTTTCCACCTCATTATTGGTAAATTCTGCAGCGGAATTATAAACTACAAAGTTTTTCCCGTCAAATTTCCATGCGCCACCTTCAGAATTACCAATCCACAGATTTCCAGTATTGTCTTCCGCGATGCAGTTAACAAATTTGTTTTTAAGACCTTTTGACGGATTGACTCTGCAAAAGGTTTTGCCATCGTATTTTGTCAACTCCCCTCCAAAGGTGACGAACCATAGATTTCCTTTTTTGTCGTCTGTAATTGCCAATACCGAATTATTTGCCAGCCCCTGCTCTGTGGAAAAAGTCGTGAAGCTATCGCCATCATACTCACTGACTCCTCCCCCATTGCTGCCAAACCATAAATTCCCTTCTTTGTCTGCAAAACTGCAGTTGATTTGGTCAAGCGCCAGACCGTTTTCGACTGTGTAGTTCGTAAACAGGCCGAGGCCCTGCGCGTCTGCGACTATGGGCAGATTTGTCTTGTCGTTTTTGAATACATATTTTACCGGAGGGGAAAGCCTGATTTTTTTCTTACCGGCATCAGTTTGCCTGGTAAATCCTTCGATGGTCCTGGTTGGAATTTCTACAGCGAATGGTTTGGGAACGTCTTTCAAGAAAACTTTTTTCGGCGCGGCTGATAAAGGAAGGGCTGAGAGGACAGTGATTTGAGGCGGTGCAAAAGATTCCCTTGTTTGGGCGGCGTCCAGCACAGATTTTTTGTTATCCGAACATGCAACCATCATCCCAAAGAAGAACAAGAATGGAATAGTTCTTATTATCCGCAGGCTTGTTTGCATATTTTCTAAGTTAGGTCTTTTTGCACTATTCCACTTTGTAGTGAGTAGCCCTGCAAGGATAATACCGCTGAGTGGCATACTTATCGAAACGCTGAGCTAAGCAATTTTCCGGTTTTTTGTCAAAAAAAATATGGATATCAAAAATTAGTATATTGGCGGGTTAAACAGATGGCAAGCGAATACCTGTCGAAAACTTCCGTTGGCCATCATTTTACGCCAACACGATTAATAAATTTTCTATGGCAAAAGCAAAAAAGACTGCTAAGAAGAAGGCGGCCCCCAAGAAGAAAGCGGCGACCGCAAAAAAGAGATTTGGGAAAGGCGGTGGAACACCTCCTGCGTCAGGCGGGGGTGGTGGCCACTAGATGCGATAATTGGCAATTACACCCAATTACACTCGGGTATTTTCCTGTTTCACTGAACGGCGCAACCGCCGCTTCTCAACAGGCTCTCCGGAGCTGCCCGCCCCTGCTGAACGATTATGTAGTCCCATTTCCCGGATGTTTTTGGCTGCGTTGAGATCCCGGTCATGTAAGACGCCGCAATTTTGGCAAATCCACTCCCTGTCACTTAAGGTCAGGTCCTTATTCTCTGACCCGCACTCACTGCACCTCTTGCTTGACGGTTCAAAGCGGCCAATCTGGATGAAGTTTTTGCCATACCAATCGCATTTGTATTTCAACTGGCGCACAAATTCTCCAAATCCAACATCTGAAATGGCTTGACTCAGT
>Ga0070731_10002537_pt1 | contig 17245 bp, 17 predicted proteins | sample Coa_R1_2_FD_66448 | JGI IMG/M metagenome (GOLD analysis project Ga0070731, IMG submission 66448) | Surface soil microbial communities from Centralia Pennsylvania, which are recovering from an underground coalmine fire - Coalmine... | ecosystem: Environmental > Terrestrial > Soil > Unclassified ...
GGAGCCTGGTGTTTTCTTCGCCGCGTTCGCAGCAGCCATGAAAGCCAACCCGCCCCATGCGGCCGACGCTCCGATGATTCGCGACCTGGCTCGGATTGGGTTCGTTCCCGGACAAGACTTCGACGCGTCAAAACTCCCGGCCGATCAACGTACCGCCCTCAACGAAGGCGCACGCGCCGCTTCAGCTCGCATCGAGAGACTTGTCACCGCATCGGCCTCCACCAAGCCGGGTTGGGGCGCCTTCAACCATACCGTGGGCCGCTACGGAACTGACTACATGGGTCGCGCCGCGACGGCTCGCCTCGGTCTGGGAGCGAATCCGCCCGAAGACGCGATCTATATGAGCAGCACTGCCGACGCCGCAGGCCAACCCCTCAGTGGCGCAAATCGCTACCGGATGCACTTTGAAAAATCCGCCCTGCCCCCGGTTCTGGCCTTCTGGTCCGTCACCGCTTACGATCAGGGCGGCTACTTCATAGCGAATCCTGTCAATCGCTACGCGATCGGCGACCGGGATGCCTTGAAGTTCAATCCCGACGGCTCGCTCGATCTTTACATCCAGAGCGAACCCCCCGGCGCCGCGCTTGAATCGAACTGGCTGCCGTCAGGCGCGGGGCCTTTCAATCTCACCATTCGTTTGTACTGGCCGCAAGAGCCAATCCTCAACGGAAGTTGGCGTCCGCCGGCGCTCGAACGCCTGCAGTGATCTGACAGGTCTCGTTTTTCAACCGCCTGCCAGCGCGCGAATGTCTTTCGTTTCCAGAACCCGCTTCGGAGCCCCGCGCCGCGCCACCGCGAGCATCGCACGGCCGATGTCTTCCGTAGTCAGCACGTAGGAGGGAAACATCCAGCGCAATAGAGGCAGCACCGGTTTGGTGAGTGTATAGAGCACTCGATACGAGGCGGTCTTCGATTTAATCCCATGCAGCGGCTGGATTACTCCCGGTCGAAACATGTACGCGCCTTTGAACGGCAGCCGCAGCAGCGCGTTTTCTGTCTTACCTTTCACGCGCGCCCACATGGTGCGTCCCCTTTCCGTGCTGTCCGTTCCCGCGCCCGACACGTAGACAAATGTCATCAGCGGATTCAGCCGCGCGAGAGTCTCCGCCGCGGCCAGCGTGATCCCAAAAGTGACACGTTCGTAGTCGGCTTCCGTCATCCCCGCCACCGAAACTCCCAGACAAAAGAAGCACGCGTCAAATCCCGTCAACGCCGGCTCAATCGAGGAATAGTTCCACAAATCCCCGTGAACCACCTCGCGCAGCTTGGGATCCTTTAAGCCCATCGCTGTCCTTCCCACAATCTGCACCAGTTCCACATCCGCGGCCAGCAGGCACTCCCGCAGCACGCCCTGCCCCACCATTCCGCTCGCCCCAAACAGAATCACTTTCACGATCTATTAAGCCTACCCGCTTTCTAAGATCACCCTGCAACGGATTCACCCGTCGTGACACAAAATTTCCAGTGGGTCCATTCCGTTCTCCTTTTTCGGAAACGGCCCTCCAAGTGGGGCCGACACCTTGTCGGCGAGCCGGCATCTCTTCCGGCATTCCGTCGGCCCCACGACGTCCCCGGGCGACTTGAGTCGGTCACTCCCGATCGGTCAGACTGGAGCCTATGGCCACGACCGCCGAAAGGCCCAAGCCTGACAAACCCAAGCCCGATAAAGCAAACCCCGAGAAGCCCCGGAAGATCCTTGTGATCGACGTTGGAGGCACTCACATCAAGGTGCGCCTCACCGGCCAGCCCGAAGAGCGCAAGATCGACTCCGGCCCCGCGATGACCGCGGCGAAGATGGTTCGCGACGTGAAGGCCCTGGTCAAGGATTGGGACTACGACGCAATTTCGATCGGTTACCCCGGACCCGTAATCCACGGGCGTCCCGTCCAGGAGCCCCATAATCTGGGCGCCGGATGGGTTGGATTCGACTTCGCCCAGGCCTTCGGCCACCCAGTCAAGGTGATCAACGACGCCGCCATGCAGGCTCTCGGCAGTTACGAAGGCGGCCGCATGCTGTTCCTCGGTTTAGGCACCGGCCTCGGCACCGCCATGATTGTCGACGGCCTTCTTGAACCGATGGAACTCGCGCACCTGCCCTACAAGAATGGAAAAACCTATGAAGATTACGTGGGCATCCGCGGCCTCGAACGACTAGGAAAGAAACGCTGGCGGCATCACGTTGACGACGTGGTGGAGCGCCTCAAGATCGCCCTGGGAGCTGACTACGTTGTCTTAGGCGGCGGCAATTCGAAGCTGCTCAAGGAACTGCCTCCCGATGCCCGCTTGGGCGACAATCAAAACGCGTTCCTCGGCGGCGCGCGCCTTTGGAGCATGAAGGGATCACAAAGCAAATCATGAAAAATCACCCGAAGGCCGGCCAGCCCCCGATCTCCGATGCCTTGGTATTCTTCGGCGCCACCGGCGATCTTGCGCACAAGAAAATCTTCCCGGCTCTTCAGAACATGATCCGCCACGGCACGCTCAAAGTCCCCGTGATCGGCGTGGCGAAATCGGGCTGGAACATCGACCAGTTTCGCGACCGCGCCCGCGACAGCCTGGCCAAGAACGGCGGCGTCGTCGACGAGGCAGCCTTCGCCAAGCTTCTCCAACTTCTGCAATACATCGACGGCGATTACCAGGACCCCGCCACCTTTCAGCAGCTCCGCAAGGCGCTCGGCTCGGCGAAAGCCCCGTTGCACTATCTCGCCATTCCGCCGGTTCTGTTCGGCCCGGTCGTCGAAGCTCTCGGACAATCCGGCTGCGCCGAAAATGGCCGGGTCATTATTGAGAAACCATTCGGCCGGGACCTCGCCTCCGCGCAAAAACTGAACGGCATCCTGCGCTCCGTATTTCCCGAAGAATGCATTTTTCGCATCGATCACTATCTCGGGAAAGAAACGGTGGAGAATCTGCTGTGCTTCCGCTTCGCCAACACATTTCTGGAGCCCATCTGGAACCGGAACTACGTGCAGAGCGTGCAGATCACGATGGCCGAAGAGTTTGGCGTGGCGGGCCGGGGCGCTTTCTACGATCAGATCGGCGCCATCCGCGATGTGGTCCAGAACCACATGCTTCAGGTGGTCGCGCTCCTGGCGATGGAGCCTCCTACGCTCCTTTATACCGAATCTCTGCATGACGAGCGAGTCAAAATCTTTCGTATGATTCCTCCGCTCGAACCGGCGCATCTGGTTCGCGGACAATTCAACGGATACCGCAAAGAGCCCGGTGTTGCGGCCGACTCCCAGGTGGAAACTTTCGCGGCCGTCCGCGTCGAGGTGGATTCGTGGCGCTGGTCCGGCGTCCCGTTCATCATCCGAGCCGGCAAATGCCTGCCGCTCACCGCGACGGAAGTTCTCGTCACCCTCCGGCGTCCGCCGGTCGGCAAGATACTTCCGGGCAGAAACTATTTTCGATTCCGTCTGAGCCCGGATCTCTCTCTGGACATCGGCGCCCGGATCAAACGTCCGGGTACGGGACTCGCGACCATACCCGTCGAACTCTCGGCGGTAACCCGGGCCCACGGCGGCGAATTGGAGCCCTACGAACGGCTGCTCACGGATGCAATGCACGGCGATGCCCTGCTGTTTGTCCGCGAGGATTCGGTCGAAGCCGCGTGGTCGATTGTCGAACCGATCCTAGGCGACGTCACGCCGGTCCATTCCTACGAACCCGGCCAGTGGGGCCCTCCCGAGGCAGCGCGCCTGGCCGCCGACATCGGCGGCTGGCACGATCCGCAGAAAGACCACCTGAAATCGGAATCTGCCTGAAATCGGAATGTGCTAGTTTCATATGGATGAAGCCGCTGTGCACCCTGCTCCTGTTGTCCCTCGGCGTTTTCGCGCAAGACGACTCGCCGCGTCCCAACCCCAGACCCGCGGTTGCTCCACCCCCTCCGCGCGAGCAGGCTCGATCGATGGTAGTGACGCGTTATGGCATCGTCGCGGCATCGCAGTTTCTCGCCTCGCAGGCCGGCGCTAAGATCCTCGAAGCCGGTGGCAACGCGGTCGACGCCGCCATCGCCGCCAACGCCGTCCTCGGAGTCACGCAGCCGTACGTGAACGGAATGGGCGGAGACCTCTTCGCCATCGTGTATGAGGCGAAGACCGGCAAAGTATATGGCCTGAATTCGAGTGGCTGGACGCCCAAGGCCCTGACCATCGACTACCTGAAGAACAAGAACATCACCAAACTCGATCCGATCGGCGTCCACGCGATCACGGTGCCCGGTTGCGTCGCCGGATGGGATGCTCTGCGCAAGCGCTTCGGCACGAAACCATTCTCGGAGCTCCTGGCTCCGGCGGCTTTTTACGCGGAGAACGGTTTCCCCCTTCCCGAGATCGGCGCACGGAGCTGGATCAGCCAGGCCCTGCTCGCCAAGCCCGGCTACAAAGAAACCTACATGCCCTCCGGCGAGCGGCCGCAGCTTGGCGATGTATTTCAGAACAAGGCTCTGGCCGAGTCGCTTAAGTTCGTCGCCGCCAATGGCCGCGATGGCTACTACAAGAGCCAATTCACCGAAAAACTGGTCAAGTTCCTGCAAGCCCAGGGCGGCGCTCACACCGTCGAAGATTTTGCCGAATTCGAGCCCGAATGGGTTGAGCCGATTTCCACCACCTATCGCGGCTGGCAGGTTTACGAGCTTCCGCCCAACGGACAAGGCGTCGCCGCGCTCTCCATGCTCAACATCATGGAAAACTTCCCACTGAAGGATTACGGCCACAACTCCGCCGCCGCGCTCCACGTCATGATCGAAGCGAAAAAGCTCGCCTACGCCGACATGGCCCGCTACGCCGGCGATCCGCGATTCGGCCCCGTCCCGGTCGCCGAGATGCTGTCGAAAGACCTGGCGAAAAAACGCGCCGATCAGATCGTGATGGATAAGGCGTCCTGCAAAGTTCTGCCCTCCGAACTCAGCCAGAAACTCGAATCGCGCGGCCGCGAGACGATTTATATGTCCGCCATCGATAAAGACGGCAACATCGTCTCCTTGATTCAGAGCAACTACGCCGGATACGGAACCGGAATGGTCGCGCCCGGCGCGGGATTCTCCTTCCACAATCGCGGCGCCGGTTTCGACCTGGAACCCGGAAAGCCCAATTCTCTAGCCGGAAGAAAGCGTCCTCTGCATACAATCATCCCTGCATTCATGCATAAGGGCGATCTTTCGGTCGGCTTCGGAATCATGGGCGGCTGGAACCAGTCCCAGGCTCACGCGCAGTTCGTCGCCAATGTCGTCGATTACGGGATGAATATACAGCTCGCGCTTGAATCGCCCAGATTCACCAAGTCCACTTTTGACGGCTGCGACGTGCAGATCGAATCCCGCGTCGGCGAAGCCGTCCGCGAAGAACTTTCCCGCCGCGGCCACATCCTGACGCCGCTAGGCGGATTCTCCGGCGCCATGGGCAACGGCGAAGCCGTCATGCGCGACGCCAAACGCGGCGTAAATTTCGGCGGCTCCGATCCGCGCACCGACGGCGCAGCCATCCCCCAGGAGCCCCTGGTACCTCTTTTAAACGCACAACGCCAGTAGGGCAGGTCCCCGACCTGCCTTTCCCGGTCATTACTCCACAGCCACACGCGTCCCCAGACACGCGCTCAACAAATCACGCACTTCCTTAAGAACCAGATCCGTACTCATCCCCTTCTGCATTACCTTCTGGACACACCCGTTCAATCGGCGCCGCTCCTCCGCCGTCAAATCCTTCGCCGTGAGTACGATCACCGGAACTTCGCGCGCGTTGGGAATGCGCCGGAAGATTTCCAGAAACGTGAGCCCATCCAGCTCCGGCATCATCAAGTCCAGTACGATTAACCCGGGGAACGCCGCCGACGCCATGTCCCCCGCGATCCGCTCCAGCGCGACGCGCCCATTCTCGGCTACTTGAACCTTCCAGCCGTCCTTTTGAAGGGCGCTTTGAAGCAACTGCCGTGTGTCCGGATCGTCCTCCACCACCAGAACCGGCCGATGCCGCAGCCGGCTGTACTTTTGAAGCAGCAGCCCCAACCGATCCCGGTCGACAGGCTTCATGATGTATTCCGCCGCACCCAGCGCGTAGCCAGCCCCGCGGTCATCGATCATCGTCAGCATGATTACGGGAATATCCGCCAGTTCTGACTCGGCTTTCAGCAGGGACAAAACGCTCCATCCGTCCATGCCCGGCATCGCGACGTCCAGAGTAATCACATCCGGCCGCAGCTCCCGCGCGCGACGCAACCCGTCCGCTCCGTCTTTCGCGATCGAAACCTGATAGCCTTCCTTCGTCAGGAACGAAGTCAGCAACTCTTGAACCACCGGATCGTCGTCGATCACCAGCACCGTTCCCGATGCCACGCCGCGGCTCAATGCCGCAAGACTCGCAGTGCTCGGCGCCTTTTCGCTGACCGCTGCAGCCGCCCTGCCTTCGTCGGCCACCGCCGCCGGAAGCAGAATAATGAACCGGGTCCCTTTACCCGGCGCGCTCTCGACGTCGATCCTGCCTCCCATCATTTCGCAGAATTTTCTGGTGATAGTCAGCCCGAGTCCCGTGCCCCCATATTTCCGCGTCGTCGACGCGTCCGCCTGCGCGAAGGCGTCGTATACGCGGCTAAGCTGCTCCGGCGTCATTCCGATACCGGAATCCGAAACCCGAAACTCGATCCACTCCCGCCCCGTCGCCGTCAAGCGTCGAACCGAAACCTCGATGGTTCCCTCATTTGTGAATTTGCTCGCGTTGCTCAGCAGATTGAACAGCGATTGCCGGACCTTCGTCAAGTCCGCGTGCATCGATCCGATCTCCGGCGCGATCTCAACACTGAGTCTGTTCGCGTTCTTCTCAACCAGCGGCTGCATCGCGGCCGCCGCATCCTCGATCAGAGGCTGGATCTCGAACGTTTCAAGGTAAAGATCCGCCTTCCCTGCCTCAATCTTCGAAAGATCCAGGATGTCGTTAATCAGCGCCAGCAGATGACGGCCCGCCGCCTTGATTTTGTGCAGATCCGGAATGAATGATTCCTGCCCCAGATCCTCGGCTTCTTCCACTAGAATTTCGCTATACCCGATGATGGCATTCATCGGCGTGCGGAGCTCGTGGCTCATGTTGGCCAGAAACTGGCTCTTGGCGCGGTTGGCGGTCTCGGCCGTGTCCTTAAGAACGCTAAGTTCCTGCTGCCGTTCTTCCAGCTGCTTCCGCGCGATATACAAATGTTCGGCCATCTCATTGAACGTTTGCGCCAGCGCACCCAGTTCATCGCGACCGTGAACCGGAATCCGGTGAGCCAGATCCCCCGACCCGATCGCGTCCGCGCCCGACTTCAACGCGCCCAGCGCGGTCAGGAAGTAGTGCGAAACTCTCCAGGCAAGCAACACCACCAGCAATCCCGAGACGGCAAAAATCAGAATCGTGATCCGCGCCGTCACGCGCGCTGTCCCGTAGAAATGCGCACTCCCGGCTTCGACCATGTCCTTTTCGCTCTTCTGCAATTGCGGCAGAAGCTCGTGAAGAACTGTCTGGCTCAGCGGCTCGCTGTGGGTTGCCGCTTCCTGGATCGCCAGCACCTGATTCTGGCCCAGATTCTTATAGAAAACCCGCCACGAGTTGCTGAGATCCTTGAATGCCGCCCCGAACCCTTCGATTCTGCCCCGGCTTTCGCCGTCGGAAAGCAAACTCATGCGATGAATCTTGTCGCCGATCGCATCCAGCCGTTGATCGAACTGCGAAATTTCATCGGGCGACGCCGCGCGCGCGACGGTGTCCGTCATGATCTGGCTGACCAGCATAACTTGCTTCTGGCAGTCGTTCAGCTCCTGTTGAATCGCGCTGATCAGGTTCTGCCGTTCGATCGCCCGGCGAAGATCTTCAAACGAAGCCTGGCGCTTGGCATCGCTCCAGAAATAGAAAACGACATTGATCGCCAGCAGCGCCAGAATCGCCAGGTAAGAAAGCGTAAGCCGCGCGCGAATGGTCATGTGTGACGCCTATCGGAGCGCATAGCCCTTTTCTCCGGGCAGTCTCCCGTCGATTTTCAGCTCTTTCAACCCTTTGGGAATCCGGCTGGCATCCACGAACGCGATCGATCCGGGAATCGCTGTCACCAGTTCCGTCGCCATTTGCTCGGAGTACGCGATCTTGGGCCCCGCCTGCGCCTCTGCGCGGAAGATCTTCTCGATCCAAAACCTGCGGAACTCTGCCTCGTTCATCCGGTAGATATTCTTAAGAACCACTTCCCGCTCCCGGGTCCCCGGCTCGCGGATCAGCAGCGTGACCCGAAGCGACCCGTTCCAGAACTGGCGTTCGCCCAACAGCAGCTTCCGAACATCGTTCAGGCTAAGACCATCGACCGGAGTATCTTCGCGGACTAAGACCGCAACATCGCCCGCCGAAGCCGCCGGCAAATAAATAGAAAATCCAAAAGTCAGTACAATCAGCAGGTTGCATGTACGGACTAATGTCTTCACAGTACTCTTTTAATCGGTGATTGCCTACCTCCGCAATAGCCCTGGGGTTAAAGTTTGAGGTCCGACAATCCGATTGACTCCCGTAGCCCAGAGTGTTGGCTCCAACCACGAAATGCCCAGAGTCCTGTTGGTCGAAGACAATGAAATGAATCGGGATATGCTGTCCCGCCGTCTCATTCGCCGCGGATTCGAAGTGTCCCTCGCCACCGACGGACAACAGGGCGTCGAAATGGCAGTGCGCGAAACTCCCGACATCATTCTCATGGACATGAGCCTGCCCGTCTTGGACGGCTGGGCGGCAACTCGCCAGATAAAATCCGACCAGGCCACGCACGGCATCCCCCTGATCGCCCTCACCGCTCACGCCATGGCAGGCGACCGGGACCGCGCCATGCAAGCCGGCTGCGACGACTACGACACCAAGCCCATCGAGTTCGGCCGGTTAATGGAAAAAATCGACCGCCTGCTCACCGCCCGGCTGAAATCATGAAGGGCAGTCCGGACCAAATGGCTCATGTGCGTCATGAGCTGCTCACGCAGATCAATCACATCATCGGTTTTACGGAAATCCAGATCGACGAAGCGCCTGAAATCGGGCTCGGCGAGCATGTCCCGGCGCTCTCCGAAATCAACACCTGCGGCCGCTCGCTGATGGCCCTCATCGAGAACGCCTTCGGCCCTGGAGCCAACGGGTCTGATCTCGAGAGTCTGGACGGTCACATAGAATCCGAAGCCACGCCGGCCCTTGTGCAAGCCCAGAAACTAGCCGGTCACCTGCACGCCATCGGATTTGCTTCCGCCGCCGACGAGATCGAACTCGTCTCGACCGCTCTTGAAAGCCTTCTGAACATTTCTCACGAAATGCTCAAAACGTAAACGCGATCTGCGCGTTCAGACCGTTCGCCGCCGGCAGATTTCCTTTCAACAGGCGGTTGTATTGCAGCTTGAACGCCGCATACTCGCTGAAGTCCATTCTGAGTCCGACCGACGGCCCGTAATACAGTCCCCGCAAGACGTTCACCGGATCCCCCATCCGATCGTTCACGTACTGATAGCGGAAGTACGGCCGATAAATTCCGAATTTTCGCGAGAGCTGTGTGTACGCCATCGGATTTCGGAACGTGATCCCTGTCGAATCCAGATGGTTGCTCAACAAGACGCCTTCGTTGAGAAACTCCCAGGTAGGCGTGATGTACACCGCGTATCCGCTCGCGATGTCCTGGCTGACCGGCGGGAGGCCGGGCGGCGCGAGCCGGTCGTGATAGAACGACCCTCCGATTTGAAGGCCGCGGACCTGCTCCGGCCGGATGTAGGCCGCCAGGTTGAATGCTTTGTGATTACGATCCGAGTAGAAATTTTGGGTAGGCTCGGCCGTGGGGCTCGATGCCCGCCCGTTTCCCATCTCCGCGACCCAATGCAGACCCAGGCTTCCGGTTTGCGGAACCAACCCAGTCATCGTCACTCCGATGGTATGAACCGGTAGCACGCCGCCACTATCCTCGAACAAGTACATGATCGGCCGCCCTTCGGCCGTCGAAAACCAGTTCCCGTGATGGTAAGCCGTGTTGTAGTATCCGATGGACGTGTGAAAGCGCCCCGCGCTTGCGGAAAAATAGTCGTTAAGCCGGTAGGTCAATTCATAGCGCTCAATGTCGATTCCGACTTCGTTGGTCACATCCGTGCCAAACACCATCTCCGTGAGGAAGCTCAAATGATCGGACAGCTTCGACGTCATGAATAAATCGAACTCGCCCGCCTGAAACGCGCTATGCGCCGGCGTCTCCGGGTTCCCGCAAACCGTGCATCCATTACTGGCGATAGGAAAGATCAGCGGATTTGCGATCGATCCGGTGCCAAAATTAAAATCGAAAAATCCCCGAATATTCAGCACCGGCCCGCCGCCGGGCAGTTGCATGTTGTGCCCCTGCATCTCCTCGACCGGCGCCGCGGCCGCCGCCTGAACCGGCGCCTGAACCTGTGCTTGAACCGGCGCCTGAATCTGCGCGTTCGTCGCCGTCACAGCATTCACCGTGGGGCTGGCGGCAGCCGCCGCAGTCATGCCCAGCTTCTGCTCCAGCGCCTGAATCCGTCGTTCGCTCTCTTCCAGCCTCTGGGTCAACTGCCGGATGATGTCCTGTTCAGATTGCTGGGCGCGCAGAGTCGCCGCGACCGCAAAGCACACCACGGCGCTCCGAATTAGTGGCCTAAACATGCGTCTGCGGTACCTCCCAAGGGCTAAAGTTCCTTAGTCAGGTACTACATCGTCTTACTTAGCCCACGCCATTAGGCTCAGAACCCTTTCAAGCGATTCCGTTCGGTGTTAGACTGTTGCTGGTAGCAGCAAGTCCGCTATCGCGCAAGTCATTGAAAACGCGCCCGTAGCTCAGTCTGGATAGAGCGTTTGCCTCCGGAGCAAAAGGTCATAGGTTCGAATCCTATCGGGCGTACCAATCCTATCGGATTCAATAAGTTAGACAGATTGCTTACCGAGGACCTCGCTGCATTGACCCTTTGCCTTTGAGGAGGGGGCCATGCAACTCACTGATCTGTTCATCCGGGAGCGGACGTACTTCAAGAATGTTTCTCCCGCAACTGTGGTCTGGTACGAGCAGAGTTTCCGAGCGTTCGATGGGGCGTGGGAATCCAAGGCCGCGCTTGGAGAGCGAATCGCGCGCCTGCTGGCAGCGGGCGTGACACTCGCAGAGACTGAAACTTCAACGCGCGGAAGTGGTCTCGAAGAGAAAAGCTTCAAGAGGCCCTGCGAAACCGAGATGTGATTCTTCAACCTGGCAGTCCTCCAACGATTGGCTAAGACCGAGGCTTTGTATTTGTCATATTCCCGATTCTTGTTCGGCCTCAGCCTGAGTGCGCCGGTCTGTCTTGGGGTAGTCGCATTCGGCGAGAACCACGTACCACCCAGCTTGAGCTGGCTTTGTTCTTTCAGAATCATGGAGTCGCCGATTGTTCTCATCGGAATGGTAGTCAGTCGGTTCGTGGCGCGATTTGATCGGTCAAAGAGGTTGGTATCGTTTGCCCTTTTAGTCAAAGGGCTGACCTTGATCACGCCCGTTGTTGTTGCCATCGTCGCCGCTTTCATTCGTCGGTGAAAAGCGATGCCACACGGCTGCGTTTTTCTCTAGCTGAGGCGACCCGCGTAAGCGGTTTCGCCGGGCGGAACAGGTTGGGGGAATAACTGCCCGAGTGCACCCGTTAGCGTGCCCGCCCGGCCTCAGTGAACCATCGGGCAGTCGCCCGTCTTATGATCCTGGATCTGGAATCGCAAAAACTCGTGAACCGCGTCCAGGGATGCCTTATTGTCGGCCCTAACCGTGATCTTTGCGCCACGGGGAGTCTCTTGCAGATCCCAATGAAGCTGATCTTTGAGTCTAGTCATGGTCGCCGTGCCGGGTACCGTCGTGCTGTGAACCAGCATTGTCGCGTTGAAATTCCCGTCCGCGAACATTTGCGCGATGTGGTGAAAATGACCTCGGATCTGATCGCGGCTCTCGGTGTCCTTGATGTCATTGGCGCGGACATCGATGATGCCGCCGTCGTAGTTCAGCTCGAAATGATGAGTAGTCTTGTCATGCGAGAAGCCCATGACGTGGTCACCATGTTCGTTCACCGTGGCTTGGTGATCCTGTGAAAAGGCGAGGGCGGCTCCGAAGAGGAAAAAGGCGGCTGTCTTGACCATCGGTGATGTTTCTCCTGTGAAACATCTGACGGGCGATAGGAAGGCTCGTTAGGGAATCGCCGAAATTAAACGCCGCCAAAGCTGGTTTTCACCAATACGACTTGCGCCCCACAGGGTGCGGAACAGCAAGGCAAACGGCGACAGCCGTTTTGCCGGGCCGAAATGGCAGCCCTGCCTAAGCACACAGTGATCTGGAGCGTAAGAAGCGCTCCAGTCGAACCCCGATCATCAACTCCGACGAGTTTTATGTAAGATACAGGCATGCATCGCCTTGCTTTCTTGGGGTTGTTGGTACTTGCTGTACCAGCCCTGCCGTGCACTTGCGTTTCAGCAGTGGGCACGACGGCGAAGACCATCGTGAACGACTACGCCGCAGTGTTCCAAGGCACCGTAGTTGAGCGTAAGGTCCTCCCTCGACGCGCTGAAATGAAAGGGCGAGGCCGCTATGCAATTACGTTTCGAGTGGACGAGTACTGGAAGGGGTCTCCCGACCGAATGCGCATTCTTTACGGAGTAAGTGAAGGCACAGATTGCATGGGTGGTAGCAGCTACGAAGTCGGAAAGAACTATCTCGTTTACGCGAGAGAGCAAGTCGTTAGAGACGAGATTCTAGACAATGGGTTCTTTTGGTACGGCTGGACAGACGTGCTCCCCGAAGGAACAAAGATGCTAGTGCCAGGCGCGTGCACACCCGAGGGGGAAACCACGATGCCTTGGGTACGCGCGGCCCTCCGTGAGTTGGGCAAGGGTCGGACTCCTTAAACGATAATCGCCGAAGCGCCAGATTTGACTCCGGCTTCCCCTGGTTCTTCCCGATCAACTCGCCACGCGCTACTCAGCGCTGAGGAACACCAAGGCAGGTCCGCCTTAGCGGACCCTGCCGGGTAGAACAGCACAAGCTAGAATCGCGCTAAGCGGAATACCGGGTCGGCGCTGCCCCGCGTGCGGCGGTTACACCTCCGACTCAGCGCCAGGATCGTTGATCGCGTACCAGGGCAACTCAGTGACGCATTCGCACTTTTGTTCGACCACGAAACGACCGTCTCCGCCGTGGTCACAAACGATGATGCCAGTTCCGTGGCATTCCGCACAGTCCGGTTCGCTTTGGGATTTGGTTGCATCGCGGCGTCCCCGATTAGATTGTGTCACCTGGCACCTATTGACGAACGTCCCAGAAGGGACCCGTTCGGACATATGGTGTCTAATCGCTATCATGAGACTCGTGGCTCAGAGACTCGGTGCCGTTGCCGGAATCGCAGCAGTCCTCTTCGCAGCGACGACAGCGGCCGCGCAGCAACGGCCTTCGGTCATCGACGCTGTCCATAAGGGGCATGCGGTCGGCCACGAATCAGACGGCGTGGAAGCGGTTAGCAAAACGCTCGCGGCTGGGGGGTGACGTAAACGAGCGAGACACAAATGGCTGGACGCCTCTCATGCATGCCTGCCTCGAATGTAGACCCGAGATTGTGAACCTACTGCTAGAGCGCGGCGCAGATGTCAGGCTGCGTGCCAGTGATGCAAGGGCTACTTCATTTATGGATCACGGATAAGGTGCCTTGATCATTGGGGCGAGCTGTTTCATCGCGCGACAACGCGCTTCCCTCGCGCCCGAGCGAGGTATGTCACAGAGCTATATAGCAACGGAACTCGCTGCTTCCGAAAAGATCGTCAGTAAATTGATCCGCGCTGGTGCCGATATCAAGATCGCGGATGCAGATGGGCAGACACCGTTGATGACGGCAGCGCAACAAGGTTGGACAGGCGTGGTGAGGGAGTTGCTTGCGGCGACGGCTATGGTAAACGCTCGCGATAACGAGGGGCGTTTGGCCATTGACTACGCGGACCCTCAGGACAAGGTAATCGTCAGCCTGCTTCAACAAGCTGGGTCGACGCCTTCCACCGGGCACTCTGGCCGGACGGTCTGTGATGCCGAGCGTGCCCTTGATCGGCTCGGCTACCAAACGCCGATCACCGACTGCATCGCTGGGCAACAGCTTCGGGCCGCGCTCATCAAATTCCAGAACGATAGAAAGCTTGAGCCGACGGGAGAACTCGATGAAGCGACGCGTCAAGCTCTTAAAGTCCGCTGATAAAAGGTAGCTTCATCGTCGCGCATGTAGATGCTGTGGTCGTTGCGGACGCCAACACCAAGCGGCCTCAAGCCGCCTGGCCGGGCAGAACAGCACGCGGGCCGTCAGAATCTGGGTGACCTTGGCTGCCTTAACGCTACGCAACTTCTGTGATCGGAGTAGACTTAGCTGCTTAACGGTCTCATGCCGCTGTCTGCAGTCGATAAACGCGATCTGTATCTAATCCCCGCGATGATGGGCGACGGCGGCAGCGAGGGGATGATCCTTTGTTAGACATCACGCGCATCTTGCGCGATGGAGCATTGCTGTCCGTTGTCGGTTCGACATGCCTGCTACTCTTGCTGCGATTCAACCCCCGCATATTCTTAAGGCATTATCCTAAGGAGATCCGAGAAGTTGTCCCGCCGAGATCGAAGAAGGAGCGCCGGATGTCTATCTTGTTCGGCTTGCTCATCGGAGTCCCCTTTGGTTCGGTATTGCTTTGGCGAACCGCGACTCTGGGAAGTCACCGCCTCTGGGACCTATTCGCCTATGCCTTCGGCGTGCTATTTATCTTCAATCTCGTTGACCTGATCATCCTCGATTGGCTTATCGTGTGCTGGTTGGAGCCACGCTGGGTGATTCTCCCCGGCACGGAGCATATCGTGATTCCCAAGCAATACCTGCATCACTTCAAGGGGTTCTTGGTGGGAACCGTCGGGTTAGCGATTGTAGGTCTTTGCATCGCTGCGATGCTAAGTATTCGGTTTTGATGACAAGGCCCACGGCAAGTCACCGCTTCGTGCAAGCCCATATCCAGCGGCAATGAGCACTACCGCGATCAACGCCAGCACAACTTGAGGATAGAGCGTAATACCAGCGACCTGCGGGATCGGCTCGCGCGCTGGATAATTCACCAACTGACTCGACCCAGGTACGAGGCGGTCCGCGTAGAGAAATGGCGTCCACAAAGTGAGCGCAAGGAGCGCAGCCACTTTGTTTCCCAACTCGGGCTCAATGGATCGCCTCCACAATAGCCAAATGGCAATCGCCGATACGGACCAGACGATCAGCGACATCACAGCCGCGTGAAATCGTGCATGCGGATGCCAGGCTGGGTTAAACAGATGCGTCTTGTTCCAATCCGCGAGGACGTTGATGGCAGAGAAGATCGCAACCACAAAGGTGAGTATAGCTTTCCCCACATTGGCTCGACTCATTGGCGGGTGTCTCCCATGGCGAGTATACCGCGCAGCCTACTCCACTCCCCGAATCTGCGCGACTTTCGCTGCCGCACCCTCCGCTCAAGGAGATCCTTCAGCGTTCTGATCCGTTATTGCGATTCTGAAACGCAGGCAGGTCCGTCGGACTCTAACCAACGGGGCAGTATATGCGTCCCGTTGATGTTCTGCTTGTGGAAGACAATGTCGGAGACGACTTTTTGATCGCCCTGATCGTTGGCGAGGGTCCAGTGCCTGTCAGGCTTCACGTCGCCCGCGATGGTGTGCAGGCGATGTTTAAACTCACTCAGCACGGAGTCCATCCAGATCTTGTGATCCTCGATCTGAACCTTCCTGCCGTTTCGGGACATGATGTCCTTCGGCATTATCACCCTGTGGACGTGCGTATCGTTGTCTTCAGCTCATCGGGGAGCGATGCAGAGAGGCGGCAGTCACTCGCCGAAGGTGCCAGTGAGTTTGTCCACAAGCCGAGCAGCATCGAGGATTACAGACGCGCTGTTCTGGGGATGATTGAAAAGTGGGCCTGTCATACAGATGGCCTCGCGCCCGCTTAGTTCAGCTTCCTTCGTTGCCGTCTTTCGGATAGCCGAATGCTGTGTTCCAGGTAAACTTTCTCCTTGCTGGGACAGTCTTCCATAAACAACTCCTTCATACCTGACGGCAACGCTTTGTCAGCGCGACAGATAATAATTCGGAACGTGAGTTGCACGACGTAAGATTGGTCGAGGGCTTCGGACCCCTCGCTTGAAGGAAGTTGTGTGGCACGTAGGTAGACTTGCGTGCTTCTTTACCATGGCTAGTTGTTCACAATGCGGAATTGAAACCGAACTGTTCGACCAAGGCGTGCCGATTTGCATCAAATGCGGGACCCGACATGAGCACGATGCGGCCAACATCGACCTTGCGGCTGCACGCGACAATTACAAACAAGCACGGGAGGAAGTTTACCGCCTTCTCCGCACATCTAACGATTTGCCCAGCGGCCACCCCGACGGCACGACATTAGTGCACGCGGGACATCAGGTGTTGCAGGAGGCTGGGAATAAGCTCAGCAAGGCGCTTGCACATTACCAAGAAGCTTTGCTGCGACAACACAAGAAATGACTGCTCCCCCTGATGCCGGCTTTCGTGCGAACACGCCAAACGATAGTCGCCGTTGTTCTACCCTTGGAACATTGACCTCCTAAGAATGCTCGCCGACCTCCGCGAGCAGCGTGAACAAATCGACCAAGCCATCATAGTGATGGAACGCATCGCCGCTGGCCAGGGCAAACGCCGAGGTTCGGCCTCCGGCATGGATGGCCTCAGCCACAAAGCGACGCGGCAGGCCGCCGGGCAGCCAGAATAAGACTCATAACTAATCGGGCCTTCTTTTCCGAATCACGGTAACCGCTACGTCGGAATCTTTCTGATCCCGCCGGAAGCGAGTATTCAGGGTGCATACCAGATGATCTAGTGTGAAGCCTGCGGAGAATTGGATCTTGGCATGCCATCTCCGCATGACGCGGGCCACTTTTTCTTGGTAACGGTCCTCCATCGAAGTCTATCCCAGACAATGTCAGAGAGAAAGAGGTTCATACTATGGCCATAAAAGTAAAGCCCATTCCAGACGGCTTCCACTCCATTACGCCTTATCTTACGGTGGACAACGCGAAGGAAGCGATTGACTTCTACAAGCGTGCCTTCGACGCGAAAGAGACCGTGCGGATGGATGGTCCCATTGGAAAAGTATCTCACGCAGAATTGAAGATCGGGGACTCCATCTTAATGGTGAGCGACGCGATGCCTGGTGCTCGCACTCCCC
>Ga0070731_10002538_pt1 | contig 17245 bp, 18 predicted proteins | sample Coa_R1_2_FD_66448 | JGI IMG/M metagenome (GOLD analysis project Ga0070731, IMG submission 66448) | Surface soil microbial communities from Centralia Pennsylvania, which are recovering from an underground coalmine fire - Coalmine... | ecosystem: Environmental > Terrestrial > Soil > Unclassified ...
ACGCACGATCACCTCATGCGGACGTCGCCGGAGTACGTGCAGATCTATGAGTCCCAACGCAGCACGAGCCACTACGAAGTCGTACACGCTCACTAGCGCGTCGATCGGCGGCCCGTCGATGGGCCTGCTGACCGGCATCGGCCGGCTGCGGCCGATGATGGCCGGCGAGCAACGTCTGGTGATCCAGGCGCTCGCCGCCGTCGCGATCACGTCGATCACGGGCCTGCTGGGCCCGCTCATCATCGCGCACACCGTCGACGTCTACATCCGCACGGGCAATTTCGCGGGCGTGCTGCGGTCAGCGGGCCTGCTGTTCCTCATCTACCTGTGCGGATTGGGATCGAGCTACTTCCAGACGCAGCGCATGGGCACGGTCGGACGGCGCGTGCTCTTCCATCTGCGCAACTCGCTCTTCGGCAAACTGCAGGAGCTGCCCGTCGCGTTCTTCAACCAGAACAAGACCGGCGACCTGATCTCGCGCATCAACAACGACACGGACAAACTGAATCAGTTCTTTTCGCAGGCGCTCGTGCAGTTTGCCGCCGGCGCGATCGCGATGACCGGCGCCGCGATCTTTCTGGTGAGTCTGAACCTGCGCCTGGGCGCCGCGGCGCTTCTGCCGGCCGCGGCGGCGCTGATTGTCACGCGGACGCTGTCGCCGTGGGTCAAGCGCATGAACGCCCGCAATCTGAAGTCGACCGGCGCGTTGAGCGCAGAAATCCAGGAGAGCCTCGGCAACTTCAGGGTCATCGTCGCCTTCAACCGCCGCGACTACTTCCGCGAGAAATTCGACGAAGCCAACGAGCACAACTACCAGTCCGCCGTGCGGGCCGGTGTGGCGAACAACGTGTTCCTGCCGATTTACGGGCTCGCGCACAACCTGGCGCAAGTGGCCGTGCTCGCCTACGGCGTGACCATGATTGAAGCGGGCACGCTCACGGTCGGCGTGCTGATCGGATTCCTGCTCTACGTCAACAGCTTCTACATGCCGTTGCGGCAGCTCGCGGTGTTGTGGTCGTCGCTGCAGTTGGCGCTCGCCGCTGTCGATCGCATTTCAGAAGTGCTCCGTCTCGAGCCGGACATGCCGCTGCTTCCAGCGACGATGCCGGCGTCGCCGGCGCCGGCGGCCGTCCTGTCGTTCGATCACGTCCGGTTCGGGTACACCGAAGGTCAGACGATTTTGCGCGACGCCAGCTTCGATCTCGCGCCCGGCAAGACCTACGCGTTCGTGGGCCCGACCGGCGGCGGCAAGACGACGACCGCGTCGCTCATGGCCCGTTTGTACGATCCTGTCGCCGGAACGGTCCGACTCAACGATCGCGACATTCGCGCGGTGTCACCAGAGGAGCGGGCGAATACGGTCGGCTTCATCCTCCAGGATCCGTTCCTGTTCACCGGCACGGTGCGCGACAACATCGTCTACGGCCACAGCGTGTACCACAGCTTCACGACCGACCAGCTCATGGAGGTGCTCGCCGAGCATCACCTGGCGGACCTCGTCAGCCGCTTCGAAGGCGGCCTCGAGGCCAAAGTCTCGTCGAGCGGCGACGGCATCAGCCTCGGGCAGAAGCAGATCGTGGCCTTCATGCGAGCGGTGTTGCGGCGTCCGGACCTTCTCATTCTCGACGAGGCCACAGCCAACATCGATACGATGACCGAGCAGTTGCTTCAGCAGATTCTCGACCAGCTGCCGACCTCGACGACGAAGGTCATCATCGCGCACCGGCTCAACACGATCGCGAATGCCGACGAGATCTTTTTCGTCAATTCCGGCGATATCACTCCGGCCGGTTCCATGCAGCACGCCGTGGACATGCTGATGCACGGGAAGCGGACGAGCTAAGGGTGCACTCCGTCTGTCCCGGATTGGCCATCGTCTAATCCGGATCTCAATGCGGGCACTCGCCTCGCACCCGGCCGAGGACTTACTGGAGACCGGCCAAGAATTCTGTGGCCAGCCGAATACTGCGGCATAGCCAGAGAGGCGATGACACGTATACTTGCCATGACGTGTCGTGTTTAATGGGTTCACCGTTGAGGTCGCGACCCAAATACTCGGCGGGTGGCAGACTCGCGCGCTCTTGTTGGCCGTCGAATCCGGAATCTCAGAAAAGCGCTCGGAATGACGCAGGAAGCGTTGGGCGAGCGGGCAGGGTTGAGCTACAAATTCATCGGCGAGATCGAGCGAGGGCGAGCCAACCCGACGGTTGTGTCGCTGGACGCGATCTCGATCGCGTTGAAGGTCACCGTCAGTTTCCTGTTCACCGAGGACGATGACCGAACCGATTTCCGCCGTCTTACGCGCGCCGACTACATGGTGGCTCGCGAAGCACACGACTCGCTGGGAGAGGTCCTGAAACGAGTCGGCGGATTGGGCGGTCGAAAACCGAAGCGATGAGGAATCTGGCGTCTGGTTGAGAGCCATCGCCTGTCGCTGGGCCTCAGCCGGCGGAGGCCTTCAACCAAGCCATGGCGCCCAGTGCCAAGCCGCCGAGCCCGACGAGGATGCCCGAAGGCGATTCGGGCACCGCCGTCGCATCGGGCGGCCCCGGAATCTGAATTTCGAAATCTGCCGCGGCGACATCGTCGAAGGTCGATCCGTCTGCACCTCCCTGAATGGTGAAGGTGCCAAAGTAATCGCCAGGGAGAATCACATCGCTGATCGCAACGGCGAAGATGTCCCCGACATAAGAATCGCCGTCCGACAGCGACAGCGGGGTCAGCGTGAAGAAGGGCGTCAAGTCGAGCGTCAGCTCAGGCGAAGACAGGCTGCCGCCGGCGCCGTTGAGGAACACATCAGAGCCGCTCGAGTTTTGGATAGTGCCTGAAAACGTCACCTCGGTGCTTGGAGCACCTGTGAGAGAAGGCGCATCCAGGGTGATGGTCAGAGTGCTCGCCGCCGCTCGCTGCGGACACAGCCCGAGACCAACAATCGCGAGCGCCACGAAAATGAGAGTTCTGGTTTTCATAAATCTGCCTGCTTCCCTCGGCTATGGGACGATGACGCGAGCGCTGTTCGTGAATGGCTGGCCGTACGAATAGGTGCCGCTAATCGTGAGCACCGCCGTGGCTCCCTTTGCTGCAGCAGTTCCAGGGAACACGAGATTGACTTGTCCCGATGTCTGTCCAGCCGCGAGATCACCGAGGCCGGGTAGTTGTGCGAGGTTCGAGGCCGAGACGCCGTTCAGGGTCGCTGACGTGATGACGACCCCTGTCGCGGTGCCGCTCCCCGCGACCCTGACGATCACCGGGTAGTTCAGCGTGGTTCCGGTCCTCGTTGGTGTTCCGCCGACTCCAGCGGCCCCGACGCCAGACGTCCCGACCGCCGCGGTCACCACCGGTCCTTTGACGAGACTGGCGAGGGCATCCACGATGCCCTCGTGCACCAGGACGTCATCATCGATGTCCCCGTGACTGTCGAATATCTGTTTTGTCGTTGCGGCGTTAGGCACTACGTAGCCCATTAGCGGATAAGTGACCGGCCCAAGAAAAACGCCAATGGTTTGGAAGTAGCTGATGACCACTTTGGCTGGCGAGTTGCTAATGACGATGCCCGGATCAAGGTACTGGACACACGCGCCCGAAAATGATGAGAGGGGTAGGTCGTTGACATTGCACAGCCCCCAGTCAATTGGATCGACCGTGACGAGCAGATCAGTACTGATGCCAGCGCGCTGTAGTTGCTCAACAAACAACTTCGCTCGGTGGCCTCCATAGCTGTGACCCACAACAGCTACGAAGTCATCAGCGGTCAGCGGTGGATTCTGAGTGGCCAGCCAATTCCAAGCCTCTCTGTGATCACCCCGCGACTCGTCAAACGGCGTCGCCAGATCATCGCTCGGTGCCGCACACGCGTTGCCGTTTTGCTCGCCGCCTGCGTCGGTGGAATAGAAAGTGAACGCCGAAGAATGCACGCCCGGTCTTGCAAGGCTGAGCGAGGCCGAACTCAGGCCCGCCTTGAATATGCTTCCGTTAAGTTCACCTAGTAACTGCGTCATGCCAGCGCCGATCTGCCATTGGCTCGGATCGTAGGTAATGCCGGACCCAGTAAGTCCGAGAAAACATTGGGAAGGATGCGGCGCGTTGTCGAAGCCTGTGAACGATACTAAGAAGAGACGCCGATACTTTCCTTGCAGACTGACCGAGTCGCCAGGAGCCAGCGTCACAGTCTGGGTCGTCGGCGGGTAGTAGCCTGCCATCGGAAGGTACTGAATGACGTACGTTCCGGCTGGCACCTGGGTCGGCGGCAAGGAAACCAGGGGATGTCCGACGTTGATCTTGTCGATCTGGAAGAACGCGCCGGTGGCAATGTTAGTGCTGACGGACAAGTTCGCCGTCCCCGACGAAACGGTCGGCGTATATACGCCGGAGAAACCGATCTTGCAAGAGGCATCCGCCGTCATTGTTTGCGCGGCGGGTGTCACGAAACCCGCGACTGGACTGAATGTCACCGTGTAAGGCTGCGGCCACACATTGTTCTGGACCCGTGGATAGTTGCCATTGGTCGGCATGCCAGTAACTGGCGGACTGATCGCGAACGTGGCGCTGGTCGCGCCTGCTGGAGCTACGGAGACGCTGATCGTGGCTTGCCCGTTGTAGACGCCTCCAGTGAACGTGAGCGTGCCGCCGGCCGCGAGGGTTTGCGTTTCTGGCGGAGGCGTCGCCCAGCAGTTCACCGGGTTGTAGGTGATCGTGTAGGTCCCGGGCGGCGCTGAGTTGATCGTGAAGGACGCGCCGTTTCCAGAATAATTATTCGGACCTGTGATGCTGAATGTCGCGGCAGCGAGATTGGTGACGACGGAAATCGAGCCGTTCGCGGGGCCGTTCGTAAAGACCCACGCCGCACCGGCGCTCAAGCCGCCACTACTGTTGTCGCCAATACCTCCAACGATGGCCGTTGTGCTGTCGCCGGAGAGAGCGATAGAGGTTCCCTGCTCCGCATTCCCGACGGCGCCCCCGCCCAGCAGTTTGGTCCCCTGCTGTGACCAAACGCCGGCGCTGCGCGTCCATACCCATGCGGCTCCCGAGAAGCCATTGTCGCATTCTCCGCCGACAATGGCCGTGTTCCCATCGGCGGACAGAGAAACGGATGCGCCTTGGCAACTAATCCCGACTCCACCCGAGCCGACTAACTTTGGTCCCTGCTGAGTCCAAACTCCTCCGACCCTCACCCATACCCAAATGGCGCCGACTTGACCATTGCCGCTTGAATTGTCGCTCAACCCTCCGACGATGGCTGTGTTGCCGTCGGCAGACAGCGACACGGACCAGCCCTGCTGAGCATTCCCTGCGGCGCCCGAACCGACCAGCTTGTTTCCCTGCTGCGTCCAGACGCCACTGCTCCTCGTCCAAACCCATACCGCGCCCGCACCGTTGTTGTCGGAGATCCCACCGACCAGAGCCGTGTTGCCGTCGGCGGACAGCGAGACGGACCAACCTTGAGTAGCTCCCCCCACCGTCGCGCCCGAGCCGACCAGTTTCGGTCCTTGTTGGGTCCAGGCGCCGCCGCTCCGCGTCCAAACCCACACAGCCCCTGCACCTCCATTGTCAGAGATACCTCCGACGAGCGCAGTGTTGCCGTCGGCTGACAGCGACACGGACCGGCCTCGTTGACTCTGTCCAACACCGCCGGAACCTACTAGTTTTGGACCTTGTTGCGTCCAGACTCCCGCGTTCCTCGTCCACACCCAAGCGGCACCGCTTCCGTTATCGCCGTCTCCTCCGACGAGGGCTGTGTTGCCGTCGGCTGACAGCGAGACGGACACGCCTTGATTTACTTGAAAGAGGCCGCCAACGGCGCCTGAGCCGACCAGTTTGGGCCCCTGTTGGGACCATGCTCCTGCAGTTCTCGTCCAGACCCAGGCGGCTCCCGCCTGATTGTTATCCCAGAGCCCCCCGATGAGAGCGGTATCGCCGTCAGCCGAGAGGGATACCGATACGCCTTGACCTGAATTTCCAACAGCGTCCGTTCCGACCAACTTCGGTCCCTGCTGCGAAAACTGCGGCGAATTCGTCCGCGCCGTCACGCCGAGGACCGCGGCCGCCACGACTAGAGCGGATCCGAAAAACAGCGCCAGGCGTTTCGTTGTGCCTACCACGTCATCCTCCTACTGTCGCCGCGCGAAATGATCGGGCCGATGCGTGTGCGAGCCAATCGCACTCGAAAACTCGTGAGCCGCGTGGCCACGAATTCTGGCGTCGAGCGCTTGCCCGGCGGATCAACTACGGTATGGGCTGACGCTCTCGCGAAGGCCTCCCTGAACAACCCGCCTGAAGTGCGGCGCGATTTCAATTGCCACACGTCGGCGGATTTCCAAAGGGCGTTGGCTCCAACCCAAAAACGCCCACCGAAACTAGCACATATAGGTGCTACCTATAAACACTTTTAATGGGTTCACGCGATCTCACCCATTGCAGAGACTTCAGAGGTGGCCGACGTCCGTCCAAGCCTCGGCAGACAGATTCGTAAGTTGCGCCGGCAGCAGAAACTGACGCAGGAGGCCCTCGCGGAACGAAGCGGCCTCAGCTACAAGTACATCGGTGAAGTCGAACGCGGCAGCGGCAACGCGACGGTGGTGGCCTTGGGCGCCATCGCCGAAGCGCTCGGCGTGAGCATCGCCGGACTCTTCACCGACACCGCCACCGCAGCGCAGGGCGTGCGCGTCGTCACGCTGTCAGACTATTCGGTACTGCGCGAGGCCCACGACTCGCTTGAACAGGTCTTGCGGCATTTCGATTCGCGTTCCGGCACCGACGAAACGGCACTCCCAAAGGAACCACAAAAATAAACCCGACGGCCACTGAAGCCCCGCCTCTCGTGCTTGCCGATTACCGTCAAAGCACCACGATTTGCACGATGACCGAGCAGTGGCTCGAACAAGTTCTCGATCATCTGCCGGCGTCGACGACGACGGTCATCATCGCGCACCGGCTCAACACGATCGCGAATGCCGACGAGATCTTTTTCGTCAATTCCGGCGACATCACGCCGGCCGGTTCCATGCAGCACGCCGTGGACATGCTGATGCACGGGAAGCGGACGAGCTGAGAGCCACGATCCACGTCGTGGCCGCCCGCGTCTGAGCCTCGTCTGAAGGATTCTGCGCATTGTGCGATATGGAAACTCGTGGCGCCATCACCAAGGTAACGCCAATCGTCACCGTCTTGGCCGTGATGCTGTATGGTTCAGCTTCTGCGGCCAGTCTCCAGCGAACGGATCCGGCCGCGAGTGACAGAGTAGAGGCCGTTGACCAGAAGGCCTCCGCTGAGCTGGTCAGCGAACTCGCAGCCAAGCTTCGTCACGGCACCCCGGGCGAACGTCTATCTGCGGCGACGGCCATAAACCGGGTAATTCAGGAGATCGCGACCGCGCCCGACTCGGCCAGCCCTGATCTGGTCTTGGCGATCATCTCGGCGCTTCCCGAGATCGCATCGTGGAGTCTTTACAGCTGTGACAAGGCGGTGGCGACGATCCTCCGAAGGTCAATCGAGCAGCTGCAAGGATCTGAAATTCCAGAGCTCAAGGCCGCGGCGGCAAAGTACCTGCTCGGCGCAAAAAAGATGGTCTGCACCAGCCTTCCCCGGCTCATGCTCGGAGGCATCTATAGTCCACTGATGGGCACGTCGGGGTGGGTGGCGCTCACAACGCCAATCCCGAACAGCGAAGGGGAATTGGTATTACAAGGCGGAGCGAGTAGGAGCGGGTGGGGCTTCGGCATCGGTGCCGGACTGCTCGAGCGACAGAACTTTCTGAATGTCTCAGGTGCGGCGTTGAGCCTTCTGATCCAGCGATCGTCCAACACGCCGAGCAAAGGCACTCCAGGGGCCGTTCACATCGGTCCCGAGTTGGAGGTCCACTTCTCCTTCTTTCGCGCAAGCGTCGGCGTCGGCTTCGGAGAAGCGAGAGCGTTTTCGTGGAGCCTGGGCATCGCGGTCCCCGTCTGGTAGTCGCGCCCGCGGAACGTGGGAGCACTTGGTGCGCCTCTTCGTCGGCCCGACGCTCCGACGTCAACCGTTGTGAAACACACGCCAAGCAACCGGACGGACTGGCCAGCGCGCCTTACGTGCCGCGCACATCTGTGGACGGCGCCTGACTCTACGCGCGGACGAGCTGTCGTCCCATCATCACGACCACGCAGCCAGAGGCCACGGTCACCGCGCCGATGAGGAAGGCCGCCAGATGTTCCGGCACAGAGGCCGCGAGGCGCCAGGTGTAATACCGGAGTTGCGGATTCTCTGACCAGGTCCGAAGCAGCGCCGCGCCCCCAAGCACGAAGGCCGTCATCGGCAGAAGCAGGAGGAGAATCCACAAGCCAATCTGCGGATGATCGGCGTACCACTTCACGATGCGGTCTGCGGTCCGAGCCGGCTCGGCGTGCGGCGGCGGCACCTGCCGCGCGAAGAGGGCCGCGAGGAACAAGACGGCCGGAAGGACAAGGGCCGAGGCCAGGGGGGCAATGACGTCGTTCGTCAGAGTCATTCAGACTTTATATCGCAACGATCAGGGCATCGGGAACTTCTATCCGCACCCGAAGACCCATATGGAGGTACGGGTCGCGTTTCGGATCTCGCATTAACCGATCGCGGACGCCATTCAGGAGCGCCACAGCGCGGCGGCGAGAGGCAACAACCCCCTGTTTGGGTATGATAGCCGTGCCGTTGACGGCGGCCTGACACCTTCGGGTCTGTGAGACATGCACTATTCAATTGATGCGCGGCGTATCTCCCATGAACGCCTGGGTGACGAGATCATCATTGTCAACGTGACCAGCGGCGCCTACTACGCCGGAGTCGGCACGGCCGCTGACGTATGGACCCTGATTTCGCAGGGCGCCTCCAGTGAAGAGGCGGCAACGCGTCTCGCGTCCGTGTACGGTTGCGATGGCCAAATCGCATCGGAGCAGGTCAAGGCCTGTCTCGACCTGCTCGTGGAACGGGGTGTCCTGCAACCCGACGCTGGGCACGGCAGAGTCTCGGCGGCACTGGCGCTCCCAGACGTCCCGAGGGCCCCGTGGGCCACGCCGCTCTTCCAGGAGTATCTGGACATGTGGGACTTGATTCAGCTCGATCCCATTCATGACGTCGGCGACGCCGGATGGCCGTTTGCCGCTCCTCCACCGAGGACATGACCGCGGCCGAGACGTTTGCCGCGGCCGTCGCGCGACGGGCCGCGTCGGTCTTGTCTGCAACGGACGCGCGGAGTGCACTGATCTCCGTCGATGGATGGTCCGTCCAACTCATCGGCACAGACGCCGCGCTCGAGCGGCTCGGCCGCGCGTTCCTGAGGACACCCGAAAATCCGGACTCCGCTGTGATGAACGTCCATCGACTGTCGGTCTGGGACGGCACATCTCGAGACGCGCTGCCACCCGAGCCGCCCTGGAAGTCGACCGACTATTCACCACTCGGAGTGGTGGAGAGCCTCTCGGGCGATGCGATCCGATTCGCGTTCGACGTCGAAACCAACGCCTTCATGGCGCATGATGCCGGCCAGCACGCATCCCACATGTGGTTCCCCAGCATCGCGCAGCTCCCTGTCTGGGCCACCGCCGCTCCGTTCCGCATCGTGATGTCCTGGCTGTGCAATCTTCGCGGCATGCAGATCGTGCACGGCGCGTCGGTCGCTATTGACGGCAAGGCCGTGTTGCTCGCGGGCAAGGGCGGATCAGGGAAGTCGACGACGGCACTGGCCTGTGCGATGGCCGGCCTGGGCTATCTCGGCGACGACTACTGCGCGGTCGAACCAAGTGCCGGCAAGGTCCATTTGATCTACCGGACCGCCAAGGTCTCGCGCGCGACACTCGAGATGTTGCCGGCGCTCCAGCGCTGGGTCACCAATCGCCACCAGCTCGCGACGGACAAAGACGTGTTGTTCCTCGACCCTCAGGATGTCAGGCTCGTTCGTTCCGCCGAGTTGTCGGCCATTCTCCTGCCACGTGTCGGCACGGAGCGCGCGACGACGATCCAACCGGCGACGCGTGCCGAAGCGACCAGAGCCATCCTGCCCAACACGGTCATGCAGTTGATGGGCGGCACCTCTGCGACGCCGCGACTCATCATGCAGCTTGTGCAGAGCGTCCCCGCGTTTCATCTCGTGCTCGGCACCGATCTCGCCGGCCTGACCGCGACGATCGCCACTCAGTTGCTCACGCGCGCGACATGAGCGCGCCCCTGGTCTCGGTGGTGATGGGCGTCCGCGACGGCGAGACGTATCTCGGCGAGGCGCTGGACAGCATCGCCCACCAGTGCGTCGAGCCGATCGAGGTCATCGTCGTCGACGATGGATCGCGTGACGCGACGGTCGAGATCGCCGGGCGCCATCACCTGCGACCGCAGGTCATCTCGCAAGCAGCGGCAGGCATCAGTGCCGCGCTCAATCGCGGAATCAGCGCGGCACGAGGGGAATATCTGGCGTTTCTCGACGCCGACGACATCTGGCCGGCGGGACGATTGGCCGCGATGCTCGAGGCCATCGAGCGCGACGCCGACATCGACTGCGTGTTCGGCAGCGTCGTCAACACGGACGCACGCCTCGATCCGATCGCGCCGCCGCGTCCAGCGAGGCTTGTCGGAGCGCTGCTGATCAGGCGCGCCTCGGCGCTGCGCCTGGGCGAGTTCGACGGGGGCGTCGCGCATGCCGCCATCATCGATTGGAGCAGCCGGGCCGAGGCGGCCGGGTTGAGGTTTCACGCCGTGGACCGGCCCGTTCTGCTCCGCCGAATTCACGGCGATAATTTCGGCATCCGCGATCGCGCCACGGCGCGCGGCGATTTGTTACGCGTCATCCGCGACCATCACAAGCGAACTCGGCGATGACGGCCGCTGAACTCTCCAGGCACGAAATACTTCTGCTCAACGCGGCCCTCAACCCTGACGCCGCGATCGCCGCCGCCCGATGGCAGGAGTGGACCTCCGAGGTCGTACTTGAAGCCGCTCCACTCGAGGATCTGCGACTGCTGCCGGCGATCTATGCGCATCTCAACCGCATCGCGCCCACCCTCGAACTGCCGCACAAGCTTCGCGGCAAGGCCAGGGCCACCTTCACCCGAAACACGCTCCTGGCCCATGGAAGCCTGGCGATCATCGACGAGCTGAGCCGGCAGGTTTCCGTGATGCTGACCAAGGGACTCGGGATCTGCATCAGGTTTGGTGCCTGGTCGTCGCGCTCCATGGCCGACGTCGATATCCACGTTCCAGCCGACTCGCTGGAAACTGCCTGCGAAGTGCTCGGCCGTGCTGGCTGGACGGCCGACTACGGGATGACCGTGCCCTCGCTCCTGCACCGAACGAGCTTGCGGCGCGACAGTTGGAACTTCAGCCGAGGACCGATCAGCGTCGATCTGCATTGGCGGCTTCGAGACGTGCCCGCGGTCGATTGGCTCGGCCGACAGATGTGGGCGAGCGGCGAACAGGTCGAAGTCTCCGGCCGCAAGGTGCTGCTACAGAGCCCCGAATTCGCCTTCGTCTCATCGCTGAATCACGGGTTCCTGCTGGGCTCGAAGAGTGACGCACTGCAAACGATCGTGGACACCGCGTGGCTGCTGCCCCGTTGCCATGACGATCGGCTGGGCCATCTGCTTGTCAACGCGCAACTGCTCGGCCCATTCGATGACCTGCTGACGATTTTCGACACAGTCGGCCTGAGCTCGCTGGTGCCGCCCGCCCTCACGGAACGACGGAGATCTGCGGCGGCTGCAACGCGCCGCCGGCCGTCCCCGTCGAAGCCGAGGACCGAGCGCGCTGTCCTGCGGCGGCCTGTCGTGTATCGACTGTGGAGATCGCTCGGGCGAAAGGCGCGCGTCGAGCGGCTGCTGCTGTGGTTGACCGGCCCGTTTTCCAAACCGCTGAACGGCAATCAACCGTGCAAGGACGACTACGACCTGCGCGACTGCCGGGACATCGACGTCCTTGGCGGCCCCGGTTGGGCGTGGCCCGAGGCCGACCACAGCGGCGTCTGGTCCGATCGGTTCGACGCGCGGCTCTTGATCCCGCTGCGTCAAGTCGGCGACCACCTGATCGTCCTCGGCTTCTCCGACGAGCGCCACCACAGTCCGAACTGGCGCATCGACGTCTTCGCCAATGGCTCATTCCTGACGACGATCGACTTCAAGGACGGCTTGGCCGCCTCCGACCGTTGTCTCGTCGTGTCGCGACACGTGTTGTTTGGCCGCTGGGTTGAATTGTCATTGAGGCCTCGACCCTATCTCGGTCACGAGGCGCGGTGGCCAGAGGACTATGGTCTGACGCGGAGCGCGCCGGTGCGGCGGCTTCGCGTGCTCGACCTCGAGCGGATGACCGAGATGTTCAGGCCGAACGAGGTGCCGCTGCTCTATTTGAGGATCCTCAGAGGCGAGGAACCGCACGCCAGCAAGTGGCGGCGAATCCAGAGCAAGATCGACACGTCGCCGGATCGTGATTCACCGGAGCTGCCGGCGGGTTTCGATCCGATCCAATACACGCTCTTCTACCCCGATCTCTTTCAGGAGGAGGTCGATCCGTACGCGCATTTTCTGACGTGTGGCAGGCGCGAAGGCCGCGGATGGCGATAGGTGTTGCGAAGACGATGAATGTACGCCGCCTGCCCGAATGAATGGCCCCTGGGAACTCTTGCCGCCTGATCGGCCCGTCCGGTCGTTCATGCGCAGGTACACCATCAGTTGGCCGCGATGGTGCGCCAGGTGATTGAGGGTATCGCGCAGCCCGATGTGGCGAAGTTCATTCGTGACGGCGCGCTCTTCAGAAGGAATCCTGAAACAATCTACACGCGCTTGGCGCGGCGGCGCGCCAACATGCCGAGCGCACCGGTGCCGAAGAGCACAAGGGTTGCAGGCTCGGGCACGGCGGCAACGCCCACCGTCTCGTCGTCAAGACTCACGTTGTCGAGGCCGTCTACTCGCTGTTTCAAACCTCCAAGCAACAAGAACGCGGTTTCCGCGGAAATGTGCAAAGTGCGGTCGGCGTCCGGGCGCCTTCATCAGCTGTCCGGTTCCCCAGTCAATCTGCGACCGGTGCTCTCTTGTGTGGTGGGCCGCAGACCAAGGGCCCGGAGGCACCCGGGTCAAAGGGCAGGCAGCTGGCTAACCAGCGCTTGCAGCCGACGGCGCCTGGCGTCAAAATCCGATGGCGCGCCCCGGCTGAAGCCGGGCGTTCGGCCGCTGAACAATATCGAAGAAATGTCCGAGTAGTACATCGTGGCGGTGGTTCTCGATCCAGACTTTGGCGACCGGCTTCAAGATCTTTCGGCTACCAAGCCCGTCTGGATCGCGGACACGCCGATCAATCGGGCAGCGGCCGAGGCAGCGTGGGCCTCTCGGCCCGGTCTCACTCGCCTCGATGGAGTGACCACCTTTCGCGTTGACCAGTCACTAACGCCGGAAGCATGGCTCACCGGGATCTTGGCAACGGTCGATCTTCATCATGGTGAGTCTTCTCACGACCCCCCATACGCGGGCGTCGAAGTATTCGGGGCAACCGCGACGCCGGAAGTGCGAGCAGCCCTGACTGAGTTCGACTTGGCGAACGTGGTGGAGCGCCCGGACGGCTTTCTTGCGACCCGGTCGTCAGCACCCTAACATCGGCTTCGCGTTCGACTATGGGTCACAGACGGCCTCACCTCGGCTTGCAGCCGATGGCGGCGAGTGAAATGCTGTGAGCCGCGGATGAAGCCGGGCGCTAGACCGACAAAGCCGTCCATGAGAGTGCTCACATATTTTGAGTGCGCAGAGTGGTGCGCGAAGCGAGGGTTTCCGACACGGCAGTACGAGGGCTGTCATGCGAGCCCGGACTTTGACACTGCGGCCATCGAAGCCGGTCCGTTTCACTTGCTCCGGTTTGACGTGCAGAAGGACGTTGACCAACTAGTTTCCGAAGCCCGCCAGCTGTACTCACTTATGGGTCCTGAGCCGGAGGTTCTGCTCTGGTTTGGCGACTGGGGCGTGTGGTCATACAGCCAGCACATGCCGCTCTTGACCAGGTTTCGTAAGGGATTGGCTGAAGACCGTCCGCTCATTGAAGCGCCCGGCCACTTACTGGCCGCCGACGACGCCGATGACGCCATTTCCATGGTTGTCATGGCGCTGCTCTTCAGTTGGAACTGTCATCTCCTGGCCGCGTCGGGACGAGATGCTGTCACGGTTTCGCACGACGATTGGGGCTGGTTCGCGAGTCGCGATCGGGCAAGGGCCGACTCGGTACGTGATTCGCACCCAAGATTCTTCAAGTCGGATGCGGTCTGACATCGGCTTGCAGCCGAGCGTTAGCCGGACAAAGACGGGATGCGAGTTGACCAAGCAGTGACCATTCTTTCGGCGGGTGGAATCCTTGAGAACTGCCGGGTTGCAGGCCAACTGAATCTACGGTCGCTCTCACGTACAGACGATATTCGCGTGCCGATCACCATCCGCAATGTCCAATTGGATTCGATTTGCGCGCCGGCGTGTCAGTTTCACGAGGTAGTTCTTCTCGACAATGTTCGGGTGACAGGCGCCGCAAATTTCTGGGCGGGCTACTTCTTGGCAGGCCTGCAGGCGAGCTACTCATACTTCGGCGCTGAAGTCGACTTTCAATGCGGCGGGCACAATAAAGGCCACGATGTCGATTTCAAGCAGTGCGAGTTTTCAGGCTTCGTGAACTTCTTCGATTGCTGGTACGAAGGCCCGGTGTCGGTTCACGAGTGCACGTTTTCGGCAGGGTCGAATCTTCTCGGCAACATTGGGAAACCGTTCCAGGTGAGGTTCGATGTGCCGCCAGGCCTAGAAGGCAACATCGGTAGGTTGGATCTCAATGGCTAGCGCAGCCGCCGAACCTCGACTTGAAGCCGACGGCGGCGAGTGAAATGCTGAGAGCCGCCGTGGCTGAAGCCGTGCGTTAGGCACACATCGGCGGGACATCGATGAAGCTCGAAGCATACGGAAGGCCCACGGTCGAGTTGAGCGAGTTTCGGCTTTGGGTACATGGCCGACAGTATCCAGAGATGATGGATTGCTGGGACGGCAACTGGCTGAGAATCACGGCACACATCGCGCAAGCTGGGGCCAGCGTGGTGGTTGCTGGCCCTCTTCTCGATACCGTCAGCTTCCTGCGCTTTGCTCGGGAACTGCGAGCCCTGTACGAACAACTGGAAGGCACGGCCGTTCTCGAATCGCATGAGCCTGAATTGAAAGTCACTCTGAGGGCGCGCGGGCAGGTTGGGCAAATCGAAGCAGAGGTCGAGATCACTCCTGACCACTTGAACCAAGAACATCTCTTTCGGTTCAGTCTCGACCAGACGTTTCTGCCGCCTGTAATCGCCCAGTGCGAACGTGTCCTCGCAGAGCACCCGGTCCGCGGCGCTTCGGAACGTGGTGCCTAACATCGGCTTGCAGCCGAGAACGGCGCGTGAAATGCTGGTGACCGCTGCGGCGGAAGCTGGGCGTTAGGTGCACTGAAATCACTGTGCGTGAACTGGTGGGAAGCAGGCGGTCAAAGCGTCGGGTTCGCGGCCTTCGGCGAAAATGCCGTGCGATGGTCGAGAAGATCGGTGCGCGCGGTTGTGTGGAACCAATCGAGCAGCCGCCCGGACGCGGCTATTGGCACGCACACCTGCCGATCCGAAGGTCGTTCATCCACTCAGTGGGATTACCGTGGTCGGTTCGGCGTCTCTGCATTCAGTCATTACTCGACGCCGCCCTGCAGCTGCAACTTGCACAAGTCTCGAGAGGAACCAGTTGCCGCGTAGTTGCGGCCATTGATCTTCCGAGTCTCGCCGACTCTCAGTTGATCGTCTTCTTTGGCGACGAGCAGCTCTTTCGCTTCTTCCAGCGCCAGAGTCCAGACCAAACGTGGGTTGCATTGCCGCGACACCGGTCCCTCGAACGTGAATGGAAACTTCGGCGGCCAAAGGGTTTCTTGGAATGGGGCTTCGAGGAGACGCTTGACGAGGATGGGATGCCACAGGTGAGTGAGGTATGGTTCTTCGGCAACGTAGCCACGGCACCTAACATCGGCTTGCAGCCGACGGCGCGTTCTGGAAAGGTGCAGGAATGCGCCGCGGCTGAAGCCGGGCGTCGGCCGGACTCCTCGGACCTACAGGCTCAGGACCAACCGCAAGCCAGAACCGACATCAGATAGGAAGTGTCCCTTGATGCGTCCCGCCAAATCCGACAGGCACTCCTTGTCGAGAGTCACGACCTGCGAGACGTTCGCCACGGAGTCCTTCGGCAGGCCCGAGACCTTGGCAGGTACGAGCACGTTGCCGGGCGCATCGACCAGCCGGAGGTTGGAGGTCAAGACGACGGCGATGACGGTACCGATACGGCTTCGGTTGAACGCATCGCTTTGAACGATCAAGACTGGTCGTCGATACCCAGGTTGCGATCCGGCCGGGTCGCCCAAGTCCGCCCACCAGATCTGACCGCGTTCGATTACCAAGACTCTCCACCAATGGCGCGCGCCTGTAGTCGGCGCAGGGGTTTCTCGATGTGGGCCTCTTCTTCTGCGTACACCCGGTTCAGCTGATCGGTCGTCTTCCGTCCCTTGTGTTTGGCGAGAAACTCGGCGAGCGCCGTGGCGTAGAGATGACTTCGCGAGACACCGAGTCGTTTGCCGAGCGATTCTGCCGATTCGAAAAGATCCTCTGGGACAGAAACGGCAACTTTCATACTGTGGTAATACCACATGCATACCACAACGGGCAAGCGGCCGAACCTCGGCTTGCAGCCGACGACGGCCAGTTAAATGCTCGGTGCCGCCACGGCTGAAGCCGGGCGTTAGGTTGGGCGGACGAGATCGACAGATGACTTGGGTCGTTTCGGACAACGGGCGATCGAACATAGGGTTTGAGAAAGCATCGACCGTTGGCGCACACTCCTGACAAAGCACACGCAGGACGGTCGCCAACTGTTGCGAGAGGTGCTCGCTGGCCCCCTCAAGTTCACGCCTGAGGGTTCGCCGTATCGCTTCGAAGGCGAGGCTTCGATCGGCAAATTGCTGACTGGGACGGCTGGCCTTACAACTAATGTGGTAGCGGTACGGGGAATCGAACCCCGGTTCCATGGTTGAGAACCATGTGTCCTGACCCCTAGACGATACCGCCACGCTCGAGCAGGAACCTCAAACGGTAGCACCGGGCGTCGACGCGTGTAAAGACCCGAGCGTGGTGTCGGCGAGGTCTTATAATTGGTGGGTTCTCGTCCCGCTCGGATTTCCGGATTCCTATGACTGCTCGACGGATTGCGCTCGCCCTCCTGCTTGCCGCCGCTGCCGCCTG
>Ga0070731_10002539_pt1 | contig 17240 bp, 15 predicted proteins | sample Coa_R1_2_FD_66448 | JGI IMG/M metagenome (GOLD analysis project Ga0070731, IMG submission 66448) | Surface soil microbial communities from Centralia Pennsylvania, which are recovering from an underground coalmine fire - Coalmine... | ecosystem: Environmental > Terrestrial > Soil > Unclassified ...
GTGGAATCACCCGTGATGGCCGCCGCCAGATGCTCGGACAACCACGACTTCGCCGTCCCCGGTTCTCCAATCAACAGCAGCGCCCGGTCCGTCACCAGCGTCGAAATCGCAATCTCCACCAGCCGTTGGTGGCCGATGTATTTGGGAGTAATATCCATCTTCCCACATTTACCGCCGCAGATATAGGTGAGCACCGAGCGCGGTGACATTTTCCACCCTGCGGGAACAAAATGTTTTTCCGCCTTGATGAGTTCATTCAATTCCTCGGCGTAGAGTACCTCGCCGGGCAGGCGCAGGTCGTTTCCTTGATCGTTGGGCATAAATCAGCTTTGGTTCGTTTGGTTCATCGAGCGCAAGGGGCCAAGCGCTTCGAGATATTGATCCACGAATTTCTCGTCCAGACTCGCGGCAAAGGCATCGAGCTTTGGCAAATCCGCGGGCGGTAAATAGGAAGCGCTCTGAAAGAGACTTTGCAGATCGTAATCGATGTGTTGCGCCCCTTTGGTTCTCTCGGCAATGGCCTTCAGAAATACGTCAGTAATCGTTGGGTATTGGCACCGGGCCAATGCCCGAACAACCGTTCCGGATTGGACGAGAACGCGCGTGACTTTCGCGCCGTCCGTTTTCGGTTTTGTCTCGATGAGCTTGATGAGATAGCTGATGGCCGCCTTATTGCCCGGTTGAGCAAGATGGCAAACAACTGCGGGCAAATCTGCTTTAATGGCCGCGTCCAACCAGCGCGGATCCAGAGTGACACCTTTCGGACGGCTTTCCTCACCGGCTTCGACCGCGTAATATTCTGAAGCCACTACATTGCCACTGAAGCGGATCAGGTAACGCTGGATTACCAGGCTCTTTTCTTTTCCGGCGCCGGCCGTTTGCCCAAGCAGGGGTTGGAATTCCTGGTAAACTTTGTCGGCGGGCCAGGCGCGCAAGGCGCTATCAAACACAAGCGTGAACGCCGCTGTGGGAAGCTCGTTGCGTTTGCCCAGGAGCGCTTCGAGTGACTTTTGCGAACCGATGCGGGAAAGGAGTGACGCCAGCCGCACGGTTACGTCCAGACCATTAAACGGAGAAGTTTTCGCCGCCTTCAAATTGGCCAACTTGAAACTCCTCTCAAAGCAATCCAGTAGAAATTCTTCAACTTCGGCATCTTTACGTTGCTCAACGCAATCGAGAATCCCTCCGAACCGTGGAATTTGTTCGGACTCACCCTTGAGCAGCAGTTCGAAAACGCGTTTGCCTTCCTCCAGCAGCGAATTCAAAACCAGCCGGCTCTGAATCGCGCGGAACGGCCGCGCCAGAAGCTCGAGAGCGTCGCCTTTGATGAAGTCTCCGAAGAGTTTGACAACCTCCGGCCGGTCGTGTTCCGCCAACGCCTCCAGCGCGGCAGCGCGGAGCGTTTTGTTTTTGGAATTCGCCTGTTCCAACACCAGTGGCAGACACTCTTCATGTTTGCCGAGGCACGCGATGGCCGCCGCTTTCACTTCCGGCGAGCCATCATCCAGCGCGGTCTTGCACAATTCGAGAGTGCCGTCAGGATCGAGCCGGTGCATGACCGTCAATTTGCGCGCGTCGTGCTTCTTGCCTTTGAGGTCAAAACCAATTTTGAGGCGAGGAACGATGCCCGGGCCATAACCCGGCAGAATTTTTTCCGCGACGAGATCGCCCAATTCGGAGTAGCTATCGCCCAATGCATAAATCGCCGGATCAATCAGCCGCAAATCGTTGAAGGCGTTTCGCGCACAAGCGTCCTTGATGATTTCGAAGCGCCCCGCGCCGGCACTGGTCAGAGCATTCACCAATGGTTTTAGCACCCGGGCGGTGGTTCGAGTGCTCGAACATTTGGTTGCGTATATTTCAAGTTCGCCGAATCCGGCAGTCGAACCTGACTCACCCTGTGTATACAGAATCGCGTTCAGCAAAGTGCTCAAGGTCAGTAAGCGTCCTGCGGATTCTGCTTCGGTCCCATTTACCAACTCGCCAATGGCTTTTGCCACCTGTGCAAAAACCGGCGCCTTGGCTCCGGCTTGCTCCAGCGGAGCAATCAATTTCTTCAGCCGGAAATCTCCAACCGCCAGCGGGCTCCCGGCAATGGCCAGTCGCCGGGTTTCCTGCGCAGATTCTTGTATTAGGGCGAGACTCATATCAGTGCGCGTCAGTAAGTCAGCCGGATGACTTCATTTTCCGTGACGATGCTCAAAGGCTTGGCTCGAAGTTTTTGTGAATCCAGGTCGTGATGGAATCGCACCAACAGCGTCTGGCCATTCCGAACTTCCATTGGCAGCATCGGCAACAATGGCAGGGTGGCGGGCTCTCCATTGCGCCCATCATCGGCCAGCACCAGCCGTTCGCCGTTTGTATCCTCGACGATGACGTCATCCCCCGCGCGACCCAGCGCGCGATATTTCAGCAGCACAAATGGATTCCGGTCGCCCAGCGGTGTTCTCAACTGTGTTTTGATGTCTTTGATAACCGCCTTCAGGTCGGCTTTGGCAACCTCGCGCGCGCGAACGTAATCCGTTTTCGTCACTGGACGTTGTTCCGCAGCTTCCCAGCGCACGCGCGGATTCAGGTCACCGGGATAGATGCATAATTCAGGACATTTCATTACCTGAAAGCAGGAATCGTCTTCGCGAATGTGGCGCGCCGCCTTATAGGGGCGATAGTTGCGGGTCAGCTGCACCGCGCCACTTTGAAGATTTAACCAGACTCCGGTTTCGACAAATTCCTGGCGTGTCCAGTCATCGTGCGAATTAAAAGCGAGCTGTAACAGTTCGACGCTGGTTTGAAGCAATCCGGCATCTTTGAGTTCGCGCAATTGCCATGCATGCCCCAGCCAAGAGGCAATGCCGGTTTCGATTTCCGGCTTGAGGTCGGGATCTTCGAGACGGCTTTGCAGATATTTGCGGCCTTGCTTGCACAATGAATGCAAACGATTGAGTTGGTCGAGCGCGGCGGTGTAAATCTTTTCGCGCTCGGACGCCTTGAGTTCGTCTTCAGAACTGATTTGCGTGCGATAGAAAAGACCGGTCAATGCGTGCAGCGCATTCTGCGCTCCAGGCAGATAAGCATCGCCAAGCTGCCGGGCCTGCTCTTCAATCTGTCGCGCCGATTTGGCGTTCAACGTGCCAAGACCCGAGCGCACCAGGTCATTCACGAGCGATTCGAGCAAAGCGATTCCGCCGAGTTGCGTCTCGATTTTTTTCTTCAGCGCCGACGTGTTGACTTTTCGCGGTTTGTCGGATTCCTCTTTCTTTTTTTCAGCACGCTGCTGGACCTTGGAGCGCTTCTCGGCAATGTCAGTGGGAATCTCCTGCTCTGAAAATTTTGAGCCTTGGGCATACGCGTAGAGCAGAGCAAGCGAATGTTTGCATGGGAACTGGTGGCTGGGGCACGTGCAGCGGTAAACTGGTTTTGCTGGATCGGAAAAATCAGCCGATGGGCGGTAATTCTCGGCGCCGCTGCCTTTGCAATCGCCGAATAACAACGTGCCATCCGCTGAGCGAAACAGTCCGACCAGTTTGCGTTTGAGAACGACTCCGCGCGCGTTCTTGATCGCGGCGGCGTTGGGCGCCTGCGAGTCGGCGAATGCTTCGTCAATCTGCATGTGCTTCCTCCAGAAACTCTTTTATTGCGTTCCGGCGAAACTAAAAAGTGATTGGGGCGATTGGCAAGTTAATTTAGCGCGAACGGTATAAAGGAATGGCTTACGCTGGCTATTGCTTCGCGAAATCAATAAATCCCCTAGCAGCATCCACTGAAGCAAGCCGAACTCGCACCGTGTCTCCAACATTCAACCCCTGCATGCCGTGAACGATTCTGCCTTCCGCCGGCATTTTCAGCAGGCGCACATAGGTGCCCTTGGGCGACGCTCCGGTGACAATGCCGTCAAACACCTCGCCAATGCGCCCGGTGAGCAGGCTGGCGGCGCACACCTTGCGCATCAACCGTTCGACTTTTTTTGCGGCGTCTTCCCGATCGGTGCAGTGCGTGGCGATCGCGCTCAAGTCAGCTTGTGAATAAGGGCTCGGCCGACTGGCACTCGTCGCCTTCAGCAATCGTTGCGTCACCAGGTCAGCATAGCGCCGGTTCGGCGCAGTGGAGTGGGTATAGTCATTCGCGGCCAAACCGAAATGTCCTTCGCTTTCCGCACCCGGTGATTCGACGATGTATTCACCCGGGCCGAGAAGTTTAACGACCGACAGCGAAAGGTCAGGGAAATGGGCCGGGTCTGCGGCTTGACGCTGTTCGAGAAACTGGGACAGCGCGCGTGGATCGGGCGTATCCGGCAGTTTCACGCCGAATTTCGCCGCGATGATCTGAATGCCATCCCAACGCTTCGGAGTTCTGACGACGCGACGGAGGCACAGCGCGCCTTTCTCGCGCAGATATTCGGCCATCGCGACGTTGGCGGATACCATGAAGCTCTCGATGATATCCTCCGCGACCGTGTGCCGGTGAACCGCGAGATCTTTTACTTGGCCGTCCTGCACAACCGGTGTGGCTTCGACTGAGCCAAACGTCAATGCGCCGTGAAGCTTGCGCAAGCTGCGCAGTCGGGTGGAGATTTCCAATTGCAACCGGAGTTGCACCTCCATTCCCGGCACAGCGGCGATTGGGGGCGGAATGGGTCCGCGTCCTTCCAACCAGGCGCCGGTTGAACTGTAGGCCAGCTTGGCCCGATTGTGTAGCCACGCCGGATAAATGTCGTGCTGCTTCACTTCACCTGAATCGAGCACGTGCATTTCGATGACAATCGATGGCCGGTCCTGCGCATCGCGCAATGAAGTCAGATCCGTGGAGAGTTCATTGGGCAACATCGGGAACGTGGCTACGCCCGTGTAAACCGATGTGGACTCCGCTGCTGCGAAAGTGTCGGTGGCCGAGCCTTTGGAAACCGACCCATCCACGTCTGCGATGCCCACGAGCAACCGCACTGAACCGTCGGAAAGCTTCTCGGCATACTCCACCTGGTCGAGGTCTTTAGAACTGTCGTTGTCGATGGACGACCACAGTAGTGCGCGCAGGTCGCGAATCGTGCCGTTCGCTGGCGTGGCTGGCTTGAGGCTCTGTGTTTCTCGCGAAACATTCGGCGGAAAGTCGGGCTTGAACCCCGCGTCAAGCATCGCCTGATGCGCGCGGGCCTTGAGGTCGAGAGGGGCGTTGGCCATCACGCATGTTGAGGTGGAGAGTTCCATTCGCGCAACCGGAAAGATGCGGCTTTTGTTTTTATTGCCGGCTTGGGCGCGTGTTCAGACGTTTGGTCATGGGGATTCGGTCGTGTGCTTCGAAATCCAGACCTCGATAAAACGCTTGCGCCGCCTTGTTTGTTCGCTCCACCTGAAGTTCCAATGCGCCGATCTTTTTGCTGCGGCAGAATTGCTCGAGGAATTGCAGCGTTTTCCTCCCGAGGCCGCGTCGGCGAAATTTTGTTTCAATAAAGAGATCGGTAATCAGGGCCGTGCGGCCGCCAAATTCAAGGTCGAAACCGTAGGTCAGAATTGCATAACCGATCAAAGTTGCTTCAAATGCAATCAGGAAAGCCTGCCCCACCGATTTGTTGTTCAGCATTGTATTAAGGCCGGCGTGAACAGCGGTTGTATCAAAAGCGATATGATCAAAGGCGTAGTAATGTCGGATCAACTTGCTAAGTGTCTTGAGGTCAGTTGGCTTCGCTTGTCGAAACGTAACCTTTGCAACAGGCTCTTCGATGGGAGGCATATGTCAATTTTGGCCCCACTGTAATTTCAAACGGACGATTCTCAAGCGTGCCGTCGGGAAAGCTCTGAGCTTAGAACAAAAATCTTCTTCTCCCCTTGTACTGTTTGCTCCAGAATGGCGCGCCTTATGAAACTATTTGATTTGTCGGGAGAAGTAGCGGTTGTAATCGGAGCGACGGGCGCGTTGGGTGGCGCGATTGCGGAAGGCCTTGGCGAAGCAGGCGCGAAGGTCGCCGTGCTCGGGCGCAATGAGGAGCGCGGCCAGGCGCGCGTGAAAACGATCCAAAGCAAAGGCGGCAAGGGTGGATTTTTTAATTGTGATGCTGTGAGCCGTGATAGTCTTCACTCCGCGCATCAGGCGGTGGAAAAATCGCTTGGGCCGGTGACCATTCTCGTGAACGCTGCCGGCGGCAATGACCCCAAAGTCACGGCCACTCCCGATAATCCGTTTGAAAAAATTCCACTGGAAGCGTGGCATGCGAATTTTGATTTGAACCTGGTCGGCGGCGTGTTTCTGCCGTGCCAGGAATTCGGGCCCGCGATGGTTGCGCGAGGCAAGGGCAGCATCATCAACATCGCAAGCGTTTCGGCGCATCTGCCGCTCTCGCGTGTGGTCACGTATTCTGCGGCCAAGGCGGCGGTGATCAATTTGAGTTTGTTTCTCGCGCGCGAGTGGGCGACCAAAGGCGTGCGCGTGAATACCATCACGCCCGGATTTTTCCCCGCCGAGCAAAATCGCAAGCTGCTTTTCAAAGAGGACGGCTCTCCGAGTGATCGCACAAAATCCATCTGGGCGCACACGCCGATGAATCGCTTTGGTGAAGCGCACGAATTGGTCGGCGCAGCCGTCTTCCTGGCGAGCTCGAAAGCGAGCGGCTTCGTTACCGGGTCGGATATTCGCGTGGATGGCGGGTTCCTGAGTCAGACGATCTAACTTCATTGCAAAATGGTCATTTCGCAGCGAGAATAAGACGTGTAATGAACGCTTCGATTGTTTCCTCTCAGCAGGTTTCTGAAACTATCGCGAAGAGCTGTCCCGCCGCCAACTATCGCGGGAAAAAGGTTTTGCTGATTATCCCGGATAGCACGCGCACGGCGCCGGTTGGATTGATGTTCAAGACGCTGCACCAGCAAATCGGCTCGGCTACAAAAGCTTTCGATATCCTCATTGCGTTGGGCACGCATCCGCCAATGAGCGAGGAAGCGATTTGCGGGCGGCTGGAAATTTCGTTGGAGGAACGGCGCGGCCAGTACAAGAACGTTCAGTTTTTCAATCACGAATGGGACAATCCGGCGGCGTTACAGGATATCGGCACGATTCCAGCCAAGGACATCAGCGATTTGACCGGTGATTTGTTTTCGATGGATGTGCCGGTGGAGATCAACAAGCTCGTTTTCAATTACGATCAGATCATTATTTGCGGGCCGGTGTTTCCGCATGAAGTCGTCGGCTTCTCCGGTGGCAACAAATATCTTTTCCCCGGTGTAGGCGGGCCGAAGATTCTAAATTTCTTCCACTGGCTTGGAGCGGTCTGCACGAATCCGATGATCATCGGCAACAAATGGACGCCGGTGCGCAAGGTCGTGGACCGCGCGGGCGCCATGGTCAAAGTGGACAAGCTGTGCTTCGCGATGGTGGTTGCGCCGGATAAATCGTTGGTCGGGCTTTTCGCCGGCACGCCGGAAGTTGCGTGGGACCAGGCGAGCGAATTGTCGCGCGAAGTGCACATCACGCGGAGACCGAAGCCATTCAAGACCGTGCTTTCCTGCGCGCCGCCGATGTATGACGAAATCTGGGTGGCGGGCAAGTGTATGTATAAACTCGAGCCCGTCGTAGCCGATGGCGGCGAGCTCATTATTTACGCGCCGCATGTGCACGAGATTTCCATCACGCACGGCAAACTCATCAGTGAGATTGGTTATCATTGCCGGGATTATTTTTTGAAACAGTGGGACAAGTTTAAGCATTATCCCTGGGGCGTGATTGCGCACTCGACGCACGTGCGCGGTATCGGCACTTACGAGAACGGGAAGGAAAACTGCCGCGTGCAGGTCACGCTCGCGACGAGCATCCCGGAATCCGTCTGCCGCAAAATCAATCTCGGCTACCGTGATCCGAAGAGCATTCGCACCGAAGATTTTGCAAATCGCGAAAGCGAAGGTGTCTTGCTGGTGCCGAAAGCGGGGGAAATGCTCTTTCAACTAGAACATCCGCCGACGTGGGCGGGTGGGAATGGGAAGTAAGGGCGGGACGTTCGCATCCACAGTTCCGTTGTGGTTTGAAGTCGGGCCCAGCAGAAAAGCGGTAGAGGGCTACCGCAATCCAAGACGCTGGCGCGCCAGTTGTTGCACTGAGCGATGGTCAAACCTAATTAGAATTCCGCAGGAGGTTGCCGTCAGAATGCCGGCACAGCGGTTCTTAAGTGCTAAACGATTATGAAAGCAAACTACGGTGATCTGTTGACCGCGTTTGAAATCCACTCGGTGGAGCGGATACGAGCGATCCTGGATGCCGGGGTCGATGTGCGCTCCAAAATCAATGGGAAAACTCCGGTGAATTCCCTGATTGAGATGTATTCCAGGTCAGACCGGTTTCCAGATTGCCTTCGGCTGCTGCTGGAGCACGGCGCAGAACTGGATGACCCGAAAATTGCTTCAGTTCTTCTGGATGATCCGGGTGCGCTTGAGGCAGCCGTTCGAAGGGACCGCACTTTGCTGGCGCATAGAACGTCGATGATTTGTGCGTTCACGCCGCTGGTTGGCGCTTCCCTCCTGCATGTCGCAGCGGAGTATGGCCACCTTAAGGCAGCTCGCAAGCTGCTCGAGCTGGGAGCGGAAATCGATGCGCCGGCTGCTGTCGATGAGTATGGAATGAACGGGCATACAGCACTGTTTCACACTGTCAATTCAAACGCCAACCGTTCTGAGCCGGTGATGCGACTTCTCCTCGAAGCAGGCGCGCGAACGAATATTCTTCTGCCCGGCATCACCTGGGGCAAGGGATTTGAATGGGAAACAACGTGCTTCGACGTCACGCCGATCACTTACGCGCAGTTCGGATTGTTGCGGCAGATGCAACGGACTGAGGAGGATTCTTACGCGAACATCAGAACATTGCTGAAGGCGGCTAATAGAAGGATTCCGCCGCTGGAGAATATCCCCAACCGTTATCTGCGAAGCGCGTGATCACGGATGCCCGCAATCGTAAACGGTATCGACGGATATCGGCTGGCCAAGAACATTGCAATTCGTCGCCTCACTTGTTTTCAACGCACGGCAGGATAATGAGTGGCTGAGCTGGAGGCCAGTCACGCCATGAACGGGTGAAAAATCGTTCGGATCAAACGGGAAATTTAAAAAGGTCACGGACTTCGACGGGTTTCCCTGCACGAACCCTTGCAATATGACTGGTTGTTTTGGCACGCCGTTATATCCGATGGTGACGTATGAAAGGTCGGACGGGACTCTAATCAATGGAAGTGATAGGGCGTCATATATCTGACCGTTAATGGTTGTCCAGGTCGGCGTTTGTGAATCGAAATTCGTCATGACTTCCTGCGAACGGGCGGTCGACGCAGTCAGTGCGACGGTGAGGATCACTATTCTGACCTGGAGTCTAACGTTCATCTCTGTCTCGTATTTAAACCTACGATTGGAATGGCAAATGGGTATTGGACCTTGGAGTTATGGCGGGAAAGACAGATTCCAAGCGGCGAGGTTTATTGATCCAATCAATATTGCCGCAAATCTTTCAATTGGCGCGCGGCCGACAATCGTGACAGGCTGGCTTCACGAAAACGCGCATCAGTTTTTATGCCAGTAATTGATAATCTTTTTTCGGTGGGTTGGATTCGCAAGGCGATTTGGCGGGGTTGGTATCCGTTCCTGACGCGGCGGCTGCAGGGTGAGGGTGTGTTTTTTCTGAATTATGCTTTCGAGGAGGAGCCGCCGATGGGCATCGCTCTATCGCCGGCAGATGAACCCAATCGCGCCTGTATCCAATTGTATCATCATGTGGCATCGCAGGTGGCGTTGCGCGGGAAGGAGGTGCTGGAGGTGAGCTGCGGTCATGGTGGCGGCGCGGCGTATGTGGCGCGCACGTTTCAGCCGCGTCGCTACACGGGGCTGGATCTGAATCCGGAGGCGATTCGTTTCTGCCAGGAGCATCATCGGATGGACGGCTTGGCTTTTCAACAAGGCGACGCGGAGCAGCTTCCGTTTGAGGCGGACTCGTTTGATGCGGTAATCAATGTGGAGGCATCGCATTGTTATCCGGATTTCCGGCGTTTTCTGGCGGAAGTGGCGCGGGTGCTGCGGCCGGGCGGTCACTTTCTCTACGCTGATTTCCGGTTCGCGGACAGTCGCGCGGATTGGGAGCAGGCGCTGGCATCGTGCCCGCTGAAAATCGAGCGCGAGCGGACGATCAATGCGGAGGTGTTACGCGGGATGGACCGGAATTCGGCGCGTTCGTTGGAATTGATCGGGCGGCATCTGCCGAAGTTCATGCGTGGGCTGGGACGCGACTTTGCCGGGGTGAAGGGTTCGCGGATTTATAACGCGCTGGTGAGCGGGGAATTGACGTATCGATCGTATTGCATGAAAGGCAGAAGGTAGAAGGAAGAATGCAGAAGGTTGCAAATGCGGAGTGCGGAATGAAATTCCGAGCGTCCAACCTCCAAGGAATCCAAAGTCTAATGTCAGACCGCGCGGTGGGGCTTACTGATTGTTCGTTGCGCATCGACTGGCCAGGAGGTTTGTGGCTTCGCGATAGACTTCGGTGTCTGCGGCCGAGCGGGCTTTCAGTGATTCGAGCGCCTGACAAGTACGCGGCGGGAGGGTCTCGCCGCTGGGTAGTGCAAACAGGAGTGATTCGCAGCTCAATAGAAGGCTATCATCCGATGATTGTTCGAGCAGGGTGGTGATGGAGTCCAGATTGTCGTGAATGCGCTCGGGCTTTATCGCGATGTAGGCGACGGCGTTTCTCAGTGCCGAAGGGTCAGTGTTGTTGGTAACCATGATGGCAAAGGCGGAGACAATTTGCGCGGCGCAGAGTTCGGTGCCGTTGGTTCTTTCGAGCTGACACAAAAATCCGAAGGTCTGCATGGGTATCTGCGGGTCGGGCTCGTTTATGAGGGTAGCTATGTAATCGCAATCGACGGAATTGGTCATGCTATAGAGACGGGGCAATTTGGATTGTTCGGCTGCCTGGTATTCCGAGGCTTTGATGGAGGGACAGGTGCTGGCGGCGGCGGCGATTTCGGAGGCCGGGACGTTGAGGCCGAGTTTGCGGATGGCGGCGTAGGCCTCGATTTGTTCGCCTTGTCCGCCGTGGACCAATATGGCTCTGAGTTTTGTTTCGATGATGGAGTTCTCGATTTGCGAACGGTCGAAGGACTCGCTGATGATCATCAAGGCGGCGAAGCGGTTGTGATAGCTGGGGCCATTCAGTTGTTCCAGGAGGAATGGGAATGAGTTGGTGCCGGCCTCGCGGAAAACGGGGATGGAATCTCTTTTTGAGGAATTTAGCCATTCCTCCAGAGTGCGGCCGTTGTATTGATCTTCGGCCATGGACGTAAAGTGGGTTGAACAGGCGATGGCGAAGACGAGGAGCTTGATCGCGTACGAGAACCTCATGTTGGAAGTGTCGCGCGAGAGCGTCGGCGGGCAAGGAAAAAATGATGGTTGCATTTTCGCGCGAGGGCGAGAGCTCGAAATTGAAAACGCCGAGTGGGAAGCCGTTGAGACGGCTGGTTTCCCGGGAGGCGCTGGACACCGGGGTAAAGCCTCGGTGTTAATGAGATGTGCGCGATTGCGTTGAGGTCACCTTGCTGCGGGTCGCAGACCCGCGGTCCGGACACTGGCTAAAGCCGCGTGCTGATGGGAGTGAGCGGGTCAGTGGATTTTGAAAATGCGGATAATTGGGTTTTTGCCTGAACGGTTTGATGCGAAAGAACTGGCGGTCAACAACTTTGGTGTCCGAAAAAATATTTTTCAAAAAAGTGGCGAAAATCCCCCTGGGGGAATTACAAACGCGAAGCGTTGTGATTGAATGGGGCGATGAACGATGAAGAGTTAAATAGGTTAAATGAGTTAAATCAGTTACATAGAGAGGGAGGTGTCCAAGGTCGTGAACAGGCCGAGCAGGCGCTCGGCGCTCCAATCCGGCAAATCCGACCCAATCCGAGTAAATCCGAGTTCTTCCGACCAGAGGCGATGTCTTTTTTATTTTTTGTGGAGAGAATGGGCGATTTTCGAGCCCTGCCGACTGCCAGTCGGAGATACAGTCCCGCCATGGCTGGACCAGCCTGCGCTACGGTACGGGCGGGGTCCAACCGCGTCAGGCCGAGTCCTACCCGGTCAAAGCAAGTCCAAGTGAAAATCCAAGCGGATCAAACCAAATCAAAGTGGATCACACCTCTCGCGTGTGTCGGTCACTTGGGTGGTTTATGTGGGAATTGGAGCCTGAGAGTGATGGAGTTTAACTAAATTTAAGTAAATTGAAGTGTTTTTTAAAAAAATCCCATAAACCCCAGAACATTGAACATTGAACATTGAACTCTGAACATCGAACGAGCCGGTCTTCGGCGTTGAATGTGGCGGGTGGCGCCCGGGGAAGGGGTTTGACTTGGGTAAGTGTCAACTTTAGATTGAACAGGATGTTAGCTGCTGAATCCAATGTGGTGTCAGCGCCTGCGACCAAGCGAGTCCATTCTGAGGCGGCTATTTCCTGGAAGCAGATTGTTGAACCTGTAGAACCGTTCCTGGAGGCGGTTCACGCACGCCTTTCCCGGCAAGTGAATGAGTTCGATGCCGCCCTCGCGCCTTACGCCGAATACGCCCTCAATGGCAGTGGGAAGCATCTCCGGCCCGCCCTGGTGGCGCTCTCGGCCAATGCGGTCGGGGCGACGAACGATTCGCATGTGACGGTGGCGGTGATCATCGAAATGGTGCACCTGGCGACGTTAGTGCATGACGATGTGATGGATGAGGCGGAAATCCGGCGGGATCGGCCGACGGTGGCAGCGAATTGGGGGAATGAGATTGCGGTGTTGTTCGGAGATTGCCTGTTTGCGCAGGCGTTGAAGATGGCGGCAAGCTTTCCGACACCCGAGATTTGCCGGTCGGTAGCGATGGCTACGAACACGGTTTGTTCGGGGGAAATCCTGCAAACGCAACGGCGTCGGAGTTTTGAATTTTCGCGGGAGGATTATTTCAGGGTGTTGGAGATGAAGACGGCGGAGTTATTTGCACTTTCGTGCGAATTGGCAGCATTTCTTGGCGGCGCGACGCCGGATCAGCGGCAAGCATTGCGGCGGTTCGGGCTGGCGTTCGGGACGGCCTACCAGGTCTGGGATGATTGCGTGGATTTGTTTGGGACGGAGGCCGCGGCCGGGAAATCGCTGGGGACGGATTTGGCGAAGGGCAAGCTGACCTTGCCGGTTTTATTGCTTTGGGAACAGGCGAATGGCGCGGATCGGGGGCGGTTGGAGGCAGCGGTGCAGGATTGTCGAAACGGCGCTTTGAGCGAAGTAACAGGTTTGTTGTCGAAATACCAAACGCTCGCGCCGTCACTCAAAAGCGTTCATCAGTATCTGGAAACAGCGCGCCAAGCGCTGTGCGAATTGCCGGAGTCACGCGGGCGGGAGAGTCTACTGGGGGTGACCGAATATCTCGCGCGCCAGACTGACGCACTGGGGGAGCCATGCGTGAAGCTGCCATGATTATGACCGAGCCCATTTCCGGGAAAGCCGGTGACGTCTCGAAGAAATCGCCCGCCAACGAAGCGGCTGCGGAGTCGACGCCACCGCAGGTAGAGGAATCGGAATTGGTAAACAAGGCGCGCAAAGGGGATTTGGGGGCCTACGATCAACTGGTGCAGCGTTACCAGGAACGAATTTACGCGACGGTTTACCACATGACGTCCAATCACGAGGACGCCAATGACCTGGCGCAGGAGGCTTTCATCAAGGGATTTCAGGCGCTGAAGTCGTTCAAGGGCGGGTCGAGCTTTTACACGTGGGTTTACCGGATTGCGGTCAATAAAACGATTAATTTCCTGAAGCAACGCAAAAACCGGTCGCAGATGAGCCTGAACGACTTGGATTTTAATGCGGAGCACGATCCGGACCTGGTATCATTGATTTCGGACAAAACTCCCCGGCGGGAAGCGGGGCTGACGGAGCTGCAGGAAAAATTGAACGAGGCCATGCAGAAGCTGTCTGAACCACATAGATTGGTAGTCACACTGCACGATGTGCAGGGGCTGTCACATGAAGAAATTGCAAAAATCATGGACTGCAACATCGGGACCGTCCGGTCACGGCTGTTTTATGCTCGTCAACAGTTACAAGGCTTCTTATCAGATTATTTGAAATAGCTATGAACCCTGAATCCGAAAACTTCGATTCATTGCGCCGGTTGCTGGCGCTCAAACGGCATGAGGTGCCACCTCCGGGATATTTTAATCGGTTCTCACGCGACGTGATGGCTCGCATCAAGGTTGGAGACGGGGGCGACGCGATCGGGGCGGAGTTGCCGTGGTTCCAACGTGTGTTCGGGATGTTCGAGTTGAAGCCGATGTTTGCGGGAGCGTTCGGCATGACGGTGTGTGCGCTGCTGATTTCAGGGGTGGTTTCTTCGGAATCCGGGTCGTCGCCCGTGGCTACTGTCGAAACGCCTGAATCAAGCCGGGCGAGCTTTGTGTTTGATAGTACCAGGCCTGCGATGGGGACGGATGCCAAGGACGTTTCATTTGCGCCCGGGAATACGAATCCAGTGGTTTCTCTCTTTGACCAGTATCAACCGCAAGTGCCGAGCACGCCAGCGGGGTATTGGATTCGTGGGAACTAAGAGCCGATATTAAACCAGGGACTGAGCGCGTCCTTTTCGGGTGCGCCACTTCGGGGGAAGATTTTCCAGCAAAAAGTGATTGCCTGTTGTCCAAAGAGGGGCATAGTAACGCCATGACACCCAATCGACAGGTGTTGAAGAGGCAGTTTATTGCCAAAGGACGACTTGTATGAAATTCCAGGAAATCAATCGCCGCCAATTTATTAAATCCTCCGCCGTTGCCGCCGCCGGGACAGCTCTGCTCTCAGGTTGGGGCACGCAAACCGCATTTGCCGCTGCCACGAAACGCACTGCCACTGACCAGGTGACGCTCGGGAAGACCGGCGTCAAGCTCAGCCGGCTAGGAGTCGGCACAGGCAGCAGCAATGGGGCTGAACAAGTGGACCAGGGCAAGGACGCGTTCATCAAGATGATTCACCACGCGTACGACCAGGGAATCACTTACATCGATACGGCGCAACGTTATCAGACTTTCAATTGGATCGGTGATGCGATCAAGGGTTTGCCGCGCGAGAAGTTGTTTATTCAATCCAAAGTGCCCGGACAACCTGAGGATGTGCTGGCGGAGATCGATAAGCATCGCAAGGCGTTCAACACGGATTACGTCGATAGCTTGCTGATTCATTGCATGACGGACGATAACTGGACGGACAAGTGGAAGCGCGTGATGGACGGGTTTGACCAGGCGAAAGAAAAGAAATGGATTCGCGCAAAGGGTGTTTCCTGTCATGAACTCGGAGCGTTGCAAAAGGCGGTGGCGTCGGATTGGACGGAGACGCACCTGGTGCGAATCAATCCGGAGGGCCATTACATGGATGGAAAGGGAACTATGTGGTCGCGCGAAGCGGTGGATGTGAATCCGGTGATGGACCAAATCAAATTGATGTCAGCGAAGGGGCATGGCGTGATCGGCATGAAGATTTATGGCAACGGTGATTTCCGGAACGTGGACGAGCGGGAGAAGTCGTTGCGCTTTGCGATGTCAAAGCCGGAGATTAACGCGATCGTGATTGGGTTTGTGTCGACGGCACAAATTGATGAGACGATCACGCGGATGAATCGGATTTTGGCGGAGACGTGATTTAAATTCCAAGCAGCAAGCGTCCAAGCTCCAGATCACGCCGTGGCGAGATAAATCTCAAGTTCCGAACGGGCATCACGGAAGTGCGGGGTCTGAGGTGGCGACAGAAATGCTTGGTGTTTTGACGGTGAAGGTGGCTTCCACAGGGGATAGCAATACCAATTCGGGAGTGACATGGACTACGTCCGACGGAAGTTCCAGGAGAAATGGATAGATTCCATTTACGCCGCGTTGTGATCCGGCTTTTGTCTCCCAATACCGGCCTTGCTCGTCGCGCAGGCGCACGGCCAGACGTGCCGGGCCGGAGAAATTTGGCGCGCTGACGTAGATCACGCAGTTAGTTATCGAGTAGTGGCTGTTGTAATGAACCAGCTTCAACGGACTCACCGCTTGGCTTATACCTGTCCAGCCCGACGGTGCGCCGTTCCGGACCGGCCCCGTCTTTACCGGTGGATTCGTGAGCAACTGGCCGTTCTCGAAGACACGAGTGCCCGGGGGGAAAAGCCCGAGCACGAGGATGCCGTTGGTTCCCTGCCGTGCGGCCTGGTTCCACCAGACGACGGATTCCTTGTTCGTCACCGGCGATAGCGGCAGGGCTGCAAGGAGTTTCGCGGCGACGTTGGTGGCGGCGGGATAAAATGTGGCGGAAAAGCGCAGGAATGGTTGGTTCGTGCCGAGGTACTGTCCACGATTACCCAGGGGATCTTCGGCCAGCCATTCCGGTTTGGTCCAGCCAGTGACTTTTTCCGAACCGCACCGCAGTTCCCACACCGGGTCCCAATAGACCGTCCGCGTCTCATAATATCTTGGCGACAGAGCATTTGTGCGCAACCGCAAACGCGCGAGAACGATGTTCAAATCGGCGAAGTTTGTTTGCTGCGGCAAATCCGCGCCCGTCCACTCTGCCGGGCGGACGACGTGGGGGTTGGGAATTATCACAACGCTGCTTTGGTTATTTTTCCAAGTAGTCACGCGGAGGGTCAAATTGGTTTCGTCGCGAGGATAGACCTTGAACACGTGCCCGACGCGCCAAAATGTTTGGCGGCCTGTCCAGGCGCTGGTGGCAGTCCCGAAATGTTCATCGTGATCATTCACCAGTTCCATGCGAATGGCCTGGCAATCCACATTCGTCCCCGCCACAGCGCTGACCGCGTTCACCCACACGACCAGGGACGGGACATCGAGCCCGGTGACCCATGATTCTGTATTCTTCGCTGTGGACCGCCGCTGGTACAGGCTGTTAAGCAGCCAGGCGGTGAGGCGCGATAAGAGATTGTCGGAACTCTGATTGCCGAGGTGATGATTGGTGCCATAGGTAACGGCTTCGATCTGAAGAATTCGCCCGTCTCCCAGCGGGATGGCGGCGAGCGGCTTTTGGGATTCGGCAGAACGAACCACCCAAAATATCGCCACGCCCATGAATACCAAAGCCAGTCCAGCAATGCAGATGGATCTCTTCTTAGTGTTCACAAATCATAGGTTACGTGTTGGTATAACACCACGAAGGGTGGCGGGTTGTGGCAAAATCTTCCGCCAATCTGTGGCTTCGAAAGCCTATACAGCCGGTTTGAAAAGGGAAAGATTGA
>Ga0070731_10002541_pt1 | contig 17231 bp, 15 predicted proteins | sample Coa_R1_2_FD_66448 | JGI IMG/M metagenome (GOLD analysis project Ga0070731, IMG submission 66448) | Surface soil microbial communities from Centralia Pennsylvania, which are recovering from an underground coalmine fire - Coalmine... | ecosystem: Environmental > Terrestrial > Soil > Unclassified ...
TCCAGCAAAACCAGTCGAATGTCGCAAGAACGGGTAGAAATCGACCCCCGAGGTCGATTTGTGCGCGAGACCCGTCCCCTACTTGCGTTTCCGGTGCGCGGCTTTGCCGCGCTTCTTCAGATCCGCGACCATCGCCTCGCGGCGGTGATAGAGCGCCTTGCGCTCGCGCCGGCCGTGCTCGCTGCCGATCGCGTACTCGCAAAACAGCGGAAACGCGATCGTCGAATCGCAGTACGCGACGACGGTGTCTGGCAGCACGCCGGGATTCACTTTGCCCCAGCTCACGGCTTCGGACGGCGTCGCGCCGGAGAGTCCTCCCCACACGACCTGATCCGTCGTGATCTGGATGAAAAACTCGTTGCCGCCCTTTGGAATGCCGTAGACCTCCCACAACGTCGGCTGTCCCTGCAGATAAAAATTCTTCGGCGATCCGCCGCCGAGAATCACGCAGCCGTTCTTCTTGCCCGCCAGCACGATCGCGCACACTTCGTTCACGTCCATGTTCGGATCGATCATGAGCGTGCTGTCGTTCATCAACTCGTGCCACGCGATGTTCATGCCGATCGAGCTGTCGCCCGGCGACGAGGTGTAAATCGGCACGCCCAGTTTGGCGGCGCGCGCGACGACGGAATATTCTTCGCAGCCGGGGCGCATCTTCATCAGATCCAGGCCGAGGCGATAGTGAAATTCGGCCGTCGAGACGGGTCCGCTCACGCCGGATCGAATCAGGAACTCGCGGATGTACGCATCCGTTTCGAGCAGCACGGTCGCCGGGAACAGCACGTCGTAGATCCGAATCACGCCCGCCGCATAGAGCGTCCGGTCGTCGAGAAACGGCGAACCGCGATGCAGCGTGAAATTCAGCGCGTAATGCAGATCGTGGTACAGATTCGCGCCGGTGCTGATGACGAAATCGACCAGCCCGCGCTCCATCATCTCGATCACGCAGCCGCCCAATCCGGCGGGCGTCATGGCCCCGGCCACCGTCAGGCCGATCGTCGTGTCGTTCTTGGGATGCAGCATCTTTTCGGCGAAGATGTGGCAGGCTTCCGACAGCCGGCCGGCGTTGAATGCCTGGAAGCCGTTGTCGATCAGCTGAACAATCGCCGGATGTCCGGTCGGCCGGAAGTACGTGATGGGACGTCCGGAGAGAAACTGGCGTGGACCGCGCTTCGGCGATCCGGGAGCTCGATGGGGCACGGGGTAGCTTAACATTCCGAACGGGTTCAAAAAGGGTTCAGCGGGTTCAACGAGGTTCAACGGGTTCAACGGGTTCAACGAGGTTCAACGAGGTTCAGCGGGTTCAACACGGTTCAGGCAGGTTCACAGAAAGAAGACCTATGACAACCGATACACACACGACACAAACACTGTGGATCGCCAGCGGCGTGGCGGCGTTCGTCGTCTTGCTGCTGATCTGGTGGGTGCTGCGCAAAGGCAGCATCCTGCCGGGAGAACATGTGTTCCGCGCCAGCCGGATGAGCAAAGGCAACCACGTGTTTCCCGCGCAGGTGGTGATCACGGCGTCGAGCCTGACGCTGTACCGCCCGCAGTGGATCGGAAAATTCGAAGAGTCGATTCACATGGCGCACATCGCGTCGATCAAGATCGACACGCATATGATTTTTGCCGACGTGACGATCGAGACCTCGGGCGGACAGGATCCCGTCGTGTCGCACGGCCACACGAAAGGCGATGCGGTGAGAATGAAGGACGTCGTCGAGAAGTATCAGTCGGAGTATTACAAGAGCAACGCTTGAGCAGGGTTCAACGGGTTCAACGGGTTCAACGGGTTCAACGGGTTCAACGGGTTCAGCGGGTTCAAGAGGTTCAATGGGTTCAACGATTGCAGAATCTGCGATTTCTTGAGCGCTCCGACCTTGCAAAAAGTGCGATCCGCCTTGGGCTCTTAGCGAAAACTGGCCGTTTCCTGCGGGAATGCGAATGGAACGGATCCTGCGCAGTCAGGCGCGATGGCTCAGACACATCGCGATCTGGTGGTTTGGCAACTGGCGGAGCGGCTGCGGCTCGAAGTGTACCGCCTGACGGACTCGGGATCGGTGCTGCGCGACTTTGCATTTCGCGCGCAGCTGCGCGACGCGGCCAGCGGCATCTCGTCGAATATCGTCGAGGGTTTTCGCCGCGTGAGCGCGCCCGAGTTCGCGCGGTTTCTGCGCTACAGCTACTCCGGCGCCGGCGAAACTGAACAGCGCCTGCACGACGGCCTCTCGCGCGGTCACTGGACCGAATCCGATCTCGAACCCGCCGCGCGGCTCATCAAGCGACTCGATAGAGGGCTCGTCGAACTGCTCCGATACCTTCAGACGCCCGCGGCGAAATTGCGCTCGCAAGAGATCCTGAACGGTCAACGATCAAAGCCGAAATCGCCCAAAGGCAACACCGTCGACCCAACCCCGAACGAACCCGTTGAACCCCGCTGAACCCGTTGAACCTGTTGAACCCTCGTTGAACCCGTCACACTCCCATCGCATGAAACCCGCCGTCCACCATCAGCACTTCCGCGGTGACGGCACGGCCGGCGGGTCCGAGCAGAAAAATCGCCGCGTCGGCGACTTCGCCGGTCTCGACGGTACGTCGCAGCGGCGCGCGATCCCGGTAGGTTTGCAGAATCCCGGAGAAACCGGAAATGCCGGCGGCCGCGAGCGTCTTGATGGGACCCGCTGAAATCGCGTTGACGCGAATGCCTTTCGGGCCGAGATCGCTCGCCAGATAGCGGACCGAGGCTTCGAGCGCGGCTTTCGCGACGCCCATCACGTTGTAGTTGGTGAAGACGCGCTCGCTGCCGAGATACGTCAGCGTGAGGATGCTGCCGCCGCCGCGCTTTTCCATGAGCGGCGCCGCGCGCCGCGCGACCGCCACCAGCGAGTAGGCGCTGACGTCGAGCGCCACGCGAAATCCCTCGCGCGAAGTCTGCACGAACGGCGCCGACAGATCCTCGCGCAGGGCGTAGGCCGCGCCGTGCACGACGAAATCGACGCCGGCATGCGTGCCGTCGATCTCGGCAAACAGTGTGTCGAGTTGCTCGTCGCTCGAGACATCGCAGGGCAGCACCGACGCGTTCGGCAGCGTCGCCGCCAGCTCGCGCACGTTTTCTTCGAGGCGCTCGTTCTGGTACGTCAGGACGAGCGACGCGCCCTCCGCCGAAGCCGCCTGCGCGATCGCCCACGCAATCGATCGCTTGTTGGCGACACCAATGATCACGCCGACGCGATTGGAGAGAACAGGCACCTGACTCGGCTATCGAAAACGTCGAGTGGATTTACTGTGGCGGTGGTTTGCGGTGTCCGCGGCGGCGCCGGCGTCGTCCGGGACGATTGCCGCCGGGACCGTGTCCAGCGCCATTGCCGGGCGAATCGCCGCCGTTGCCGTCGGCCTCGCCGTTACCGCGATGTTGATGTCCGCGTCCGTTCCCGTTTCCGGCACTGCCATGTCCGCCACCGCTGGCAAACGGCGACCCGTGGCGAGGGCCGCGCGATGGATCGCCTGGCCGATCGTGCCACGCCTGTCCCTGCCGGAACGCATGGCTGCCGCGCACGTTGCGCTGATGCATCGTGAACTCGGGGATCGCGCGCGGCGGCGGCTCGCCGCCGTCGACGCGTGGCAGCGTGGCGCGAATCAGCCGCCGGTGCCCGGACCACAGCTCGTTACCGGCCGCGTCAGTCTGAGATCCGTCAGCGGTTTGATCAGCCGGTGCCGATTGGGCGCCGTTCACGGGCGCGTGTCCATTCGAGGCCCCGGGTGCCCGCCCCTCGGCCGCGGAGCGCGCCAGCGGTTCGGACGAGACCGCGACGTTGCCGTTGGCCTCGGCCGGTACAGTCCCCTCGTCCCGGCGCTTCGGCCGTGGTGACAGGCCGGCCTTGAAGACGTGCTCGCAGTCGCACGCGGCGCAACGGGTTTGTCGAATAGCCGTCTCAACCAGAGCGACAATGACGTGACTGGTGATGCGTCGCTCTCGTGGACAATAGTCGTCCACGTTATCGCCAACTCGCAGCGGGCGCTGCTCCATGTAGAACCTCGGTACTAAGCCACTTCGCTTCAGTCGCGCCGCCGGCGCCGTTTGGGCCGGACACGTGCATCGCGCGCTCTGCCACGGGCAGCGACACTTTTGTGTCCCAAGCTGCCGTTCAGATTTGACCTGGCGGAAGGGTCTAACGCTCTTGCAGGTCATCGGAGGATAACAACAAGCGGGCGGCCAGAGCAAGCGCATTTCGACGACGGCTGTCAGCGGGTTAATTGACGCAGTCCCCCGCCGTTGGCGCCGATTGTCCAAATCTCCATGCGCCCTGTACGGTTGCTTTGAAACGCAAGGCGCTGCCCATCCGGAAACCATACGGGCACTTCGTCGGCATACGGCAGACCGTGCATCGTCACCTTGCGAGCGACACCAGTTCGAGCGTCGGCGATCCAGATGTAACCGGGCTTGCCTTTGGCGGGCGTGGTCTGGAACGCAATCTGCCGGCCGTCCGGCGACCAGGACGGCACTTGCGCCTGCCCCTCGGATGGCGGCAGACGCGTCAACTGGCGCAATCCCGAACCGTCGGCGTTGATCACACACACATCGAGCGTGCCGGCGGCATCGCGGCCCGTGAACGCGATCTCGCGGCCGTCGGGCGACCACCGGCTGTTCCACGCGATCGACGATCCGTCTGTAATTTGCTGCACGGCGGATCCGTCGAGTCGCGCGACCAGCAGACGCGTCGACGTCCACGAGCCGGTCCAGTACAGCACGCGCGATTCGTCCGGCGACAGCACCGGCTCGCGACCCGGCACGGTGGCGATGACGTGCGCGTTCTTGCCGTCGGGTTCGATGGTCCACAGTTGGCTGCGATCGTTTTCAAAGATCGAGTAGACGATCTTGCCGCGCCTCGTCCACGCCGGATCCGCCTCGTTCGACGGCGTTCGCGTGAGACGCATCAGGCCTTTGCCATCCGCCCCCATCACAAACACATCGCCGTCCGAGACGAACGCGATATGCACGCCATCCATCGACACGGCAGGATGCTCGGCACCGGCAGCCAGAGCCAACTGCGCAAGAGCGATCGCGGGGACAGAAGGGATTGACGCGGCGCCGCCGAGCACCATGCACGTGCCCACCGCCGTCATTCGAATCGCACGCCCGAACTTCTTCGTGGCCTTCTCCTTACGTCGTGTTCTTCCTATCCGACTTTGAAAGCCACCGTCGCCATTGTGTTGCCCCATGTCATCGCGAGGGTGCCGCTCGTGTCCGTCATGTCGAGAAACTCCCATGTCAGCTGTTCGTGCGAGTGCGGCAGCGTCTCGAGCGTCATCGCCGTGCGCAGCACGTCTTTGTCGGGCGTGTAGTTGTACGCGCCCCACGTGGCGACTTTCTCATTCGGATCGTACTTGGGTTGCACCGGCAACGATGACAGCACGAACGTCCAGCCGGTCTCTTTAAGATCGATGAAGACGCTGTACTCGCCCGCGGGGATGACGCGGCTGCCGATAGCCAGCGGCACTTCGCTCTTGAGCCGGGTCGTCCCATTGGCGCCGGCTCGCCAAATCGGCGCGCCGACCAGCGCATCTTTACCGTAGTTGACGCCCGATCCCCACAGGTCGCGGCCGCGCCGCAGCGGACGGCCGAACGTCATCTCGATCCATTTGCCGCCGGAATACGAGCCGCGTCCGAGCGTGAAATTCTGGCCGCCCTGCGTCCACTTGCCAAGTACTTGCGCCGCCGCCGTGCCGTCAGGGCTCATCGGACGGCCTTGTTGAGCCAGAATCGCCGCGCCCCCGACGAGCGCCATCAGTCCTGCCACGATCGATTTACGTGCCATCGGTCACCTCATTGCGCCGCCGGACGCCGGCGGCTCGATTGACGTGTTGGAACTCATCTCATCGGTGCGTTCTAGCACGGTAGCGCAGCTTCGGATTTCGCTCAATTGTTCGCTGGCGGCCATCGATCTCCGGATGGCATACTACCCGGCTGGAGGCTCCCATGTTCCTGGTCCGCGACATCATGTACTGCAAACCCGGCAAGGCCCGCGCGATGATCGAGAAGTTTCATGCGTTGAAGAAACTCGGCGAGCACATGGGCATGGGCTCGATGCGCATCATGACCGACGTCAGCGCCGAGCGCTACTGGACGGTCGTGTCCGAGATGGAAGTGCCCAACCTCGAAGAGTTCACCGAGATGACGAGAAAATCCATGGAGAACAAGGATTTTCAGGACGTCATGAAGGGCTATCACGATCTGATCGATCACGGACGCCGAGAGATCTACATGATCGAGAAGTGACGAGGACGAAGACCTGATTCGTCTTTATCGGATGCTGAGCGCGCGTTTCGCGGCGGGGTCGCTCGGATTGATCGCGATCGCCTTGCGATAATTCGCGAGTGACTTGTCGGCGTCACCGAGCACTTTGTAGCCGAGGCCGAGGTTGTCGTACGGGTGCCATGACTGCGGGAATTCCTGCGCCTCGAGCTCCCAGATGGCGACCGCGGTCCTCGGCAGACGCTGTGTGAAAAACCTGAAGCCCAGGGTGTCGAGCGTCGTTTCATCCTTCGACACGAGGCCAAGCGCCTTTTGCCGCTGGTACTCGGCGGCGCCCGCGACCGGGTCGCGCATGAACGCGTTCTGAATCGCATTCGCGGCAGCGACCATCGGCGAGTCGTATTGATCGTATTTCACGAAGTCCCAATCGGGATGCGTGCCGCCGGCGATGTGGCCGATCAAGTCGTCACGCAGCGACAGGCCGTTCACGCTGTTCGAAAGGAACGCGAGCCCCGATTTCTTCGCGGGATAGAGCACCACGTAGCCGCGAAAAATATCAGTGTCGCCCCAGTGCCAGACCTCCACGCCATCTGCCGTACGGTCGATGCCCCAGCCCAATCCCCAAAACACCGTCGTCGATCGCCCGTTCGCCGTCGACAGGCACTCGACGCAATCGGGCGTCACCGCAATTTGCTCACGCCACATTTCGCCGAGCATGGGTGGACCGATGAGTCGTCCGTTCACGAGCGCGGCGAGAAACCGGCCGTAGTCTTCCGCGGTCGTCTGTAAGCTGGCCGGTGCGAATGCCACCGATGGACGCCGCTTCGGCATCGGCTGACCCGCGGCGTCGTGGCCGATGGCGGTGTGATCGTCGAAGCGCGGCTGCCAGACAAAACTCGAGTCCGCCATCGCCGCGGGCCGAAACACGACTCGGACGGCAGTCTGCTCAAGAGGCTCGCCGGTGACTGTTTCAATCAGCCGCTGCGCGACGAGATAGCCGACGCCCGAATCGCTGAAGTGATCGCCAGGCGAAAAAAAGATCGCTTCCGGTTGATTCGCACGCAGATTCCCCAAGCCCGCCGTGTGGCTCAGGAGCTGACGAAGCGTGATCCGTCCATAACGCGCGTCTGTTTTCAGATTTGGATCCGCATACCAGCGCGCGATCGGCGAGTCGAGATCCAGTCTGCCGCTCTCGACCAGCGAAAGCGCGATCGTCGCAAGCACAGGCTCGCCCAGCGACGCCGCCTCGACGATGGTCGCGCCGGTCATCGCGCGGTGTGTCCGCACATCGGCGACACCAAACCCGCCGCTCCACGCGACGGCGCCGTTGGCGAGAATCGCCATCGACAGTCCGGGCACGGCCGCGCGTTGAATCATCGCCGGCATTTCGGTCTTCAAGGCCGCGATCGTCGCGGCCGGATCGCCGCCGGCCGCGAGCTGCGGCGGCGGCCACGGCGCCAGCGTCTGACTCGCCTCGCGGCCACAGCCGGCGACGAGCAACACGAGCGTCAGCGCAATGAGAAAGCGGAACACGTTCGAAGTGTATCGGGGATCGCTCCATTGATTCATTGCTCCATTGCCTCATTGCATTGCGCCATTGCTCCATTAGCATCGCTTCATTCACGCATTCACGCATTCACACATTCACTCCCACCCATCAATCCATCGTGGGCACTCCGTACCCCTGTCCCAGTCGGTGCGGGTAGAAAGTACCCGTATCGAGATCCAAGGTCCTCGTCCGCTCAGAGGAGATCTCAGCGAGAAGGCTTCGATCCGCATGGCCTTCTCTTTGCACCCATTCCGACCGCGCCAATGAGGATCTCTCGCGCCGTACCCCGTGGTGCTGCACAAATCGGCACGTATCTACTCGCTGTACTCGCTGCGCGGACGATGCCGGTGGCACAGTCTGGACCACTGGTGCTCGCGGGAATGGTGATCGACGCGGGCACTCATCAACCGATTGCGCACGCCGTCGTCACGCTCGACGGCGGACCAGCCGAGGGCGCGCGCCAGGCGAATGCGGCGCCGCGCCGAGTGCTGACCAATGACAGCGGCGAGTGGCTGTTTCGCGATCTCGGAGCTGGGTCTTATTCGATTTCAGCCATCGCGGCGGGATATCTCAAGAGCGCCGCCGGCCAGCGCCGCCCCGACGGCGACGGCCAGCGGATCGACGTTCGAGACGCGGATCGGCGCGAGGACATCACGATCTCGTTGTGGCGCGCGGGCGCCATCAGCGGCACGGTGCTCGACGAGTACGGCGATCCGGTCGTCAACACGGGCGTCGCGGTCGTCAAGCGTCTCGGCCGATTTGGACTGGGACCGTACGTGCAGATTGCGACGGCGACGACAGACGATCGGGGCGTCTATCGAGTCAGTCCGCTGGCGCCCGCGTCCGACTACCTGGTCGCGGCCGGCCGCCAGACGCTGTTCAGCGCGCCAGTGGCCGCGGCGAATGCCGCGCTCGAAGCGATTGCGGGCGGATCGAGCTTCGATCAGACACAGACGATTCTGCGCGACTATCAGAGTTCCGGCATCTACAACCCTGCATCGGGCGGCATGCGCGTCGGCGATTCGATCGTTCAAGGCGGCACGCTCAACGAATTCGATTTGATGCCGCCCGCGCCGGGCGCCGACGGACGTCTTCGGATCTTTCAGCGCGCATTCTTCCGCGCGGCGTCGTCCACCTCAGCCGCCGAGTTCGTGCGTTTGACGTCGGGAGAAGAACGAACCGGCGTCGATTTGCAGCTGCGGCTGGTGCCGACGGTCCGCGTGTCGGGCACCGTGAGCGACGCCAGCGGCCCCGTGCGCGGCATCGGCATCGCGCTCACGCCGGCGGGCGCGGATCAGCTTGCATTTGCGAGTGGCTCTGTCTCTGACATCGTGTCGACGCTGACCGATCCGTCAGGCGCCTTCCGGTTTCCAGCCGTGCCGCCCGGCGCCTATCAACTGCGCGTGTTGAAAGTACCGCCGGTGCCGACGGCCAGTCCAATCGAGATGCCGGCTGGTCCGACGCTGTGGGCCGCGATGCCGCTCACCGTCTCGAGTGCCGACGTCGATGGACTTTCGCTCACGCTGCGAACGGGTCTGCGGTTGGCGGGCCGGATCGTCTTCGACGGACCGAGTCCTCCGCCGACGGCTGCGGAGATTCGCACACTGACGATCGCGCTCGTCCCGACAGGCGATCAGCTGCGACAACCGCTCGCGCCCGGCCGAGCCGGCGCGGACGGACGATTTTCGACATTGGGATATCCGGCCGGCTGGTATTTGGCGTCGGTCTCGGCGCCGAATCAAACGTGGACGCTCGCGTCGGTGACGTCGCAGGGCCGCGACGTCTCAGCCGCGCCTCTGAATCTGACAGACGCCGACGTCGATGCGATCATCACGTTCACCGATCATCCGCCGACGCTGTCAGGCACCGTCCACGCCGAGAGCGGCGCACTCGATCCCGGCGCGACGGTCGTTGTCTTTCCCGCGAACTATGAGAGCTGGATAGCGACCGGCGCGAGTGCCAGAATGGGACGCGAGACGCGCGTCGATATGTCGGGCGCGTTTCATGTTCGCGGCCTTCCGCCCGGCGACTATTTCGCAGTCGCGCTGCGCGATGAGGATGCCGGCAACTGGAGCGACCTGAAGACATTGGCGGCGCTTGCGCGCGCGGCGACGCGTGTGACGATCGGCGCGTCGGAATCACGATCCGTCGAGCTGCGGACGAGGAGCAGCCGATGACGCGGCCGCGCGGGCTGCTGATCGTCGCCGCGACGATCGGCGCCCTTGCCGCGCTTCACGGGCAAGCGCGCGACGCGGGAGCAGCGAAACCTCGGACCGCGATCATCGACGGCGTACTCTCGAGTGACGGCGACGGCAAATCGCCGGTCCGGCATGCCGTGATGTTGCTGCGCGGCGCCGGCGTGCAGCCCGACATGGAGACGACGACGGACGAGCGCGGCTATTTTCAATTCACGCAGCTGCCGCCCGGACAATTCACGATCGGCGCGTCAAAACCCGCATTCATTCCCGTCAGTTACGGCGCTCGCAAACCCGGACAGCCTGGCACGCCGATCGCATTGGCCGAGGCTCAACATCTGACGATCGCGATGGCCATGAAGCGCGGCGGCGTCATTGCAGGACGGGTCTCTGGCATCGACGGCCTGGCGAGTCAGGGCACGCTGCTGTGGATTCTGTCGGTCAAGACAGTCCGCGGCGAGCGGGTCGTCGACGCCAACAACGGTCGAACGACACCGCTCAACGATCGAGGCGAATTTCGCGCCTTCGGTCTGCGTCCCGGCGAGTACGTCATCGCGTGCGATCCGAAAGTCGGCTGGACCGACGTGCGGATGGCGACGACGGCCGAATGGGCGTGGGCGCATCTTCCGGGTGATCAAGCCTTGCGATCTCCGTCGCCCGTCCCCGGCTCGACGTGGGGCTACGCCAGCGTCTACTACCCGGGCACGACAGACCTCTCCGCCGCCTCGACGATTGCGGTTGACGCGGGCGAAGAGCGGCAAGGCGTCGACTTCTCAATCGAACTGACGCCGACTGCGACCGCGTCTGGCGTGATCACGGATGGGAACGGCGCCCCGGTCTCCGGAGTCCGGCTGTCGCTCGCGAAGATGCCGGCGACCGTTCTGACTCGAAGCGGCACGCATCAAGTCGCTGTCAGCGCCGACGGGCGATTCTGGGCTCCCGGTCTTGCGCCGGGACGCTATCAGTTCAGCGCGACGTCGCAAGCTGTCGGCGCGCCATTTCGCTGGGCCGCTCTCGATTTCGTAGTCAACGGTGAGGATATCCGCGGCCTTGCGCTGACGCTCGAGCCCGGGCTCTCGATTGCGGGGCGAGTCGAACTGCGCGCCGGCGGATCGACGACGCTGCAGGCGCCGGCGAGTGTGAGCGTAAGCGCGAGGGCGGTGGCGCTCGCGGGTCAGCCGGCTGTGTCGAGTCCAGCGGTGACATCCAGCGCCGATGGACACTTCGTCATTCCAAATCTAATGCCCGGACGGTACCGCCTGTCGGTCGGCGTGCCGGCGGCTTCCGGATGGTTCGCTCGATCCGCGATGCTGGCCGATCAGGACCTGATCGACGCGCCGATCGATCTGCAGCCCGGCTCGACGGTGACCGATGTGATCGTCACGGTGACGGATCGTCCAGCCCGGCTCGGCGGACGTCTCGTGAACAGCGATGGCAGTGCAGGATCCGACTTGAACGTCGTGATCTTCACGGCCGACCCATCGCTGTGGAATGAAGACGCACGCCGGATTCGCCAAACACACACCTCCACGACCGGGCAGTACGCGTTTGGCGGACTTCCACCGGGCGATTACTACGTCACGGCCGTGGCCGAAATCGCGGCTGAAGATCTTGGCGATCCGGCCTTTTACGCGTCACTCGCGCCGGCCGCGACGAAGATTACGATCGCCGAAGGCGAAAACCGCACGCTCGACTTGCGCGTACGGAAGTGACGACCGCGCGGACCGAAGGCGCCCGGCGCGGGCTCGGGCCGGCCCGTAGCGCACGTGCGACACGACGAACGATCTCTTCCGCTGTACACGCGCACTCCAGACGATTTCGCCGGACTATCCCAGTTGCTTGAAATCGTGGCTGTCTGATCCTCTCGCGGCGCCGGCCCGCGCGACGCCGAGATAATTCAAGAACGCGCGCGTCAGCTCGCGCTTCAATCCCATATCGTCCGGCAGAAACGCTTTGAGCGGACCGAGGTCGGTGGGCATCACGACAACTTCGAACAACGTACTGGTCACCATCATCAATCCCGTCGCCACCGCGAGGCGCGGATCGGGATGTGTGATCTCGTCCTTGTGCGATAGGAACATGTCGACGATGTGCTCGAAGGTCTTGATTTCGTACCGGCAGGCTTTTCGCCAGAACGGCGTGTGCGCGCGTCCCTGGACGAAGATGCGCATCGCGCGCAGCAGCGACGCGTTGGCCCGGTAGGACACGACGAGGCTGCCGATGGTCTGCTCGGCAAAGAGCGGCAGAGGAATGTGCCGCGCGACGGAGAACCCCAGCGACTGTTCGAGGCGCGCGTCCTGCCGTTCGAGGATGCCGAGAATGACGGCCTCCATGAGCGCGTCTTTGTCGCGAAAGCGCCGGTAGATCGCGCCGGGCGTCAGCCCCGCGTGTGCGGCAATCCGCGGAATGGTCGCGCCCTCGAGCCCATGCTGGCCGACGACTTCGGCCGTCGCTTTCAATAATTTGCGCAGCGACTCACGGCTGCGAGCCTGCTGAGGCGCGAGGGACTTGGCCGGCATGGACTCGCCCCGGCGAAGGGGCGCCTTCGGATGATACTTGACATTAAAGTAAATGTGAATTTACATTTACATACAAGGAGCCTGCCCGATGGCCGATCAATCGCGAACCGTACCCGTCGTACCTGCCGTACCCGTCGTACCTGTCGTACCTGTCGTACCCCGGGTACCCGCCGTACCTGTCGTCCCCGCGATCCTGCGCGACAGCGCCTTTCGCCGCTTGTGGATCGGATCGGCGATCTCGCTCTTCGGCGATCAGTTCTATCTGGTGGCGCTGCCGTGGGTGGTGCTGCAGATTTCGGGCTCGGCGCTCGCGATGGGGACGATCCTGATGACGGCGTCGATTCCGCGCGCGGTGTTGATGCTCATGGGCGGCGCGATCGCGGATCGCATCTCTCCGCGCAAAGTCCTCGTCGGCACCGCGTCAGGGCGCACGATCTTCGTCGGCGCGGTCGGCGCGCTGCTCTGGTTTCACGTCCTGCAAGTCTGGGAGCTCTACATCCTCGGCTTCGCTTTTGGCGTGGCCGACGCGTTCTCGATGCCCGCATCGTCCGCCTTCCTGCCGTCGCTCATCGGACGCGAGCGTCTCGTGGCCGGTAATTCCGTCATGCAGACCACGGCGCAGCTGACGACAATCGTGGGGCCGGCGCCGGCGGGACTGGTGATCAAAAGTCTCGGCGCCGCGTGGGCGTTTGTGATCGATGCCATCAGTTTTCTGTTCATCATCGTCGCGCTCTGGACGCTGCCCGATCCGCCACGGCCGGCGGCGGCCAAGAAACCGCCGATGTGGCAGTCGGTGCTCGAGGGCCTCCGCTATGTCGGACGAGACTCGGCGCTCTCGGCGTTGATGCTGCTCGCGGCGACGCTCAACGTCTGCATCAGCGGTCCAATGAGCGTCGGTCTTGCCTACATGGCCAAAACCAAATTTGGATCGCCGGCCGCGTTCGGAATCGCCGTCTCGTCGCTCGCCGCCGGCGGCTTGCTGGGCGCGTTGATGGCCGGCGTCATCAAGATCCGGCGTCGCGGCGTGTTGCTGCTCGGCGCCTCAGCGGCGATCGCCGTATGCGTGGCGGCGCTGGCCTTCCTGAATCAGCTCGCGCTCATCTCGGCCGTGCTCATCGTCATGGCGATTTGCGCCGCGATCACGAACATCCATCTGGCGTCGTGGATTCAAGGACGCGTCGACCTCGAGGTGCGCGGTCGCGTCGTGAGCGTGCTGATGCTGTCGGCGATCGGGTTGCAGCCGATCTCGCTGGCGATTGCCGGATTCCTCGCGGCGTGGAGCTTGACCGGCATGTTTCTGATCGCGAGCGCGGCGCTCCTGATCGCGACGGCCGCCGGCGCCGCTCGATCGGCGGTGCGCGCGATTGAGTGACTGGTCGATCGCCTCGCATCAGACGGATCGTCAGCGTCGCTCGGAGTGCCGAAGAGTTCCAAGTCGACCCCGGAGGTCCATCCCGGAGGTCGACCTCCGGGGTCGACCTCCGGGGTCGATCTCGCGACCCGCTACAATTGAGGGATCATGCCGTCGTCAGACGCATCCGACACCGCCGAACGGCTCAACTTCATTCGCGAGATCGTCGTCGCCGACAACGCGTCGGGTAAGCACGGCGGCCGTGTTGCGACTCGCTTTCCGCCTGAGCCGAACGGCTACCTGCACATCGGACACGCGAAGTCGATCTGTCTGAACTTCGGCATCGCGCGCGATTTTCAGGGCGCGTGCAATCTGCGCTTCGACGACACGAATCCCGTCACGGAGGACGTGGAATACGTGGATTCGATTCAAGCTGATGTCAAGTGGCTCGGCTTTTCGTGGGACGACCGGCTGTACTACGCGTCCGACTATTTCGGAAGGCTCTACGAGTGCGCGGAGCGGCTGATTCAGGACGGACGCGCCTACGTCGACGATCAGGATGCTGATGAGATTCGCCGCACACGCGGCACGCTGACGGAGCCCGGGCGCGACAGCTCGTTCCGCTCACGATCCGCCTCGGAGAACCTCGATCTCTTCCGGCGGATGCGCGGCGGCGAATTTCCGGACGGCTCGCGCGTGCTCCGCGCGAAGATCGACATGGCGTCGCCGAACATGAACATGCGCGATCCGGTGCTGTACCGCATCCGCCGCGCGCATCATCACCGGACCGGCGACGCGTGGTGCATCTATCCGATGTACGACTACGCGCATCCAATCTCGGACGCGCTCGAGCGCATCACGCATTCGATCTGCACGCTCGAATTCGAGGCGCACCGGCCGCTCTACGACTGGCTGATTCAGCACCTGCCGCTGCCGGGACGGCCGCAACAGATCGAATTTGCGCGGCTCAATCTCACATACACCGTCATGAGCAAGCGCAAGCTGCTGCAGCTCGTGTCCGACAAGCACGTCAGCGGGTGGGACGACCCGCGCATGCCGACACTCTCGGGCATGCGGCGCCGCGGCTATCCGCCCGAGGCGATTCGCGCGTTCTGCGACGAAATCGGCGTGGCCAAACGCGAGAACATCATCGACGTCGGACTGCTCGAGTTCCACGTCCGCGAATATCTGAACCGCCACGCGCCGCGCGCGATGGCCGTGCTGCGTCCGCTGAAGATCGTCATCGAGAATTATCCGGATGACCGCGCCGAAGAAATGGATGTCGTCAACAATCCCGAGAATCCGGCGGCGGGCACGCGCAAGGTGCCGTTCTCGAAAGAGCTGTACATCGAACACGACGACTTTCGCGAGCAGCCGCCGAAGAAGTTTTTCCGGCTGGCGCCGGGACGCGAAGTCCGCTTGCGCAATGCGTACTTCGTCACATGCCGCGAGGTGATCAAGGACGGCACCGGCGCGATCGTCGAGTTGCGCTGCACGTACGATCCGGCGACGCGCGGCGGCGACGCGCCCGACGGACGCAAGGTGCAGGCGACGCTGCATTGGGTCTCGGCGCGGCATGCCGTGACGGGCGAGGTGCGCCTCTACGACCGGCTCTTTCAAGTCGAGAATCCAGGCGCGGGAGACGCGGATTTTCTCGCGCAGATCAATCCGAACGCCCTCGAGGTCCTGGCGGGTTGCCGGATGGAGCCGTCTCTCGGCGATCGGCCTTCAGGCACCCGCGTCCAGTTCGAGCGGCTCGGCTATTTCTGCGTGGATCCCGACTCTCGGCCGGATCGGCCCGTCTTCAACCGTACCGTCGGTCTGAAGGATGCCTGGAAGAAAATCGAAGCGAAATCGTGACCGGCGCCGAACACCGCGAAATCCGCCTCAAACCCCGAATATACTGTCTCGCAAATGTCCCCAGCCGTCACGCTCTCACCCGGTAACTTCTGTTGGTTCGAATTGGCCGCGCTCGATCAAGAAGCGGCGAAAAAGTTCTACCAATCGGTCTTTGGCTGGTCGGTTGACGATCAGCCGATGGGGCCGACCGAGAAGTATTCGATATTCAGGGTCGACGGCAAAGACGTCGCCGCCGGCTACACGATGCGGGCCGAACAGCGATCGATGGGCATGCCGCCCAACTGGGCGATCTACGTGCTCGTTGCCGACGCCGACAAGGTCGCGGCGCGCGCGAAGCAGCTCGGTGCGACGATCCATGCCGAGCCGTTCGATGTGATGGATAGCGGCCGGATGAGCGTGATTCAGGATCCGACGGGCGCATCATTCTGCATCTGGCAGCCCAAGAAAAGCGCCGGTGTCGGACTGAAGGGCGAACAGGGCACGGTCACGTGGGCGGATCTCAGCACGACAGATCAAGCCAAGGCCGCGAAATTCTACGGCGACTTGTTCGGTTGGAAGATGCTGGGCGGCGACAACAAGCCCGCCAAGCCCGGCGACTACGTCCACATCGTCAACGGCCATGACTACATCGGCGGCATTCAGCCGCCCGCGCATCGCGATCCGGCGATGCCGTCGCATTGGCTGCTGTACTTCGCGGTCAATGACGCGGACGCGACGATCAAGAAAGTCTCGTCGCTCGGCGGACGGACGATCATGCCGATGATGACGATGGGTGAAGCTCGCAAGTTCGCGGTGCTCGCAGATCCGCAGGGCGCGGTGTTTGCGATTGTGCAGGAGCTCGGCGGCAAGGAAACCAACGCGATGCCGAAGGCTGAAGCGAAGACTGCGCCCAAGCCCGCGCCCAAGCCCGCGAAGCCTGCCGCAAAGCCCGCGCCGAAGAGCGCGCCGAAGCCGGCACCGAAGGCGAAGCCGAAGGCCGCGAAGAAGCCGGCGAAAAAGGCGAAGCCCGCAAAGAGAGCCGCGCCAAAGGCCGCCAAGAAATCGAAGCCCACGAAGAAGGCCAAGAAAGCGACCAAGAAGAGCACCAAGAAGGGCGCCCGCAAGCGGTGACAGACCGACCCCGGAGGTCGACCTCCGGGGTCGACCTCCGGGGTCGGTCGTTGGCAGTCTTACTGTCTGAGCGTTTTCGCCGGATCGAGGCGCGCGATTTTCAGCGCCGGCACGACGCTGGCGATCGCGGAGACGAGCAGCAGGAATCCGGCGACGCCCACGTAAGTCGCCGGATCGTGCTCGCCGACGCCCCACAGCGACGACTGCACCAGGCGCACGGCCAGCACCGACAGTCCGACACCGATCGCGCCGCCGAGCATCGACAACCACACGCCCGACAGCGCGACGTCGCGCACTGTCGCTGTCGCCGACGCGCCGAGCGCGAGCCTGATGCCGATTTCGCGCGAGCGCTCCGCGACCGAGTGCGCGATCAATCCGTGGATGCCAATCGCGG
>Ga0070731_10002544_pt1 | contig 17224 bp, 18 predicted proteins | sample Coa_R1_2_FD_66448 | JGI IMG/M metagenome (GOLD analysis project Ga0070731, IMG submission 66448) | Surface soil microbial communities from Centralia Pennsylvania, which are recovering from an underground coalmine fire - Coalmine... | ecosystem: Environmental > Terrestrial > Soil > Unclassified ...
GCTCGGCTGCCCCCAGCCCGAAGGCGTCGGCCGGGAACCCGCCGCGGTCGTACTCGAAGCGCACGAACCACGGCTGCAGGAGCACGAGGACGCCGTTGCCGACGACGGCGAAGGGCACGACGACCGCGATCGCGATCACCGTGCCTCGCTGCCGGCTGGGGAATGATCGGCGCACAATCGGCACGAGCGCATTACACCTGCAGCACGTCCAGCGTCTACCCTGGGGCATCCCCGGGCGAGAGGGGTTAGGGATGGGGCCCGCAGTTGACGCTGGACCGCCCAGTCTCGGGCCACGTCGCCGGTAGTCCGCCTGGCCGTGCGAGTTGCGCGAGCGGCTTTCCGCTCCCTCGCGCGCCGACGTAACGCGGCGTGCGGTGGCCGTGAGCGCCGTGGTGGGGCGGCGTGCCGCCCCACCTACGGTCGATCGTCAGTCGGAGCGCGCTTCCTCGCGGTCGCGCCGCGGGCCACCGCGACCGCCACCGCCGCCGCGGCCACCGCGGCGGTCGTCGCGGCGCGGTCGCTCCTCGCGGGGCTCGCGCGGCGGGGCCGACTTTGCCCGTTCGACGAGCTCCTCGGGCGAGACGAAGCCGCCGTTCTCGTGCTTCTGGACGAGCTTGAGCCCGATCCGGCCGCGAGCCTTGTCGACCTCCTGCACGAGCACGTCCAGCACGTCGCCCCGCTGGATCACGTCCTCGATGTGATTGACGCGACCCGGGCCGACGTTCGAGACGTGCAGCAGCCCGTCCGTCCCCTTCTTCAGCTCGACGAACGCACCGAAGTCGGTCGTCTTGACGACCTTGCCCGTGTAGGTGTCCCCCACCTCGGGCTCCTTCGTGAGCGCGGTGATCGCCGCGATCGCGGCGTCAGCCTTGTCGCCTTCGGTCGCGTAGATGAGGATCGTGCCGTCCTCTTCGATGTCGATCTGCACCTCGTAGTCGGCCTCGAGCGAGCGGATCGTCTCGCCGCCCTTGCCGATCACCATGCCGATGTACTCAGGGTTGATCTGCACGGACGAGATGCGCGGTGCGTGCCCGGCGAGCTCCGTGCGGGGCGCCGAGATCGCCTCGAGCATCCGCTCGAGGATCGCCTCCCGTGCCCGCTTCGCCTGCTCGAGAGCACGTTGCATGATCTCGCGGGAGACACCGGTGATCTTGATGTCCATCTGGAGGGCGGTGATCCCCTCGCGCGTGCCGGCGACCTTGAAGTCCATGTCGCCGAGGTGATCTTCGGCCCCCTGGATGTCGGTGAGGATGACGTAGTCGTCTCCCTCCTTGACGAGGCCCATGGCGATCCCGGACACAGGGGCCGAGATCGGCACGCCGGCGTCCATCAGCGCGAGCGTCGAGCCACACACCGAGCCCATCGACGACGAGCCGTTCGACTCGAGGGTCTCCGAGACGAGCCGGATCGTGTACGGGAACTCACTCTCCGGCGGGATGACCGCCTCGAGCGCACGCTGCGCGAGCGCCCCATGCCCGATGTCGCGCCGGCGCGGGCCCGTCATCCGGCCGGTCTCCCCGACCGAGAACGGCGGGAAGTTGTAGTGGTGCATGAAGCGCCGGTCGGACTCGAGCGAGAGGTCGTCGATCCGCTGGCCCTCCTTGGCCGTGCCGAGCGTGCAAAGCGTCATGATCTGCGTCTGGCCGCGGGTGAAGAGCCCCGATCCGTGCGTGCGCGGGCTGACCGTCACCTCGCACGAGACCGCACGGATCTGCTCCTCGGTGCGGCCGTCCGGGCGCCGCTTCTCGACGGCGATCTTGCGACGTACGAGCTCCTTGTAGAGCGCCTCGGCCGCCTTCTTGACGTACGCCCTGGTGAGCGAGTCCTTGACGACCGGCTCGCCGTCGACGGTCGCCGGTCCGACCGGGAACGGCAGCTCGACCGTCTCGACGATGCGGTCGAAGAGCAGGTGCTGCTTCGCCGACTTCAGCTCCTTCGAGTCCTGCTCGGCGTCGGTCAGCGCTCGAAGGTCGTTCTCGAACTGCTCGCGGACAGGCCCCAGCACAGCGGCGGTGCGCAGATTCTCGAGCACTGTCGAGAGCGCCATCCGCGTCTGCAGCTCACGAAGGACGTCGTCCTCCGACGAGCCCATCGACAGCGGCCCCGACTCGCGCGCGACGATCTCTTCGAGGATCGCGCCCGCCTCGCGGATGCCCTGATCGCGGATCCGCGTGCGGATCTCGTCGCCGTACTGGTCTTCGAGTCGCCGCACGAGGTCGAGGTCGAGCCACTTCGGCTTGCCGGCCTTCGCACGCAGCTCCTCCTGCGCCTCGCACAGCTTCACGATCTCGCGCTGCGCCAGGTCGAGCGCCTCGAGGAGCCGTTCCTCCGGCACCTGGTTCGCCCCGGCCTCGACCATGGTCAGGCCTTCCTTCGTGCCGACGACGACGAGGTCGAGCTCGGATTCGTCCTCGGTCTCCTTCAGCGTCGGGTCGACGACGAGCTCCCCTTCGACGAGCCCGACCCGAACGGCGCCGATCGGGCCGAGAAACGGCAGGGGTGAGATCATCAGCGCCGCCGAGACCCCGTTGATGGCGAGGATGTCGTGCGGGGTCACGAGGTCCGCCGACAGCACCGTTGCGATGCACTGAACTTCGTTGCGGTAGCCCTTCGGCCAGAGCGGCCGGATCGGGCGGTCGATCATGCGCGCGGTCAGGATCGCACGCTCGGTCGGCCGTCCCTCGCGCTTGAAGAAGCCGCCGGGGATCTTGCCGGCCGCGTACATCCGCTCCTCGACGTCGACCGTGAGCGGGAAGAAGTCCGTCCCCTCACGCGCCTCGGTGCGGCCCTGGGCGGTCGCGAGGATCATCGTGTCGCCGGAGCGCACGACAACCGCGCCGTCCGCCTGCTTCGCCAGCTTGCCGGTCTCGAAGCTGATGTCCTTGCCGCCGATGTTCGCGGTCACGGAAACCGGCGCCACCTTGCGCTCGGCCTCGACAATACTCATTTCTCTATTCCTCCACTGTGCTCATGGAGGGTGGAGGTTTGAGTCAACCCCGCGCGGCGGGGCTCGCTCAAACGTCCACCCTCCGGGGCTGGGGAGCTAGCGGCGCAGGCCGAGCTCCTTGATGAGGGCGCGGTAGCCCTCGAGATCTTTTCGTTGCAGGTAGTTCAGGAAGCGGCGGCGCCGACCGACGAGCTTGAGCAGGCCGCGCCGCGAATAGTGATCCTTCGCGTGCGTCCGCAGATGCTCGGTCAGCTCGTTGATCCGCGTGGTCAGCATCGCGATCTGGACCTCGGGCGAGCCGGTGTCCGTCTCGTGCTTCCCGAACCGATTCGTTGCATCCTGCTTGGCTTCCTTGGTGAGTGCCACCTAACCTCCTGAGTTCGTGTCGCCGTCGTCCCAGCAGACGCCGCGCAAGGAAGGACGCGCACGGCCGGGCCGAGGTCGATGCGTAGGGTAGCAATCCCCCGGTTTCAGGGCCGTCCGGGGCGGCCCGCGGCGCGGGCCGCCGAGACGTCGCGGGCGATCTGATCCACCAGCTCCTGCTCGTTCGTGAAGACCGCCTCGTCCCGCAGCCGCTGCCACAGCTCGAGCACGATCCGCTGCCCGTAGAGGTCGCCGCTGAAGTCGAGCAGGTGCGCCTCGACCCGTCGCTCCGAGCCGCCGTAGTGCGGGTTGACCCCGATCGACACGGCCGCCCGGTGCCCGTGCGCGGCGCCGGCGTAGATTCCGAACCGCGGTACGAGCAGCGCTTGGTCGACTCGCAGGTTCGCGGTCGGGAAGCCGAGCGTGCCGCCGCGCTGGTCGCCGGCGACCACGATGCCGTCCACTTCGGGCGGCCGGCCGAGGAGCTCCGCGGCGCCCTCGATGTCGCCCGCCTCGAGCCGGCGCCTGATCTCGCTCGACGACGCGCCCTCGACGTGCTCCGCCACGGCGGTCTCGAAGCCGAGCCCTCGGAGCAGGGCGAGGTCGCCGCTCCGGCCGCGGCCAAAGCGGAACGACTCGCCGGCCGCGATGAGCTCGACGCCGATTGCCTCGAGGTACTGCCGCGCGAACTCGCCGGGCGCGAGCTCGGCGATCTGGGGCGTGAACTCGACGACCAGTGTCTCCTCGATGCCGAGCTCGGCCAGTAGCTCGAGCCGCCGCTCCAGGCTCGCCAGCAGCGCGACGCGGTTGCCGAGCACCTCGCGCGGGTGCGGATGGAACGTGACGACCGTCGGCCTCCCTCGGGCCTCGACGGCGGTGCGAACAACCGCGCGGTGCCCGAGGTGGACGCCGTCGAACGTGCCGATCGCGGTCGCCCGAGGCACGCGCTCCAGTTCGGCGGGCGTGTGCGCGACCTTCACGCGTCGCCCGCCGCCGGCAAGCGCGCGCGGGGCTCCTCGAGGGCGAGCACCGCTGCCCGCACCCCGGCAGGGACGCGCTCCGCGGCCTCCGCCGGTAGACGGGCGAGCGCCTCCGACGGCGGCAGGAGCAGCCCCGGGTCGGCCTCCTCGACCGGGAAAGGCCCGATCGCCGTCCGCCGCAGCGTCCGGCAGTGGCCGCCGAGGGCCGCAGCGATCGCGCGGACGTACGTCCCCGAGCTCACGTGCAGGGCGAGCCGCACGCTGCTGCCGCTAGACGCGATCACGTCGAGCGCGTAGACCTGCGAGCGCCTCAGGGGCATCGCGACCGTGGTGCCCCGACGTGCCAGCCGGTAGGCGCGCTCGCCGCCGATCTTGACCGCCGAGGCGGCGGGGATCGGCAGCTCGACCTCGCCGCGGAGGCGCGCGAGCCGGCGCTCGAGCTCGTGCTCGCCGGGCGGCTCGTGCTCCGAGAGCATACGGCCCTCCGGATCGCCCGTAGACGTCGTCGCCCGCAGGTCGACATCCGTGACGTACCGCTTGTCGAGTCCGAGGAAGCACGGAACGAGCTTGGTTGCTCCACCGGACAACAGAACCAGCAGTCCGGTCGCGAATGGATCGAGCGTGCCGGCGTGCCCGGTGCGCGCACCCGTACGCCGGCGCAGCTCGGCGACGAGCGCGAACGAGGACGGCCCGCTCGGCTTGTCGACGAGGACGATGCCGGCGGGCCTACGCGCCCGCGGCGGCATCCGCGGGCTCGAGGGACGCAGTCGCGAGCACGAACTCGCGATGGATGAAGTCGACGACGTCCGCCAGCGGGAGATCGCTCGAGAAGCCGGCCGCCTGGCGATGGCCGCCGCCGCCCGCTTTGCGGGCGATCGCGGACACGTCGACCTCGTCGCGGCTCGAACGCAGCGACACGCGATGCGCCGGCCCATCGTCGCGTGGCGGCTCTCGAATCAGAGCGACCATCTCGGCACCCTCCACCTGGCGCAGGTAGTCGATGATTCCCTCCGAGTAGGGTTCTTCCGCGCCGACGTCGTCGAAGTCGCTCCGCACGAGGTACGAGACCACGAGGCGACCCCCTTCGAAGAGCTGCGCGCGGTCGAGAGCGCGCGCGAGCAGCTTCAGCTTCGCGAACTGCACCGTCTCGTAGACCTGGCGGAAGATCCCGTGGACGTCGGCGCCGGCCTCGACGAGCTCGGCGGCGAGCCGGAGCGCCTTTGGCGTCGTGTTCGTGTACTGGAAGCGCCCGGTGTCGGTCACGAGTGCGACGTAGAGCGCCTCCGCAATGTCCGGCGTGAGCGCGACGCCGAGCTCGGCGAGTACGTCGCGGACGATCTCCGCCGTCGACGACGCGTCCGGGACGATCAGGTTCACGTCGCCGAAGCGGCTGTTGTCGTGGTGGTGGTCGACGTCGATGACGAGTCGCGCGCGCTCGCGCACGCTCTGGTCGGGGCCGAGCCGGTCCTCGTTCGCGCAGTCGAGCGCCACTAGCACCAGCATCTCCATCTCGTCTGGGACGTCCCGCCGGACCTCGCCGATGTCGAGGAAGCGGTACTCGCCGGGCAGCGGGGCTTCCCCGGGCAGGTACATCGTCGCCTCCTTGCCGAGCCCACGCAGAGCAAGCGCGGTTCCGAGCATCGAGCCGAGAGCGTCGCCGTCGGGGTTCTCGTGGCCCGCGACGAGGAACCTGTCGTACGTCCGCAACGCCTCGGCGACGGCTCGTAGCTCAGTCTGGGTCATCAGGAGTGTCGTGGATGAGTTCGTCGATCAGCTTCGTCATGCGAACCCCACGCTCGACGGTGGGATCGTATTCGAAGGAGAGCTGCGGGGTCCTTTTCAGGTTCAGCTCGCGTGCGATCCGCCCTTGCAGGAAGCCGTGCGCCGACTGGAGCCCCTCGAGGCTCGCACGCCGCTTCCGCTCGCCACCGAGCACCGAGACGAAGACGCGGCCCTGGCGCAGGTCCGGCGACACGTCGACGCCGGTGATAGTGACGAGGCCGATCCGCGGGTCCTTGAGGTCCGATACCGCTTCCGCGACCACCGCACGCACCGACTCGTTCACCCGCCGCATTCGCTCGCTCATCGAGGCCCGCACCCTCCTCCGAGATCGTATGCGCTGGAGGTTTGCTGCGAAACCGGGCTGCGCCGGGGCGCTCGAGAGCAGCTCGAAGCTCTAGTCGTCCGGCGACACGAGCGTCCGCTCGCAGCGCACCAGCTCCCATTCCTGGCCCGCGAGCCACGCCTCCGCGCGCGCGGCGAGCTCGTCGGCCGCGCGCGCGTCGCGCGCGACCAGGGCGGCCGTCAGCGCGCAGCGCTGCCAGAGCTCGTGATGGTCGACCTCCGCGACCGACGCGCCGAAGCGGTTTGCGAGCTGCGCCTTCGCCGACTGCACGTGCTTCCGCTTGCCCTTCAGCGACCCTGCCTCCGGGAAGTGCAGCTCGACCGCGAGGATTGCGACGAAGCCCGAGCTCAGGACTGGTCGGCGGCCGTCCCGGCGGGCACGGCCTCGTCGAGCGACGTGCGCTCGACCTCGCGCGTCTCGAACACTTCGAAGATGTCGCCCTCGCGCAGGTCGTTGAAGCCCTCGAGCAGGATGCCGCACTCGAAGCCCTCGACCACCTCGCGGGCGTCGTCCTTGAAGCGCTTGAGCTGCGCGACCGTCGTGTCGTGGATCAGTGCGCCGTCGCGGAAGATGCGCACCTTCGCACCGCGGCGGACGAGGCCGCTCGTGACCATGCAGCCCGCGATCGTGCCGAGCCGCGAGACACGGAAGAGCGCACGCACCTCGACCTCGCCGATCACGGCCTCGGTCGAGACCGGCGAGAGCATGCCCACGAGCGCCTGCTCGATGTCGCGCGTCAGCTCGTAGATGACGCGGTACTGGCGAATCTCGATCCCCTGCCGGTCGGCGAGCTGCCGCGCTTCTGCGGACGGGCGAACGTTGAAGCCGACGACCATCGCGTTCGAGGCGGCGGCGAGGTTGACGTCGTTCTCGGTGATGCCGCCGACGCCGGTATGGATGACGTTGACGCGTACCTCGGAGTGGTCGATCTTCGCAAGCTCGCCGACGATCGCCTCGACCGAGCCCTGGACGTCGCCCTTGATGACGATGTTCAGGTCCTGCACGCCGCCGGCCTGGAGCTGTGCGAACAGGGTCTCGAGCGAGACGCCGCGGCTCGACTGCTTCGCGAGCTGCTCGCGGCGCAGCCGCTCGCCGCGCTGGTGCGCGAGCTCGCGTGCCCTGCTTTCCTTCTCGACGACGCGCGCCAGCTCGCCCGCCTGCGGTGGATGGCTGAATCCGGTGATCTCGACCGGCTCGCCCGGCCCGGCCCGCTCGATCCGCTCGCCGCGGTAGTCGTACAGCGCGCGCACGCGGCCCCACGCGTCGCCGGCGACGATGGCGTCGCCGATCTGGATCGTGCCGCGCGCGACCAGCATCGTCGCGACCGGGCCGCGGCCGATGTCCTGGCGCGACTCGATGATCGGGCCCGACGCCTCGGCCTTCGCGTTCGCCTTCAGGACGAGCTCGGCGTCGGCGACGAGCAGGATCTTCTCCAGGAGGTCGTCGAGGCCCTCGCCCTGCTTGGCGGAGACCTGGGCGACCTGCGTCGTCCCGCCCCATGCCTCGGGCTGCAGTCCCTCGTTCGCGAGCTCGCCGAGGACGCGGTCGGGGTTCGAGTCCGGCAGGTCGATCTTGTTGACGGCGACGACGATCGGCACCTCGGCCGCACGTGCGTGCGAGATCGACTCGCGCGTCTGCGGCATGACACCGTCGTCGGCGGCGACGACGAGCACCGCGATGTCGGTCACCTTGGCGCCGCGAGCGCGCATGGCGGTGAACGCCTCGTGGCCCGGCGTGTCGAGGAAGGTGATCTTGCGTCCGTCGACCTCGGTCTGGTAGGCGCCGATGTGCTGGGTGATGCCGCCGGCCTCGGTCTCGACGACCGCGGTCTTGCGGATCGCGTCGAGGAGCGTGGTCTTGCCGTGGTCGACGTGGCCCATGATCGTGACGACCGGTGGGCGCGTCTCGAGCGCCTCCTCGGGATCGTCGTAGCTCTCGGGCTCGGCTTCCTCCTCGCCTGCGTGCTTGATCGTCACCTCGCGCCCGAGCTCGGCCGCGATCAGCTCGACCTCGTCATCGGCGAGCGACTGGGTCGCGGTCTTCATCTGGCCGAGGCCCATCAGCATCTTGATGATCTGCGACATCGGTACGCCGAGCGCCTGCGAGAAGTCGCGGAGCGTGACGCCGGACTCGACGCTGACCGGCCCGGTCGGCGCGACCACCTCGCGCGGCTGCTTCGGCCCGCGCTCGGCCGGACGATCGCCAGGGCGCTGGCGCTGGCCCGCGCCGGGCCGGCCGCCCCCGCCGCCCTCGATGACGACGCGGCGCTTCCGGCTCCCCGGCCCGCCGCCGCCTCTCGGCCTGATTGGTCTACCGCCCGGCATGTCCCTCAAGTGTAGAGCTGCGCCAGCTCTGGATCGACGTGGACGGTCTGCCGCAGGACGCGGTTGAAGGCGCGGAGCGAGGCTGCGCGCTCGAAGCAGCGCAGGCGGCGGCACGTGTAGACCCCGCGGCCGGCCCCGGCGCCGGGGACGAGCTCCCCGGCCTCGGCGTGAAACCGCTGCAATTCGCCTTGACCCACCCGGCGGCCGCAGCCGACGCATGTCCGAATGGGGACCGCCCCTCGACCGGACCGCTCCGTTGAGCGGCGGGTTGAACCCCGTGGGAGATCCCGAGCGAAACCAGACCCGTAGGGTGGATCACTCGCCGCCGCTCGCCCCCTCGGAGACGTCGATCGCCTCGACGTCCGGGTGCTCGATCGCCTCGAGCGACGAGCGGCCGTCGGCCTCGATCTCCGCGAGGACGTCGTCCGGCTCCTGCTGGAGCACCTCGAGCACCTGCTCCTCGATCGTCTCTTCCTCCTCGGCGTCGATCTCGCGTTCGATCACTGCGGGCCTCGCCTCGACCGCCGCGTCGTCCACCTCCTGGGTCGCGAGCGCCTGGTGGGCGGGGACGCCGCAGTAGCGCGAGCCGGGCAGTGCCGCGTTCGGACAGCGCTTGCCGTTCGCGAGGATCGCCGCGCAGCGGCCCGACGAGTCGCCTTCCTCGCCGTCCTCGCCGCCGAAGGCCGCCTCGGCCTCCTGCTGGGCGAACTCGGTGTCGCTGACGATGTCGATCTTCCAGCCGGTGAGCCTGTGCGCGAGGCGGGCGTTCATCCCTTCCTTGCCGATCGCGAGCGCGAGCTGGTCATCCGGGACGACGACCGTCGCTTCGCGCGCCTCGTCGTCGAGGTAGACCTCGCGCACGCGCGCGGGCGACAGCGCCTTCGCGACGAAGCGGGCGGGCTCGGGGTTCCACGGGATGATGTCGATCTTCTCGCCGCGGAGCTCCGAGACGACCATGCGGACGCGCGAGCCGCGCGGACCGACGCAAGCGCCGACCGGGTCGACACCCTGCGCGTGCGACTCGACCGCGATCTTCGAGCGGTAGCCGGGCTCGCGCGCGACGCCGCGGATCTCAACGAGCCCGTCGGCGATCTCGGGCACCTCGAGCTCGAACAGCGTCTTGATCAGCTCGGGGTCGCGGCGCGAGAGGATCACCTGGGGGCCCTTCGTGCCCGTGCGCACCTCCGTGATCACGGCCTTGATGCGCGACCCCTGCTCGTAGCGCTCGCCGTCGACCTGCTCGGACCGCGGCAGCAGCGACTCCACCTTGCCGAGGTCGACGAGCACGTTGTTACGGTCGCCGGCCTGCTGGACGATGCCGGTGACGACCTCGCCGACGCGGTCGATGTACTCGTCGTACATCATCTCGCGCTCGGCCTCGCGGATCCGCTGCAGGATGACCTGCTTCGCCGTCTGCGCGGCGATGCGGCCGAAGTTGTCGGGTGTCACGTCCTCGCGCTTGATCAGCTGCTCGGGCACCTGCGACCAGTCGAGCTCGAGGTCGTCGTCGGTGAGCAGCGTGTGATTCTTCTCGCCGGTCTCCTCCTCGATCCGCTCGAGCTCGTCGAGCGTACGCTCCCGTGCCTCCTCGAGCAGCCGCTCTTCGAGGTCGGCCGGGAGCTCGATCGAAAAGACGCGGAAGTCGCCGTTGTCGTCGAGCTCGACCGCGGCGTGCCGTGACGCCCCGGGGGTCTTCTTGTAGGCCGCGAGCAGCGCGTCTTCGAGTGCGGCGACGAGCGTCCCGCTCTCGATTCCCTTCTCGCGCTCGATCTCGCGGACGGCCTCAACGATTTCCTGGCTCATTGCGTCCTACCCTTCGTCGATCAGATTGGCCCGCACGATCGCGTCGTACGGTATGTCGGTCGGCTCGCCGTTCTCGGACGCGATCCGAAGCGAACGCTCGCCGGCGGCGACGACCTCGCCGCGGAAGCGGCGGTCGGCGGTCTTCAGCCGCACCTTTTGCCCGACGGCGCGCTCGAAATGCGGGCGGGTGCGGAGCGGCCGGTCGAAGCCAGGCGAGGAGACCTCTACCGAGTACCGGTCGAGGTAGGGCCGGAGAACTCCGGTCACGCGCTCGCAGAGCGCATGGTCGACGCCGGCCGGATGGTCGACGTAGACGCGAAAGCGCTCCTTGCCGGTGATCTCGAGCGCGAGCACCTCCACGCCCGGGATCGCCGCCGAAACTCGCTGCGAGATCTCGCGATACAACTGCCTCTCCCTGTCGTACTGAACGGTTGCCATCACAAAAAATGGGCGCCTCGCGCCCACTTCAGAACTGCCGAAATGTGGTAAACGAAGAGTAGCAGACGGCTATTCGAGCACGATTGTCACGGGGCCGTCGTTCACGAGCTCGAGCTCCATCCGGGCGCCGAAGACGCCGGTCGCGACCTCGACGCCGAGCCCTCGGAGCGTCGCGGCGAAGCGCTCGTACAGCGGCTCGGCGTGCTCGGGCCGAGCGGCACCGGCGAACGACGGCCGGTTGCCCTTCCGCGTCTCGGCGATCAGCGTGAACTGCGAGACGACGAGCGCGGCGCCGCCCGTCTCGAGAAGCGACCGGTCGAACTTGCCGTCGGCGTCCTCGAACACGCGCAGCCTCGCCACCTTGCCGGCGAGCCGGTCGGCGGCGGGCTCGCCGTCGCCCTCGGCGACTCCGAGCAGCACGCAGAGACCGGGCCCGATGGCGCCGCCGGGGGTCACGCGGGCACGCGCGACGCGCTGCACCACCGCCCTCACCGGAACTCAGCCGAGCTCGCGGATCCGCGACGCGTACCTGCGGCTCGCGGGGTCCATCGAGCTCGCCAGCTTGTAGTGCCCGTTCGCCTCGTCGGCGCGTCCCTGCTTCTCGAGCGTCCGGCCGAGCGCGTAGTGGGCGTAGTGGTCGGTCGGCGACAGCTCGAGCACCGCTCGGAACTCCGCCTCGGCCTCGGCATAGCGGCGAATGCGGAAGTAGGCGATCCCGAGCGCCTCGCGGATCGACGCCTTGTCGGGCTCGAGGCGCTTCGCCTTCTCGAGCGGCACGGTCGCCTGCGCGGTGAGGCCTTCCTTGAGGCGCCGCCGGCCTTCCTGGAAGAGGTCGTAGGCCTCGCTCATCTCAGTGTCAACGGGCCTCCGCGAGGAGCCGTTCCGCCTCGTCGAGGATCGCGGCCGCGATCGCTGCCTTGGGCGCCTTCTCGACCCGGCGCTCGCCGTCGCGGGTGACAAGCACGACCTCGTTCTCGGCCGCGTCGAAGCCGACGTCGGCGCGCGCGACGTCGTTGTAGACGACGAGATCGGCGTGCTTCTCCTCGAGCAGGCGCCGCTTGCGCTCCAGCCCCGCGTCGCCGTGCTCGGCGCCGAACACCACGAGCAGCTGACCCGCATGCTTGCGCTCGCCAAAGGCGCCTGCGATATCCCCGGTCGGCTCGAGCTCGAGCGTCCACGGCTCCGCGGTCTTCGGTCGCTTCGAAGCCATGGCGACAGCCGGGCGGTAGTCCGCGACCGCGGCCGCGAGCAGTGCGACGTCGACGTCCTCGAGCGCGAGCGCCGCCACGAGCATCGTCTCGGCGGTCGGTGTCGCGATCGTCTCGACGCCGGCGGGCGCAGGCACGGCAAGGTTCGCGGCGAGCAGGACGACGTCGGCGCCGCGGCGACGCGCCTCCTCCGCGAGCGCGACGCCCATGCGGCCGGAGGAACGGTTGCCGAGAAAGCGGACCGAGTCCACGGGCTCGCGCGTCCCGCCCGCGGTAACGAGCACCCGCTTGCCGGCGAGGCTCGGGGGCGCGAGCAGCTGCTCGATGCGCGCGACGATCTCGGCCGGCTCGGCCATCCGGCCGACACCCCACTCGCCTTCGGCGGTCTCGCCCTCGTCCGGGCCGGCGAGCTCGACACCGCGTGTTCGGAGCGCGTCGACGTTCGCGCGGGTGGCCGGGTGCGACCACATGCGCGGGTTCATGGCCGGAGCGACGAGCACAGGCCCGCGGTGCGCGAGCGCGGCCTCGGTCAGGATATTGTCGGCCAGTCCGTGCGCGAGCTTGGCGAGCGTGTTCGCGGTGCACGGCGCGACGAGGAGCAGGTCGCCGAGCGTCAGGTGCGGGTAGAGATCCTCGCTCGGCGGGCGGCGGGCGAGCGCAGCGAAGGTCTCGGCGCTGACAAAGCGCTCCGCACCGGGGGTGACGAGTGGCACGACCTCGTGGCCGGCTTTGACCAAGAGGCGGGTGACCTCACACGCCTTGTAGGCGGCAATGCCCCCGGTCACCCCGTGCAAGATTCGCGCCATACCGAAATTGTGCCTTGCGAGCTGCGAATGCACCGCGAGGCCGCCGCGAATGCCGGCTCGGCCGGCGATCGCCCCCTACCAGGCGAACAGTGTCGGAGCGGGAGCCCTCGGGGGAGAACCGGAGGTTCTCACCCGTGCCTTACCGGGCACCCGTGCCTTACCGGCGGTACTCGTACGTGATCTTGCCCTCGGCGACCTCTTCGAGGGCGAGCGTCAGGTAGTTCTTCGAGCGCGACTCGACAAGCGGCGGGGCGAACTCGTCGAAGGTGCCCTCCCCGAGCTGGTGGTGGTAGTTGTTGATCTGTCGCGCGCGCTTGGCGGCGACGATCACCAGCGCGTAGCGGGAGTCGACCTTGTCGAGGAGCTCGTCGATGCGGGGATGGATCATCGGCGGGCCATGGTAGCCGCTCGCTCGAGCTCCCGCTCGACGATGCCGACGCACTCGGCCGCGGCGCGCTCCCGGTCGTCGTTCTCGACCACGTGGTCGAAGGCGCCGGCGAGCTCTTTCTGTTCACGCGCGAGGGCGATCCGCTCGTCGATCTCGCCCTCGCTCTCGGTCGCGCGCTCCTGGAGCCGGCGCTCCAGCTCGGGGATCGGCGCGTCGACGAAGATCGTGACCGCACCTGGCAGCTGCTCCTTGACGGCCCGGGCGCCGTTCAGCTCGAGCTCGAGGAGCGGGACGCCGCCTTCGGCCTCGATGCGGTCGAGCTCCGACCGGAGCGTGCCCGATCGCTGCCCCCACGGGAAGACGTGGTACTCGAGGAAGTCGCCGGCGGCGAGCCGCCGATCGAACTCCCCGTCCGAGAGGAACCAGTAGTGCTCGCCGTCGTGCTCGCCCGCGCGCTGCCGCCGCGTCGTGGCCGAGACCGCCAGCCGCAGGCTCGGAACCCGAGCGAGCAGCGCCCGTACCATCGTCCCCTTGCCGGCGCCGGAAGGACCGGTGACGACGAAGACTCTGCTCGCCCGTCCGGAAGTGCCGGCGCTCACGGCCGGCGCAGACGGAAGGCGTCGCACGAGGACGCCTTAGCGCTTGAAGAGGCCAATCAGCTCTTGCCGCTGGCGATCGGAGAGGCCGCCGACGGTCTTCGACTGGCTGATGCGGCACTGGTTGAGGAGGCGTGCCGCCTTCACCCGTCCGAACTTCGGCACTGCCATCAGCATGTCGAACACCTTCGCCGTCGAGACGAACTCCGGCGGGTCGCGGAGGATCTGCTCGATCGACACGGAGCCGGACTTGAGATCCTTCTTCAACTGGGCTCGCTTGACCCGGATGTCGTTCGCTCTCCGAAGCGCTTCCATGCGCTGGTCAAGCGAGCGTACCGGTGCTTGGACCTGCGACGTGGACGGCACCATGAGCGCCGCATACTAACAACCTCTGCGCGGCGTGCAACCCGCATCCGTCGCGTTAGTTTTCTCGACTGGCAACCGCTTCCAGCGCGAATCCGACCGCGTCCTCCGGGCTTGCGAATCGTGTGCGCGCAAGTTCGTCGGCAAGCTCAGCACGCACGCGCGCAGGAGCGTCGGGATCGGCGAAGAGGACTGTGCCGAGCGAGACGTGATTCGCACCGCACGCCAGCAGCTCGAGTGCGTCGCGTCCGGTGCGCACGCCGCCCATGCCGACGATCGGCAGCTGCGTCGCGCGTCGGCATGCATACACGGCGGCGAGCGCGATCGGCCGCAGCGCCGGTCCCGAATAGCCGCCTGCGCCGCGCGCGAGGCTCGGGCGCAGCGTCGTGTTCAGCGCGAGTCCGTGCATCGTGTTCACGAGCGACAGCCCGTCTGCGCCGACCGCTTCCACCGCGCGCGCAGTCTCGGCGATGTCCCACGCTGCGGGTGAGAGCTTCGCGTACAGCGGCAGGCCGGTCACTGACCGACACGCGGCCACGATCTCCGCGGCGCTCTCGGGCGCCTCGTCGACGTTCGGGCAGGAGAGGTTGAGCTCGACCGTGACGCCGTCGAGCCGGGCGCAGGTGTCCGCGTAATCGCGGGCGGAGAAGCCGCCGACCGAGACCCAGAGCGGCCGGCCGAGCGCGCGGAGGAGCGGCAGCGTCTCGGCGAGGAAGCGCTCGCGGCCCGGGTTCGCGAGCCCGATCGCGTTCAGCATCCCGAACTCGGTCTCGACGATGCGGACCGGCGCGTTGCCCTCGCGCGGCTCGGGTGTCACCGTCTTGGTGACGAAGGCGTCGAGCCCGCGGGCGACCTCGGGCGCGGTGAGAGCATCGAGGCAGCCGCTGGCGTTCAACAAGAGCAACTACGTCGCTCCGTTCGTCGGCGAACGGGCGGCGGACGGAGCCGGGCTTTGCCCGGCGTGAGCCCAGCCACGATCAGTGCGAACGCGAAGGAGGTGGGTCGTGGCGGAATCATGTGCTTCTCCCCCGTTGAAGACGGGTCCTTCCACGCACAGGCGCTTGAGCTCGCCGTCGACCTCGACGACGCAGCCGTAGCAGGCGCCGTAGCCACAGGCCATCGGCGCCTCCCACGCGAGCTGAGCGGTCGGAGCGGCGACGCGGACCGCTTCGAGCATCCGCTCCGGCCCGCAGGCGAGGACGTCCCGGCCGGGCGTCTCAGCGAGCACGTCGGTGACGAGGACGGGATCGATCACGACGTCGGCGTTCGGCAGCAGCGCTGCTGCGGCGGCGTGATGCGGACTGCGGAAGCCGAGGACCGCCGGCGGCTGCTCGAGCGCCTGCGAGAGGTACGGCAGCGGCGCGATCCCGATCCCGCCGCCGACCAGGAGCGGCTTGCGCACGTCGAGCCGGAAGCCGTTTCCGAGCGGGCCGAAGACGGCGATCTGGTCGCCGGGCACGCGCGCGGCGAGTGCGCGCGTACCGGGACCGACCGGATCGATCAGGAACGCGAGCTGGCCGCGCGGCGCGAGGCAGAGCGAGAACGCGCGCGGCAGGACGCATCCGGGCGCCTCCACCATGAAGAACTGACCCGGGACGCCGGGGTCGAGCGTGCCACGCTCGACCCGCACGAGCGCGTACGGCCCGAGCCACTCCACCGCGACGACGCGTCGGCGCTCACGACGCGGCACGCCAGAGCTCCTCGTCGGCGGCATGACGCTCCTGCAGCGACACCGCCTCCTCGGCACGAGCCTTGGCGATCGCGTCGACGGCGGCACGCGCGCCCGCGATCGTCGTGATGCACGGCACGCGTGCGACGACTGCCGCCTCGCGGATCGCGTAGCCGTCGCGCCGTGCGTTACGTCCTTCGGGCGTGTTGACGACGAGGTCAAAGCGACGGCGGCGAAGCAGCTCGACGACCGTCCGGCCCTTGTCGACGTCGTCGACGGCGACGCCCGCGGTGCGCAGCGCGTGTGCAGTACCGCCAGTCGCCGTGAGCTCGAAGCCGAGCGCCGTGAGCGCCCGCGCGATCGGGACGACGGCGATCTTGTCGGCGTCGCGTACGGTGACGAACGCGCGACCGCGGGTCGGGAGCGCGCGGCCGGCGGCGCGCTCGGCCTTTGCGAACGCAGTCGGGAAGTCCGCGGCACTCGCCATCACCTCGCCCGTCGAGCGCATCTCGGGACCGAGCACCGGGTCGGCGCCGGGAAAGCGTGCAAACGGCAGCACGGCGGCCTTGACGTGGAAGTCGCGCGGGGGCGCCTCGGCGGGAAGGTCGAGCTCGCGCAGCGGCGTGCCCGCTCCGACCCTGCACGCTGCATCGACGAGGTTGATGCCGATCGCCTTGGAGGCGAACGGCACCGTGCGCGAGGCACGTGGGTTGACCTCGAGCACGTAGACCTCTCCACCCGCGATCGCCAGCTGGACGTTCAGCAAGCCGACGACGCCGAGCGCCGGCCCGAGCAGGCGGACGATGTCGCGGACGCGTGCGTCGTCGCTCGGGGCGGGCAAGACGCAGGACGAGTCGCCCGAGTGGATTCCCGCCTCCTCGATGTGCTCCATCACGGCGGCTACATACGTCTCGGTGCCGTCGCAGAGCGCGTCGACGTCGAGCTCGATCGCGTTCTCGAGGAAGCGATCGACGAGAACCGTCGTCTGGATCTCCGGCAGATCGTCAGCGTCGTAGCAGACGCGCATCGCGCGGCCGCCAAGCACGTACGACGGGCGTACGAGCACCGGGTAACCGATCCGCGCAGCGACGGCTGCGGCTTCGGCGCGGTCGGCCGCGATCCCCCACTCGGGGCAGCGGACACCGATCTCGGCGGCCAGGCGCCCGAAGCGCTCGCGGTCCTCCGCGAGGTCGACGGCGTCGTACGGCGTGCCG
>Ga0070731_10002546_pt1 | contig 17205 bp, 18 predicted proteins | sample Coa_R1_2_FD_66448 | JGI IMG/M metagenome (GOLD analysis project Ga0070731, IMG submission 66448) | Surface soil microbial communities from Centralia Pennsylvania, which are recovering from an underground coalmine fire - Coalmine... | ecosystem: Environmental > Terrestrial > Soil > Unclassified ...
AAAGCCGATATCAATATGGCAAGCCCAGGAGGGAAGACAGCATTGTTTTACTCTTCACAATATCCAGGCAATGAAATAACACGATTTTTATTGCTGCAAGGCGCTGTCCTGTATCAATTGCCCCGTGAAAAAATTCTAAATAGTTGCTACATTAACTCGTGGGATAAGCGCAGTACTCGAATAAAGGCACAACCCAAAAACATTGAGCAGGCTATCGAAGAATTAAGAGGCACGCAGTTGTTTAAGCGAAAACTGCTGAATTCCTATCGAATCCATTCTTTTGTGACCTTGCTACCAGATGATGCTCATGCTGAGATTTGTAAATTTCTTGGTTAATCATTTGCAATAGGTCAAAAAGAACTCTTTTTCCTTCTCGATCATTTCTTTAAATTGCGTCCACTTGGCGCGCTGGCGCTCTAGCTTCATACGCCTCTTCTCTTCTTCCGAAAGGGTCGGAGACAGATACTGGGTGCGGTTGAGAAGACGGTCTAAGGAAGGACCTAAGGCTAGGAAGAGAGCAGTAAATGCTTTTTCTTCTTGAAAATCGATCTCGAGGATGGTCATTTTTCCGGTTGGCCAATCAAGGCTGGGATTCGCTTGGACTCTGTGTGTCTCTTTTAGAATCTCTTCGGCAATGCCATGAAGTCTCGATAGGCTTTCAGCAATCTCTTTAATTTCTTTGTGGATCTCCTCTTGCCTACACGTCATTTTATTGTTCTGAAAAAGGGTATGCAGGGCCGCTTTAAGATCCTGCGATTCTCGGAAATGGTCTTCCATAATCTCGGATAAAGGTTGATTGGGAATTTTGGGAAAGCCCAAACCGCCTGCTGTCGCATTGATAAAGCGGCATGTGCGATGCTGCTTGGCATAGGCGCCGATGCATTCAGATTCCATCACCCATTTGACCAAGGTATGGCAGGGATTTCCATAAATGTCCTTGCGCTTGATGAGTCTCTCGCTCGCCTTTTTCATCTGCTTTACCTCATCGAGATAGATCTTCGAAGAGGACATGACCCCATGGGCGTAGCGCTGCATGCCGGTATAGGCGAGATCGATGCCGTTGAGAATAATGGGATCGCATCCCATTTCTACGGCCAGTGCGATGCATAGGGTCGTTACAGAAAAGGCCTCTGCACCCAGCTCAGGACCTATGGCTTCACCTTGTAGGTTTAACGCTTTTTCGAAATGAGTCTCGCAAGGACCTCCCGTATCCGAAAGTAAATATCCCCTTTCTCCGTTGCATGTATTAAAAACGTTCGCTTCCAGGCGCGCACCATAGATCAAAGGCATTTCAAAGCTCGACGCGGCTTTTAAGCGATCGAACTCTTCTGCATTGGGGTCCATAGCAATCCCGATATGAGGAATGATGCCTTGATTGCTTAAAGAACTGATCGTAGATCCTCCTGCGATGATCAATGCGCGGTCCTCTACTTTTTTAAGAAGATCGAAGGTTTTTGCCAGCGAAGGGCCTGCTCCGCAAATGATCGCAGGGACTCCTTTGAATTGATTTTTTAGATTATTGGCGAAAAAGGATCCGGGCCATTTGAGAATATTTTGTATGAGATTGGACAAGAGTTTATGGGAAAAAATCGCCTCGGTCATCAACGCATGGCAAACCGCAGTATAACGATAGAGCTGCATGCGCAATCGTCGGAACGTCGATTTTTTTCTTTTTGCGTAAGATGCGATGGCTGCGATTTCAACCCGCTCAGAAGGAAACGTCTCGACGCATTCTTTCATCAGCGGAGACAGTTCCTTTGAACTGGAGACATAACGCAAATGCACCTGAGGATGCACTAAAAGCTCTTCGGCACATGCGCAAATGAGAAAGGCAGCGATAACGCTCAAGTCTTCCTCGATAATGATGAGCAGACGCTCGTTTTTCTCACTGAGCCAGTTTTTTAACGCTTGGTAATGAGCCCCCACTCCCAAACCGTAAAGATAAAATATCTCTACATCCTCGAGATCGCGCGCTGCAAGAAACCGTTGGATATCCTCAGAACTATTTTCGGTGTGAATGGAATCGTTTAATGGTTCGCAAGGCGCAAAATGCAGGCGGAAAGCGATATCGGGATAGCGATCCATCAGAATCGAATCGACATCACTTCCAACAGAGGCGCTGTCCATCCCAGTATCCTTTTCTCACTATGGTTTTTTGAGGCTGCTCAAATGTGCGTTCGGTGTAGCTTAAGTCGGAAGCGTATACACCTTCGCGCAAAAGCACGCCCGATGCATCCCACTTCTTGACGTCGAAACGCAGCGGCGTGTGGTAAAAAAACTCTTCTTTCTTTTGTCCATTTGAAAAGAAATGGCGATGGGTATGGATCGGATGCCCTGCGAGAAATTCTCCTTCTTCGATCAATATCCCTTTTTCATTCCAGAGGCGGTCCCATCCTTCTCTTGCTCCTTTCACATACTGCGCGCTGCGTTTGGGCTGTCCCGACTCCCAAAATAAGCGCACTTCGCCATGAATGGCGCCTTGCTCATAAGGGATGGAGGATTTGATTGTACCGTCTTCATACCAATATTCCTGTAGTCCATGAGGGATGCCTTCTTGGAAACGTTGCAGCGAAGCCAATTGCCCAGAGAGATAAAAATATTTTACATTTCCTTCCTTTTTCCCCTGGACATACAAGGTCTCTGTGAGCAGGACTTGAGCCTCGCTATAAAAAAGAGAGGGGCCATGAAGCATTCCGCGATCGTAAAACAGGTTTGCTTTGATCTTTTCGTCGGGATAAAAAAGCCGGGACTCTCCGTGTTTTAATCCGTCAGAGGTTAGATAGGCTGCGCTGATGCGGCCCTGCTCATCTTTTTCTAAGACGAGGCCTTCTTGTTCTAAGAGAGGATCAGGCAGACGCGGCAGCTCGCCTATCAGCAGCGCAGAATGGGCATTTTCTTGTATCATGGTAATACCTGGATGATGGACTCGAGGGCGTTTTTATAAAAAAGGATCCGATGCAAATGCTGTCCGAGAGGATGGTCTTGCTTGCGCAGGATCGGATGTTTCCACATGTTCCATAAAGGGGTTAAAAAATGCTGAGAACAGACTTCTGTGTCCATGTCTACTTCGATCAATGCATATTCTGGAGTCGATAAAGGAGATTGGGGAAATGTCTTTTGCCATAAGGCGAGCAGCTGATCGCAGTAGTTGAGGCAATTTTTAAAACTGTTTTTAAGCTCATCAGTAATACTGCTTATTTTGTCCTCATCGCTGTTTAAATGTTGTGCTTGTTGCAGAGCGCTGAATAGATGTGCATCGCTATCAAAAGCATGCGTGAAATAAGCCCTCGCGGCATGGGATAGATCGCATTTCTTTATTCCCTGAATCGGTATGCCATGGGATAGATTGATCCACGTGCGATCAGGATGGGCTGCTGCCGTTTCAGAGATCCATTGCCCGCTCATCAACCAATCGCGTTTGGAATGCCAGGTATTGCCCTGTTCATCTTTTATGCAGATGAGCTGTTCTCTATTTTCTTCTCCCTGCACACCTGAGGCATAAATGGCATCGGGCGTGCAACAAAAATCCATGCCTGCTAAAACAATCGGATTACACCCTAAATGCAATGCAGCATGGACGCAAAATGTTGCGACAGTCCAACCTGTATCCTTCTCCTCGACAGAAATTCCGCACGCTGCAGCCAACCATTCTTCAATTGGATAATTGCCCGTGCCCGCCATCCAGATGCGCTGGCCATGGTATGCAGAGAGAAGCTCGGAAGAAAAACGGCTTTGATAAAAGCAGGGTATTTCAAAGCTCTGCTGGGCCATAAAGCGATCACGAGGAGGATGAGGATCGACATAAGCAGACAAATGCGGCAAAATGCCTTGCGCATTTAACGCATTGACCGCAGTGCCGCCAGCGAAAAGCAGCGCATGATTTTTCAGATCTGCAAGATGAGGAGCCACCGTGCTTAGCGAAGGTCCTGCACCGCAGATGATCGCAGGCATACCCCGACATGCATCCTTTAAGGAATCTCCGCATACAGCGGAATGGAAAAACTGCATATTGTGCACGAGATTGCGCAGCACCTGTTCTCCTCTATCGCGCCAATCCGATGCGAGAAGAGTGGCCGCATTCTGAAAGTGTTCGAGCTCCTTAAAAAAGTCCACTCCGCGTCCTTCAAAAAGAGGAAAATAGGCCATTTTTAAAAAGAGAAACTCCCAAGCAATTTGTGAAAAGATCGCTTGGTCTCCTTTTTTATAAAACCATAAGCGCACCTGGGGATCTTTCGCTAAGGGCAGCTGCTTAGCATGTAAAAAGACTTCCTCATCTTCTTCGACAAAAATCAAATAATGCTCTTCTTGCTTTAGCCAGGATTTCAATTGATGATATAGACCGCCCTCTGCGACGCCGTAGACGCACAGGACAGCATGATCTTTGAGGAGGTTTTTTAAGCAGGGGTGGGTGGAAGTACTAGCCATGAGATTAAATCGTTAAATGTCGGAAAACCAGAATGAAAAATATATTGTTTTGTCTTCTTGTCCCTGTATCCAAAACGCTCTTCCTCTGGACTGGCAAGAGCGACAAAATATGCTTGAACATGCGAATTGTATCCTATTAATTGCTCAATCGCTTTTTCTTCGATCGCATCTTTTTTGCATTCGATGAGCAAAAGAGGATACAAAAGATGCTGCGGATGAATATTTTTTCCATAGACTAATATATCCACACGCCGTTGGGGAAGAGCAAGAGCAGATAGATGCGGCAATTCCTTGAGTTCTTTTTCGACGACGATCAGCTCCTTGGGAAAATGCAGAGCATGAATCATCTTTTTTATTATTTTTTGTCGAACGCATTCTTCAGGGGTAGCGGCGACCCAAAGTCCGCGCATTGCATCGAACAAGGAATTATTCGGGGAAGATGAGTCCATAATTCCCATCTGTACGACGGTAGATCACCTTAAGCTTGTGATCTTCTTCTCCTCTAAAAACCAAAAATTGATCGCCAGAGAGTTCCATTTTCATGATCGCTTCGTCCAACCTTAGTATCTTGAGCGCTTTGGTTTCTCTTCCAATCACTTTGGGGAATTGATATTCTGAAATTTCTACTTTAGTATTTTGCGCTTCGATGGAATCATTGATGTCTGCCAGCTCGTCATAAGGCCTGCGCAGCACGTTCACTTCCATGTCGATTGCGGAAAGCGATTTTTTATGGTGATCCTGAATGCGGCTCTTATAACGCCCAATGACTGCTTGCAAACGGTTGATCGCCTCATCGATGGACACATACATGTCCGTGCTGCTCGCTTGCACTTTGATCTTAAAATGATTGAACTTAAGGACGATGGTGCAAAAATGCTCGAGTTTCTGCAACTCTAGCGCGATATGCGCATACATGATGTGGTTGTGGAAACGCTCGATTTTGGAAATCTTATTCCAGATATAAGCGCGCATCGTCTCAGTGACTTCAATATTTCTGCCGACGATATCAATGCTATATCCTTGTGCGTCCTCTTCCTCAAATTTACTTACATCAACCATAACTCCTCGCCCCAATCATAGATTCTACAGCATAACGCTTTTTAGAGGTAATTGTCTATTAGAGACTGTCCAAAAATCGACAGAAGCTTAGTTTGTGGACAGTCTCCTGAAGACTTGTCTTCTTAAGTCGACATTCCCCAGCTGCCCGCAGGCCGCCATGATCTTCTGTCCCTTTGTCCCGCGCAATAGAGTATAATATCCTTTTTCCCGCATACGGCAGAGAAAAGCTTCTTTTTGAAGCTCATCAGGCGGGGCAAAGCGGTCCTTTCTCTGCGGATTATAAGGGATCAAGTTCACTTTCACTCGTAGCCCATCCAGATAGTCGGCCAACTGATCTGCGGCCTCCAAAGAATCCGTAATGCCCTTGATCAGGACATATTCAATAAAGATCTCCCTTCTTGGATGCTGACAGTATTTTTGCATCGCCTCTTTCAGCGCCGCCATATTCCATGTCCGGTTGATCGGCATGAGGCGGTTGCGCACCGCGTCATTGGGTGCATTTACGGAAACGGCCAGATTAATGGCTGGGTCCACATCCTCGATCAGCCGATAGATCGCATCGACTTTGCCGCTGGTAGAAATAGTGATCCTGCTCTTGCCCAATCCCATGCCCCCCATATCGGTGAGGACCGCAATGGCATTTAAGACATGTTCATAGTTATCCAAAGGCTCGCCCATTCCCATAAAGACGATATTGCGCACTTCTTTTTGCAGGCCAAAACGCGCACAAAAAACTTGTTTGACAATCTCTTCACAATGTAAATGGCGCAAAAGCCCCATTTTTCCCGTCTCGCAAAAAGCACACCCCATAGCACATCCCACCTGAGAGGAAATACACAGCGTATTTCCCGATTCCATAGGAATAAGGACAGACTCGCTCACCAAGCCGTCGGGAAAATGTAAAAAAAATTTAACTGTTTCTCCCTCATTCTGCTGCGTGCAGCGTGGAACAGAAAAGTCCGTATCCGCCTTTATCCTTTCAATGAGATCAAGGGCTTGCGGTTCTGCCCAATCCGCACAAATAGCACCTGTGCGGAACCATTCTGAATATAGGCGCGCAGCATGAACCCGTCCTTTTCCATATCGGTCAAAGACGGCCTGAGTGAAATGTTTCTGCGTGTGGGAAAAAATTGAAAAGGTCATAAAGTTTATGAAACGCACCGAACAGGACTCGAACCTGTAACCACCCGGTTCGAAGCCGGGTACTCTATCCAATTGAGCTATCAGTGCATAAATGGATTAGGTAAGGAACTATGATAACTCTTTCTAGAGAAAAAGACAATACATTAAGTTTGAGAAGATTTCCGGTTTTTTCCATAAATAAATACGCCAACGAAAGCGCCAATGGAAAAAAATAAGACGCCTATTCCTTCTAGGCTATGGCCTGAAAAAATAGCTGCAAACGACCCAATTATACAGGTACTCGCAAGAACGCAGGCCATTAATTGGCCTCTATTTCCTAGTTTAATTTGCGCTTCCACCATTTTATTCTCAAGGGCTCTACGATGTTCTGCCTCAAGACGAGGTTCTTCAAGAAATCTTTTTTGCACTTCCTGGAATTATTTTTTCATACTGTACGAGATAGTGAGGAGGAGGAATTGGCCCAGAGTACGATGAAAAAGAAGCAAGGGAGCTTGGTCCTGGATTTGTTAGTGATTCGCTTGGAGAATCCTGTACTGTTTGGCTAGGAGCCTTAGTTGCCTCTTCTAAGCCCAAAATGTTCATTAGAGGGTGTCCTTATTTTCAGCTATTTTTTCACAAGCATTACAGTAATCTTTCTCCAAGACCTTCTGATCATTCATTAATTGGGCTGTATCCTGTTGAATGCCATTGGGCGGCCATGCAAATTTGCAAAGATGCAGGGAATCCCCAAGATCGAATACGCTTAAGACCGCTGTAGAATAATCAATAGGATATTTGTAAGTGCGTCTCATATCTATCCTTTTTGGGTAATCTAGGATTAAATTTAGCAGCCACGATTAAAAATGTCACGTTGGATCAATTTTGGTAGTGACTCTCTTGAAGAATAGTAGAAAAGAAATTCTCTAAAAATCGGCACAAATATTCAGAAGACGCCTTTTAACCAATCAATTATTTAGCATACTAGACACATTCAAGTAAGACAATAATTTATGGTTTAAAGATAGGAAGAATGCCCTAAAATAAGTCTATGCAAGAAGAAAGGACACAAGGGATCGTCCTGCGTTCCCTAGACTATAAAGACAGCCAGCGCATTATCACAGCTTTCACGCCGATGGGGCTCGTCAGTCTCATCGTCAAAGGCATCACGCAGCGCGCTATGGGGCTTCTCAACCTCACAACCCCCTTTTGCGAAGGAGAATTTGTATTCAAACGCACGCGATCGGATCTTCTTTCCTTTCTCGATGGATCTGTGATCGACAGCCATCTGTCGTTGCGCGAGCGCCTCTCCTCTTTAGAAACAGCGGGCAATTTGGGCAAAGCCATCCTCTCTTCTCAGCTAGATGGCAAATCCTCTTTCGAGCTCTACCAGCTTTTCCGCTTCTATCTCAAACAGATCCCCTCCTTTGCATCGCCAGCCTCTCTACTCGCCAGCTTTCAGCTCAAATTACTCTCGCACGAAGGACTGCTCGCTCTTTCTCCCCATTGTAATAGGTGTCCGAAGGAAAACGCTGCGTTTTTAAGCAAAGGCGAAAGCCTCTGTGCTGCGCATCCGCTAGAAGAAGGATTCCATTTTTCTCCCGATGAATGGACGCTGCTCGTACAATTGGAACAGGCCAAACAATTTTCTGTATTGCGCACACTAGAGCTCCCCGCACTCGTGCATCAAAAAATCGATGTCTTTTTTAAATATAGAATTGCCCAACAATAGAAAAACAATGCATTGGAAAGAAGCGTTTACACTCAGTCTCATCAATCATAGAGCCCCTTGCCTGGCATTCATCTGCTGGGCTCTTGACATCGAAGTGCGCACCATTGTCGAAATCGGAGTGAACAAAGGAGAAACCTCGCAGCTATTTCGCCATCTTTTTCCTAATGCCCATCTTTTCCTGATCGATCCCTGGAAACTGACAAATGCATATAATCAAAGCGGGACGCCCATTTCGCGAAAAATCAAACATTATGATAATGCATACAATCAAGTCCTTTCACTTTTTCAAAACGATCCTAAGGCTACAGTGCTGCGTATGTCTTCTCAGGAAGCTATCGCACATTTACCGGACAGCCTCGATCTCGTCTTTATCGACGCCAATCATGAATATCTCGAAGTGAGGAAAGATATTCTCTCGTGGCTGCCCAAGGTGCGCCGCGGAGGATTGCTCGCCGGCCACGATTACGATCAAAATATCCCGATGTTCTCAGGCGTCAAACAAGCTGTGGATGAAATTTTTGGAAGAAAAATCCTACTCGGCAAAGACCGTGTGTGGGCCCACAGAAAATTATAATTATTTTCATCTTTAAAAAATTACTTTCCGGAGATAAAATATTTTATTTTTGGAAGCCGATGCTGACTGTAAATGGCATAAAACAGGAAGTGAGTTATTTATATCTCCACACATTGGTCACTCGTCTGGGCTACTCCTTGGAACGAACATTTATCGACATGGATAGTGTCGATGCGACAATTTGCGCTAAAGGATTAATCCAAGGCTCTAAAGGAATCATCCGATCACCTAAAATCGATGTGCAATTGAAAGCGACAACTCAAGAATGTTCCGAGGATCCAATTGCATTTCCTCTATCTAAGAAGAACTACGATGAACTGAGTCAAAATTGTATGATACCCAGAATTTTAATCGTTCTTTTCTTGCCGAAGGCGATGGATTGGTTTGATTGTGATTTAGAGAAATTGATAGTGTATGGAAAAGCTTATTGGACAAGTTTAAGGGGAATGGCCGTAAGCGAAAATCATTGCAATCAGACCATTTATCTGCTGCAGTCTCAAAGGCTCACAACGGAAACGATCCAACAATGGATGATCGCAGCTGCGAATAGAGAGGAAATTGCATATGTACCCTGCTGATGCTGAACTCTTTTCTGAACCATTGATCAATTATTTAATGGCTCGAGATTGGATTCTCATGGAATCCGAACCCGATATTGCTGTCTTGCGAAAACTGATTATGAGCCAAGAAGAAGAAATTGTTCTTCCTAGAGATAGGACTTATGCGGATTATCACCAAAGGATTTTAGAAGTCCTTCAATTCCTAGCTCACTATGAACAGAGTACAATTTCAGAGATTAAAGAAGAATTATTGTCTCAAAAATGGGATATGCTACGCATTCGGATTAAAGGTGCTCAAATTGGAAATGGGTATATCTCCTATGCTGATAAGATATGCATTGAGGAAGGGTTGCGTAAAGTATTACTCGCTTCTGCTCGCTGCGTTCTCGAGCCAAAACCCTATTATAAGAGGCTCTATTCGATACCTGCTGAGCAATGGATGAAAAGATGCAGAGCAAAAGCAGATCAATCGGGAAGTTATATTCTAACCGTTCAATTGCCTTTGGATAAAAATATAGACGATTTAGAAATTCCCTTATCTAGAAGAGTAGCGGAATATTTAATGACATCGCTCAATCAATTAGTCTTCTTGAGCGAACAGTCTGACTCGTTCGTAGAAATAGAAGAAGCTCTTTTAAATGCCAATCTTTGTCTTGGAGTAGCCGAGATGAAGCCGGATGAGAACCCCATTGATTTTAATTTTGAAATAAAGTGGTCATCTGAAATTCCCATTAAAACAAGTATTCCAACAAAAATCGAGATTTTAGATCATCATTTTCCCTCAATTATAAATATTGGACAAAGACTTAAACCGCAAACTGAAATCACTCAAAATATTTTTGTCGGCAAAGTCCAATCTCTTCATGGTGAGGCCGATGAACAGGGGAATATGATGGGCGAGGCGACATTAATCCTTTTTAGAGACGAAGAACAAACTAGAGCGAAAGTTTTTTTTGGTTCGGAATTTTATTCAATGGCTTGCGATGCGCACAAACAAAATCGATATATTCGCATTTCAGGCTCTCTTTTTGAAAAGCCTCGCTGTTCCGATCTTAAAAATATTTCCTGCTTTGAAATGATTTAATACCAATCGCAATGAAAAGAAATTTTTTTAATTTAATGGAGATTAAGCGACACCATTCATCCGATTGATTGCGAGAGGGGGGACTCGAACCCCCACAAGTTGCCCCACTACCACCTCAAAGTAGCGCGTCTACCAATTCCGCCACCCCCGCGGGTAAAACGAAGGTGAAATGATAAACTTTTGCGGAAATCCGCTCAAGGACATTTTGTCTGAGGTATTAAAACCCCCCTTCCTTGATGATTTCAGATAAGGGACGGCGATCGCTGGGAAATTCTCTTTTTTGATAATCTTCGGGAAGACGCTCTTTGGGCGCCCGTTTCCCAATGGCAATCATGGCCTCGACCTGAAAATCCTCGGGAACATGCAAACGTTTTCTCGCCGCGTCATAATCAAAACCTTCCATGCCGTGCACTGCATATTTTCTGCTGATTGCCTCTAAGGCAAGGCCCATCCAGGCAGAACCTGTGTCAAAACTATGGGTGCGCGAAGGTTTATTATTATGGTCAAAGGTCTTTTTAGAAACGACAACCACAAGGCACGCAGCATTTTTTGCCCATGCCTGGTTGGGAGGGACCATTAAATTAAAGAATGCATCCCAGTGCGGAGTGTTGCGTTTGGCGTAGAGAAATCTCCAGGGCTGGTTATTATAGGAGGAAGGCGCCCATCTCGCCGCTTCAAAAAGAGGCAATAATTCCTCGTCGGTCATTTCCTCGCCTGTCATCGATCGCGGAGACCAGCGATTGAGGATGAGGGATTGAATCTCAAAATTGGGTTTACGATGCTGCTTAACTTCTGGATAGAGTTTTTCAGACATGAAAGAATCCCTTTTTTACAATTGTTTGGACCCGGCAATGATTTGTATCTCTTCTTTTAATGCCAGATTCTCTGATTTTTCTTTATTAGAAAAATAGTCTTGCGCAAGCGGAATGCTCACTTCTTCGGGGATCACTGTCCCGCCAATATCTTCGATGATCGTGCGTAAATGCACCAAAGCTCTTTTCCCGCCGCGTTTGCCAGGAGAGGCGCTCATAATAGCAATTTTTTTTCCTTTAAAAGCATCTCCGCGTGCAGAGCCGCCCTGCTCGCTTCTGGAGACCCAGTCCAATGTATTTTTAAGAAGAGCGGGAATAGATGCATTATATTCTGGCGAGGCAATGATCAGCGCATCGCTCTGGATCATCAAGGCGCGAAGCCGTTTTACGCTTTCGGGCATCCCCTGCTTGGCCTCATAGTCCGCATCATATAAGGGCATGGGATAGTCCTTGAGGTCGATCACCGTCACCTGCGCTCCCATTTCCCGAGCGATGGCAGCCGCCTCGTTCACGAGTTTTTTATTATAAGAATCCGCGCGGGTGCTCCCTGCAAAGGCTACTATTTTGATTTGAGCATTTAGCGCCATCCCATTCATCAGCGCTAAGCAGAGCAATGTAAGCATTTTTTTCATCGTCAACCTCAGGGGTTAAAAAGGCAAGTATAGATAAAAACCCAAACAATTTCCATCCTTTCCTCAGCCCTCGTCTTCTTTTAAATCCTCCTTTCAGGTATGATGCATTTATGCGCTGTTCCTGCTACTGTACCGCTTCGTCATACGACATTCCGCGTTTGTTCCAACATCTGCAAAAGCTGGGATCTACTCAGTTGTTTCGCGATGTCATCCATCTTCAGATTAAAGACGATAGCCACGTCAAAGGCGAGATCTTTTATTTTCCTTATGGATCTATCGTCTGCTGGGGCTTTACAGAAGAGGAAGAGAAAGACACACTCAATTCTTTAAAAGAATTTGAAAGAGAGCCTAACGCCAAGTCCGAACTCGATGAGTTCACCTTTACTTATGGCGAAATGATCAAGATCGAAGAAGATGAGATCACGCTGCACAACAAGAGCACGCTGACCAAGCTGACTATTTCTCATGGTTTGGCACAATCGGTCAAGCTGACGATTTTCGAAGAGCTGATTCAAAAAACAATCGATAATACCAAGCAGCTTCCTATCGATCTTGTCCGTAAAGGAAAAATTAAACTGTCGCGTAAAGAGATTTCGAAAAAGATGGGCGAAATTTTTATCGAGCGCAGTTTTATCAATCTCCATAGTGAGATTTTGGAAACCCCAGAATTTTTTTGGGACTATCCCGAGCTCGAACCTTTTTATCGCCGCACGGCACATTATCTCGATGTCAATAAACGCGTCGAGGCACTGAATAAACGTCTCAACGTCGTGCACGAACTCATCGAGATCTTATCGAGCGAGCTCAATCATCAATATAGTTCTCGTTTGGAGGTCACTATCATCCTTTTGATCCTCGTTGATGTGATCATCGCTCTTTTGCGAGACCTCTTCCATCTCATCTAGACCTATGGAGTCTGTCGTTGAAATAAGCTTCAGTCGATTTTCAACGACAGACTCTTAGTTACACAAGAGGTCCAACTGGAATTTCTTTTTCTGCGAGAATCGTTTTTATAGCCTGGAGGCATTCGCTCTGTTTTGCTGGATCCGGAGAAGAATGAAAGAGCACGCATGCATAGATCTTACCCACAAATAGGGAACAAAAAGCAATCGATGGAAAGCAATGGCATAGGGAAAACAATTTCTGAAATAGAATATCGGTCGACGTAAAAAAGGGACTGGCAAAGGCTGCAGCCATTCCTTGATTAGAAGATACGTGAAGAAAGGCAAGCGGGTCAGCATCGAATTCCTTACGGATCGCTTCTTTGAACAAAGCATATCCTTGTTTTAAAAGAGCGGGATTGATGACCATCTGCATGAAAGCGGGTTCAATGGCGTAGAAAAATCGCTCTAAAAGCAAATCCTCGCTTTCTTCAAAGCCTTGTTTGAATACAGCAAACGCATGCGATTGAATTTCAGCTGTGCCTCCATTGTAATCGCGAAACTCCCCAATCGCTTGCGTTAAAACGGCGCTAATCGCCATCCGCGCCTTGCCGAGATCAAGGGAAAAATCTTTTCTGAAAAAGGAGAGTTTAGGCAACACTGCTTTGATAATAGCCGCCTCTTTGCAGCTTGCAGTTTTAGACGAAGGAATCCTTTTGACCTGTTCTTCCACCCATCGATATGCAGGACAGACATCTTCGAGCAGTTCTCGTATTGCAGGAGATTCAAAAGAGACATGCCGTAAAACGATCACATGAAAAGAGAAAACATCTTGGGCTTGCCGGTCAAAAGAAATGACGACCTGCGGCATGTCGTCTTTGTTTAATTCTTTTGAGAGGATGCCGACATATTTGAGAAGTGTCTCTTCATTAAAAGGCACAAAAAGAGGATGATTTACACTTTCAATCCTTTCTGCCAATTCCTGTGACAATTTAGTCTTAAGAAGTTGAAATTCTTGTTCTGTAATGAGCTGAGCCTGCTTTTTATTCACTTCCAGATAATAAAAGCGCATCGTTTCATGCCGCGCATCGATGAGGTAGGAATGCGGAATCAAATCAAAATGAGGGACAAGCGCATGGATAGCGGCTAAAATGTGATTGACATCCAACAGTTCGTAGCGGTTGAGCAGATTCACACCAATCGAGATGCCCAATGCGCGGTGCAATGAAGGTATAGATGGATTATCGATTTTGAATATTTTGAAATAGATATGGCGGTTGAACGGTTCCTTATCGAGATCTTGTTGCAATTTCTTTTTAAGGAAATACTGATAGCAAACAAGACGAGCCAAATTCGCTGTTTTTCTTTTTGCGATGAAATCATCTCGATAGACAAAAAGCAATGTTTGAATCTCTAAAAACATATCCCTATCGAAAAATATTTTTTCTTCTTTTTTGATATGAGGCGGGATCTCTTTCCAGAGTTTCGCACTGTTTTTTTCCGCTTGCGCTTTTGTGAGCCATTGCTGGACTTGATCAAATAAATTCAAATCCAAATCCTTGGAATCTTTTTTCCAAAGGGACAGGAATTTCTCATGCATCAAAAGAGCTCTTTCCTTTTCATTCAACTGCTTGAGAGAGACAATGCGCCTTGCTTCATAGACTGCGCGGACAGTGATACGGATCTCTTCAGCGACTTTCGGAAGATTTTTTTGTAAAGCAGTCCATTCTTCCTCAGTTGTGACCATCAAACCAATGTGCGACAGGCCATATTTTTTTTCTGGAAAGTCTGCAAAATAAAAATCCACCGTCATCGCTGTTTTAATATTGAGATGATGCCCGGGCAGAGCAAAGCGATTGAGTGCATCGGCAAAGTATCTTCCAGTCCCATTCGAAAAGCGCTCATGCGACTTATTCAATAAGATAATGGGAAGTAATCCGGGCAGCTTTTCTAAAGGAAACCAGGTTACAATCGGCAGACAATCATCGACTGATTCCTGCAAAGGATTCAATGGATCAGTATCATTTAATCTCTGAAACACCTGCTCCACGAGAATTTCTACAGATTTCCATAAAGCTTGAAAATAGGGAAACTCTGGAAGAGGGAAAATGGGTTCAATTTTATAAGTACGTGTCTGATCACTCATTGGATTTGTCAAAATAGGCTTTGGAGAAATTGACATGATACAGCGGGGACACAAATACGCCTTTTAAATTATTCTGGGCAATACAATGGGCAGTAGAATACATCAACGGGGCTAGTGGCATCTCTTCCATCAGCACCTTCTCTGCTTTTTCTAAACACTCTTGTCTTTCAGATTCGGACGCTACCTGTTCTGCCGACAAAATGAGACTGTCGAATTCTTTGTTCTCCCATTTGCAATAATTTTGCATCACGTTGTAAGAAAGAAGGGGTTTGAGAAAGGCCAGAGGATCAATGAAATCCGCAAACCGTCCACAACGCGCGATTTGATAATTGCCTTTTCTAATTCTATCCATGTGCACCTGCCAATCGGCATTTTCAATTTTCACGCGAATGCCGAGCACAGTACGCCATTGCTCTTGAATCGCCTGCATGACGCGGCGCCAGTTATCAGAAGTGTTATAAGCAACGATGACCTCCGGAAACTCTTCAACAGAAATATGGAGTTCTTCCAATGCTTGGTTAAATAGCGCGCGCGCGGCTGATTCATCATGATCGGCAAAATACGCGTGCCAACGCTCTTTCTTTGTCGCTACAGGTAAATATCCTAATGCAGCAAGATCCTGTGTTTGCAAGATATCCTTGATGATCGCTTGACGATCGATGGCAAGTGTTAATGCCTTTCTCAACTTAGCATTGGTGAAAGGATATTCTTTGGTATTAAAATAGAGAAAACGCGCATCGAGAAGCGGATAGCTCTGCAAAATTCCTTTTGTTTTCAATTCAGCCAGTGCATCGACCGGCAGTTCTGAAAGAGGAATTCCTAACCAGTCCAATTCTTTTTTTTCAAATAAGGCAAGAGCCGTTTGGGCATCTGTAATACGGCTCATGCGTATCTTATCTAAAGAAACGGAAGAAGCATCGTGATAGTGCACATTTTTCTTTAGAAGGATTTCCACTCGATCCTTATAGCTGTCCATAGTAAATGGCCCCGAACAAACAATGGCGCTCGGATCGATGCCTTTGCGTTGGAGAAACGCTCCTCTCATGCTGTTATGGACAGGGAACAGAGTCGGATGGGCCAATAACTGCAAAAAATAAGAGGTCGGAAATTCGAGTTGGATTTCCACAGTATGCGAGTCCACTGCTTTTATGCCGATTGCCGTTTGACGATCGCTTTGTGGCTTTCCTCTCCTATTTTTAATCATCGACACCATTTCCCAAAGACTCGCTGGAAAATCCTCACGAGTGTATTCGTTCCACGATTCTTCAAAGTCATATGCAGTAAGGGGGGATCCGTCCGACCAATTCAGTTTTTTGAGAGTAAACCAATAGGTCTTACGATCGTCTGAGATCTTATAGCTTTCAGCCAGATCGAGGTGGATATTGCCCTGTTCATCCAACGCAGTCAAACCAGAAAACAAAAAATATCCCATCTGTATCGAATCGGAATCCGTGGCAATGCGCGGATCAAACGTGATGATCTCTCGCATCAAATTCGTCCTTAATTCAGCAGGGCCTTTTTCTTCTGATTTTTTTCTTCCAGGATTTTTTAAGAATACAACCGAGAGGACGCAGAAAAACGCGCAGCAAAACACGAGAAACTTTTTCATCTTATCACCTCAAAATGAAAACTTCACAGTTTAGCGTCAAAAACTTTAACTGAAAATCAAAATGATGCGGGACAGTCTCTTAAAGAGGCATATACACAAATGAATTCAAAAGTTGGGAATTTGGCAAGGAAGCGGCACAAATTTTTGCGTCTGGAACGAGCGACCATTGCTGAATAGCAAGGCGCGAGTGAAGACCAAAAATTTGTCGCCAAGCTGACGCAGCCAAAAACCAACTTTTGAATTCATTTGTGTATAAATGGGCCTGGCAGTTGCCAGACCCCTTCAATTCAGGAGAATTGAAAATTAAAAAAAGCGTTAAACATTTTCAAATATACATCGCAATTTATCAAATATGCGCAAAGACTACACAAAGTGAATAATTAAAAACAATTGCATGAAAAAATTTGAAATGTCGGATCCTAAGAGACTGTCCACGAACTAAGGCTTCGTCAATTTTGGGGATTATTTTGGGCTTTGTTGCGTAAATAGTTACGGGTAAGGATTTTCTTGCTCTAAGAATCTCGAATCTATAAATTTTTTGTTGCTTATACAAAAATTTAGGTTCGTATGAT
>Ga0070731_10002547_pt1 | contig 17204 bp, 12 predicted proteins | sample Coa_R1_2_FD_66448 | JGI IMG/M metagenome (GOLD analysis project Ga0070731, IMG submission 66448) | Surface soil microbial communities from Centralia Pennsylvania, which are recovering from an underground coalmine fire - Coalmine... | ecosystem: Environmental > Terrestrial > Soil > Unclassified ...
AGCAACACACTGAGGGAGAGCTGCGCGGCCTGATTCGCCGATCCCGCGGCCGCATCCTCGCCCGCACGCCGGCGCTTGACCCACTCAATGTAGTCGTCGCAGAACGTCCAGAAAAATGCCTCGGTGTCCCGCAGCGCCGACGCGTAGTCGTGTCCTTCGAGGGCGTGCGTCGCATCGTCGACGAGCAGCGCCAACCGGCGCAGCAGACCGCGATCGATCGACTCGGTGACCGCGCCGACCGGCGCCGTCCGCGAGAGCACGAACTTCGACGCGTTCAGCACCTTGATCGCCAATCGCCGTCCGACCTGCATCTGGCCCGGCTCGAACGCGGTATCCACACCCGGACCGCCCTTCGCGGCCCAATATCGCACTGCGTCAGACCCGTGCTCCTCGAGCAGGCCCATCGGCGTGACGACATTGCCCTTCGACTTCGACATCTTCTTGCGATCGGGATCCAGCACCCAGCCGGAGATCGCCGCGTGCTTCCACGGCAGCGCGTCTTCTTCGAGATGCGATCGCAGCACCGTCGAGAAGAGCCACGTCCGAATGATGTCGTGGGCCTGCGGGCGCAGCGCCATGCCGCGTTCTGACGCGGGTCGCGTGCGGTTGCCGAACGTCAGGTCCCACAGATCCGAATTCGATTCCCAGCCGCACACGATGAACGGCGTGAGCGACGACGTCGCCCACGTGTCCATGACGTCGGGATCGCCCGCGAAGCCGCCGGGCACGCCGCGCTGCGACTCGGTGAATCCGTCCGGCGTGTCGGTGGATGGATCGACGGGCAGCCGCGATTCGGCCGGCAGCAGCTGCGCGTCGAAATCAATCGTGCCGTCGACGCGAATGCGGTACCAGACCGGAAACGGCACGCCGAAAAAGCGCTGACGGCTCACGCACCAGTCGCCGTTCAACCCGTTGACCCAGTTTTCGTAGCGCGTCTGCATGTACTCCGGGTGCCATCGCAGCTCGCGGCCGCGCGCCAACAGCTGTTCGCGCACGTCCATCGTCTTGATGAACCACTGGCGGCTCGTCACGATCTCGAGCGGGCGATCGCCCTTCTCGTAGAACTTCACGTGATGCGTGATGGGCTTGGGATCGCCGAGCAGATCGCCCGACGCGCGCAGTTGCTCGACGATTTCAGCTCGCGCCTTCGGCGCCGATTTGCCGACCAGCGCCTCGTAGTGTCTCGAGGCCCCGGCGGCATCGATCGACGGCCAGCCGGCCGCGCCCCAGGTGACCGGGCGAAGCGCGCCATTCGTCTGGATGATCGCGCGTACCGGCAGCGCCAGCTCGCGCCACCACGTGACGTCGGTGATGTCGCCGAACGTGCAGATCATCGCGATGCCGGTGCCTTTGTCCGGCGCGGCGAGCGGATGCGCCCGAATCGGCACGGGCACCTTGAACAGCGGCGTGATCACCTCGCGGCCGAAGAGCGGTTGATACCGCGGATCATCCGGATGTGCGACCAGCGCGACGCAGGCAGCGATCAGCTCCGGCCGCGTCGTCTCGATTTCGACGACCTGTCCGTCAGACTCGCGGACCGCGAATCGAATGCGGTGATACGCGCCCGGCAGTTCGCGATCCTCGAGCTCGGCCTGCGCGACCGCGGTACGAAAGTCGACGTCCCACAGCGTCGGCGCTTCGAGCTGATATGCCATGCGCTTGTGCAGCAGGCGCAGAAACGCGAGCTGCGACACGCGCTGTGCGTGCCGGCCGATGGTCGCATATGTCAGATTCCAATCGACCGACAGCCCGAGATGGCGCCACAAATGTTCAAAGGCCTTTTCGTCCTCGCGCGTCAAATGCGCGCACAGCTCGACGAAGTTCGGCCGCGAGACCGAGAGGGGATGTTTGTCCGGCTTCTCGGGCGCCTTGAACGCGGGATCGTACGGCAGCGACGGATCGCAGCGGACGCCGTAGTAGTTCTGCACGCGCCGCTCGGTCGGCAGCCCGTTGTCGTCCCATCCCATCGGATAGAAGACGGTCTTGCCGCGCATGCGCTGAAACCGCGCGATGACGTCGGTGTGTGTGTACGAAAAGACGTGGCCGACGTGCAGCGATCCGCTGACGGTCGGCGGCGGCGTGTCGATGGCGTAGACGGTTTCGCGAGCGGCGCTGCGATCGAATTGGTAGGTCGCGTCGGATTCCCAACGCGACGTCCATTTCGCTTCGAGGCCTTCGAGCTGAGGCTTTTCAGGGACCGAACCGGACATCGCGATTTGAGACTATCTCAAATTACACAGTCTCGTCCGGCTCTTCGGGCGCTTCCTTGATTTTGTCGATCTCGGCCTTGATGAGCCGCTCGGCGGCGTCGAGCACGACGTTGCGCACCATCTCGTCGGTCACGCGGACGAGCACACGCCGCACGATGTCTTCGATCGCCGCTTCGGTCAGCGCCGGCCCGGCGGATCCGGCCGCGCTCGGCGGATGTGCCTGCTCGGCTGCGAGCAACGCGGAAAATGCCGACGCCAGCGACACCGGCGGCAAGGCCGCGGAAACCGGCGGAGGTTCCGGCGCCGCGCCAGCGAACTCGTGCGCGCTCGGCGACGCGATCGCCGGCGACAACTCAGGCACGAACTCGCCGTCGACGAGCGACAGAGACTCAGCCGTCTCGTCCGGCACGGGTTCCGAGAGCGCCGGCGCGATACCCGCGGAGGCCGGCAGCTCCAGATCCCAGGACTCCGCGCCAAGCGGCTCGATCGGCGTCAACGGCTCGAGCACGGCCTCGCTCGCCAAATCCAGCGGCGCGGGTTCATTCACCGGCGACACTTCAAGCGCCGACGACGGCATGGCCGGATCGACCCATTCCAGCGCGCCGTCGAGGGCCGCCAGGTCCAACGCAAACGATGCCTCCAGATCGAAAGGCTCCGGATCGGGTTCGGACGGAACCGGCTCGACCAGGTGCAATGTCGGCGCGGTCAGCGGCGCTTCTGCGACCGCCGCGGATTTCTCAGGCGCCGCTTCGACGGCATCCGGACGGATGGAATCTCGATGAGCGCCGGTATCGCCCGCCCCGTGCCGCGACAACAACTCCGCGACACGCGCGACCAGATGCTGCGGCTCGAACGGTTTCACGAGCACGCCGTCGCACGCCGATTCGCGCGCCTTGTCGTCGTCGAGCGGCTCGAACGCGCCGGTCAGCAGCAGCACAGGCACGTCACGAAGCCGCTCTGACTGCTTCATGTGCTGCGCGAGCGCGTAGCCATCCGGCTGCGGCATGCCGACATCGGCCAGCACGATGTCGGGCATCTCGCCCTCCATCCACTTGACGGCCTGATCGCCGTTGCCGAACGACACGACCCGCACGTCTTCCTGCGCGAACGTGAGATCCACGACGCGTTGAATGGTGAGGCTGTCGTCAGCGAGCAGCAGGGTCTTGGACACTAGATCGCCTCGGCCCGCGGCTGCACCCGCTCGTGGATGAAGTCGACGATGTCCTGCATCGGCCGTCCCGGAAGGAAGATGCCGGCAATCCCCATCGCTTCGAGCTTCGGCACGTCGACGTCCGGGATGATGCCGCCGACCAGCACGATGACGTGGTCGAGTCCCTTCTCGCGGACCAGCTCCATGAGGCGCGGACAAATATGCATATGAGCGCCGCTGAGGATGGAAACCCCAATCACGTCTGCATCCTCTTGCAACGCGGCTGCCACGATTTGTTCAGGGGTCTGCCGCAGGCCCGTGTAGATAACTTCCATGCCCGCATCGCGTAAGGCCCGGGCAATGACCTTCGCGCCACGGTCGTGGCCATCAAGACCCGGCTTGGCAATTACAACTCTGATCTTTCGCATAGGCTGAAAAATGACCTCGGAGGTCGTTTATGCCGCAAATGGGATAAACGACCTCCGAGGTCCTCTAGATCGACGGCACTTCTTCCCATTCGCCCCAGACGTCTCTGAGGGCATCGCACATCTCGCCGACCGTCGCATACGCGCGCACGCACTCGAGCAGCGGATACATGGTGTTGGCGTCTCCCCTGGCGGCCGTCCGAAGCGCATCGAGCGAGCGGGCGACCCGCGCGTTGTCGCGCCGCGCCCTGACCTCCGCCAGCCGGGCCATCTGAGCGTCGGCCGCTTTGTCATCGATGTACAGAATTGGCACCGGCGCTTCGTTTTCGTCGACGTACGCGTTGACGCCGACGATGAGCTTTTCCTTGGCCTCGACGGCTTGCTGAAATCTGTAGGACGCCTCCGCAATCTCGCGCTGGGGATAGCCCTGCTCGATGGCCGCGACCATGCCGCCCATACGATCGATCGTGTCGAAGTAGCGGTACGCGCCCTCTTCCATGTCGAGCGTGAGCTTCTCGAGGAAATAGGATCCGCCGAGCGGATCGACCATGTTGGTCACGCCGCTCTCGAAGGCGATGATTTGCTGCGTGCGGAGCGCAAGCGTCGCCGCTTCGGCCGTCGGCAGCGACAGCGCCTCGTCGAGCGAGTTGGTGTGCAGGGAATTCGTGCCGCCGAGCACGGCCGACAGCGCCTGCAGCGCCGTGCGCACGACGTTGTTGTAGGGCTGCTGCGCGGTGAGCGACACGCCGGCGGTTTGCGTGTGGAACCGCAGCTTCAGCGATCGCTCGTCCTTGGCGCCGAATTGATCGCGCATGACCTGGGCCCAAATCTTCCTGGCCGCGCGGTACTTCGCCAGCTCCTCGAAAAAGTCGCTGTGCGCGTTGAAGAAAAACGAGATGCGCGGCACGAACTCGTCGACCGCGAGTCCGGCATCGACGCCCCACTTCACGTACTCGATCCCGTCGCGCAGCGTGAACGCCAGCTCCTGCAGCGCGGTCGAGCCGGCCTCGCGGATGTGGTATCCGCTCACCGAAATCGTGTTCCATTTCGGCACGTCGCGCGTGCAGAACTGAAAGACGTCGGTGACCAGGCGCATCGACGGCCGCGGCGGAAAAATGTATTCCTTCTGCGCGATGAACTCTTTCAGGATGTCGTTCTGGATCGTGCCTGAGAGCGTTTTCCAGCTCGCGCCCTGCTGCTCGGCGACGACCAGATACATCGCGAAGATCATCGGCGCCGGCGAGTTGATCGTCATCGACGTCGTGATGTCGGCCAGATTGATGCCGTCGAACAGCACTTCCATGTCGGCCAGCGACGCGATCGAGACGCCGCATTTGCCGACTTCGCCGAGCGAATAGGCGTGGTCCGGATCGCGGCCCATCAGCGTGGGCAGATCGAACGCAACCGACAGGCCGGTTCCCCCGGCGGCGAGCAGCTGCTTGTAGCGTCCGTTCGTCTCTTCCGGCGTCCCGAAGCCGGCGAACTGGCGCATCGTCCAGAGCTTGCCGCGATAGCCGGTCGGATGAATGCCGCGCGTGTACGGATACAGGCCTGGGTCGGCGGCGTCGCGTTCGTATTGAAATCCGGAGAGATCCTTCGGCGTGTAGAGCGGCTCGATGGGCCGGCCCGAAATCGTCGTGTATGCCCTGGCCGTCTCGGTCGCCGTCTTCATCCCGTCAGTATATAGGCCTGGCCTGGCTGCCGGTCGCCGCGGCGGCGGCCTCCAAATACGAAATTGTGTGAAAAGCCGTGCCGGTGACCAGGTCCCGATTGACAGGGCTTTGGAGCCCGCAGTAAGGTCGCTTACTTATGTCCGCACACGGCAGCATCTTCAACGCCATGCTCGAGGAATTCGACGGCGCCGCGCGCCTCATGGGCCTCGATCCCGGCATCTGGAAAGTCCTCACCCATCCCAAGCGGCAGATCACGGTCTCCTGTCCGGTCCTGATGGACAACGGACAAATCGAAGTCTTCACGGGATACCGCGTGCAGTACAACATCACGCTCGGGCCGGCGAAGGGCGGCATTCGATATCACCCCGACGTCAGCCTCGACGAGGTGACGGCATTGGCCGCGTGGATGACGTGGAAATGCGCCGTGGCCGGCATCCCCTTCGGCGGCGGCAAGGGCGGCGTGATCTGCGATCCGGCGAAGCTGTCGCGCCGCGAGCTCGAGGCGATCACGCGGCGCTACGTTGCCGAAATCGTCGACGCGATTGGTCCCGAGAAGGACGTGCCGGCGCCGGACGTCAACACGAACGAGCAGGTCATGGCCTGGGTGATGGACACCTACAGCATGCACGTCGGTCACACGACGACGTCGGTCGTGACCGGCAAGCCGATCGAGATGGGCGGATCGCTCGGACGCCGCGAGGCAACCGGACGCGGGGTCATGATCGTGACGCGCGAAGCCGCCAAGCATCTCGGGCTCGACATCACGAAGGCGACCGTCGCCCTGCAGGGATTCGGCAATGTCGGATCCGTCTCGGCCGATTTGATCGCGAAACTCGGCGCCAGGATCGTCGCGGTCACCGACCACAAGGGCGGCGTCTACAAGGCCAAGGGCCTCGACGTCGACCAGCTGATCAAGTGGACCAGCGAGCACAAGACGGTGGCCGGTTTCGCGGGCGGCGACGCGCTCGCCACCGACAAGATCTTTGAGATGGACGTCGACGTCCTGATTCCCGCCGCGCTCGAGAACCAGATCACGGTCGCCAACGCGTCGAAGATCAAGGCCAAGATCGTCGCCGAGGGCGCCAACGGCCCGACCACGCCTGAAGCGCACCGCAGCCTGCACAACCGCGGCGTCTTCGTCATCCCCGACATCCTCGCCAATTCAGGCGGCGTGACGACGTCGTACTTCGAGTGGGTGCAGGACCGCTACGGTTACTTCTGGGAAGAGCAGGAAGTGAACTCGCGCCTCGAGCGCAAGATGAACGAGGCATTTCACAACGTGCTCGAAACCTCGCTGCGCTACAAAACCGACATGCGCACCGCCGCCTACATGGTCGCCATCGGCCGTGTCGCGTCGGTGACGAAGCTGCGCGGAATGTACGCGTAGACGACAAAAGCTGCGTCAACTTAGAACCTGGAACTCTGAACTGAGAACGGCGGAACGAACTGACGCGGCCTCACTGTTTCTTAGGAAGTCGGCCGCAAAGCGGCCCTCAACCGTTCTGAGTTCCCAGTTCCAAGTTCCAAGTTGACACTCACTATTCGTTTTTCGCCGCGCTCCTGAGCATCATCGTCGCGGCGATCGTGACGACGCCGATGACCAGCCAGCGGACGTACTGCAGATCCATGTCCTTGACGATGAACGCGGCGATGAGCACGCCGGGCAGGCCGCCGATTGCGAGGGCGAGCGCCGGGCGCAGGGCGTAAGCGTCTTTCTTGACGAATCGCGCGCTGCTGACGGGCATCAGAAACGCGCACGATCCCATCATGATGGGAAATGCGGACTTGGCGTTCATGCCGAGCAGGCTGACGAGGATCATGCACGGCGCATACATGCCGATCCCCAACGTCATCAGCGCGCCGAGCACGAAGTTGCCGACCAGGCCGACGATCAACAGCACACCCGCCAATCCGAGCGTGCCGTTGTCGGATCCCGAGAGCAGGTTCGGGTGTCCGGTCAATGACGGCAGGTTCTTGTAGGTGAACAACACGGCCGCGACGAGCAGGGCCGAGCCCATGCCGATCTGCACGTTGCGCTTCGGCCAGCTCGCGACGACGCCCGCGCCGAGAAATGCACCGGCCACAGCGGCGGCGATCATCGAGATCAACGTCCAGGGCTCGACCGCGACGACAGCGGTGTAGATGAAGGCCTCCGCGATCGTCGGCAGCGTATGGCCGACGTTGAGCGTGCCGGGAATTTTCTGATCGGGGACGATCTTGAAGAACTTGAAGATGCTGGTCGTCGGCGCGAACGATCCGATGCCGAGCGTGTCGAAGAAATTGGTCACGAACCCGGTGCCCAGCTCGAGCGCCGATTCCTTCGGCGAGGCCTTGCTGACGGCGCTCCACCACATCGTGACGTAGAACGCCGAAAACCCGCCCAGCGCAGTCAAGAGGCCGCCAAGCGGCGTCATCAGGCTCGAGAACATGGCCGGGGATGGTAGCACGGACGGATCACATTCCGTATTTCCTCTTCTGATAGAGATACAACTCGACGCCGGCCTCCTGGTGATGCTCGACGATGTCGTACCAGACCGACATCTGACGGATCACGACTTTGCACAAGTCGACCTGATGCGACAGCACGAGCCAGACGCGATCGTGATCGGATACGACGGGCTTGAGCACCTGCCCGACGGTCTTCTCGTTGAATTCGTCGTTGTAGACGGAGAGTCCCTCTTCAGGAAGGTCGCGGTGCCGCGAATAGTACTCGAATGGCAGACGCCCGGCGTATTCGGTGAACACCACGAGATCGCCGGGTTGGGCTTTGACGTTGAAGAAGGCCACAGCCTCGCGCCAGCGGTCCTTTCTGGGCGTCGTCCAGTAGCGGCGCATGTCGAGCGAGGCCAGCAGCACGAACACGGCGAACAGGCCGATCGAGACCGATCGCCAGGGCAAGATCGTCAGGCCCCGAGCGGCCAACAGGACGAACGCGACCGATGCGCAGATCGTGTACTTCGCCAGGAAGAACGGCGTCACGAAATGCGAGGCCGCAAACGGCAACAGCACCGGACAGATCAGCCAGAGCACCAGAAACACGACGCGTTCGCCGTCGCTCAACGGCAACTGATCAGCCCGCCCAGCAATGTCCGTCGAGCGAGCCTTCGAGCGCGCGGTCAGCGCAACCCAGATGATCGGGAGCGCCGCCAACGGCGCGAGCAGCAGGAACAGCGCGTGGGATCCCGCCAGTTGCCGCCACGCGTATGCCAACTCGGCCATCGTCGGCGGATGAATCCAAAAACTCTTGTGCGCGGCAATCTGTTTCCTGAGCACCAGAAACCAGGGCAGAAACAGCACGCCGATGGTCACCTGACTCAGGCACCAGCGTCCGAGCTTCTTGAAAAACAACTCGCGCGACGAAAACACGAGCAGACCAAAGAACAGGTTTTCCGCCACGACCACGAACAGGCTGTACACCTGCGTGTACGTGAGCAGCGACGTGCTCAGGATGTAGGCGACGAGGATCGGGACGCTTGAGTCGCGCTTCAGGAATTTCAGAAAGAACCAGAACGAGATCGCCGCCAGCAGCGTCAGCAGCTCGTACATCCTGGCTTCCTGCGAGTACTCGATATTGAAGTGCGACGCGGCCATGAGCACGGCCGCGCACAGGCCGGTGCGTCGATCGAACAACACGGATCCGATCCGGTAGACCATCACGATCGCGATCACGCCGAACACGACCGACAACATCCGGGCCGCGAATTCGGAATCGCCGAACGGCATCATCCAGAAGTGCAACAAGTAGTAGTACAGAGGCGGATGGACGTCTCTGGAAATCTCGGGGACAATGTCCGGGGCCGGCAGATGCGCGGCGAAGATTGAGTAGGCCTCGTCGAGCCAGAGGCTCTCGGAGCCGAGCCGGTACACTCTCAAGCCGGCGCCGATAACCACGACGGCGATCAACGCCAGCATGATCGGGCGAGGCTTGCCGGCAGTCTGGGTCATCAAGAAGTGCGGGTCTTGGTGGATCGAATCCTGATGGGCGGGACGCGTCTAGCTGCCCACGCGAATCGGCAGCAGCGTTTTCTTCTGGGTCTCGCCGGACGAGGCCGTGATCTCGATGATGTAGTCGGCGGGCGCCAGCGTGCCGAGTCCAAAATCCATCTCGAAGTTCGGACCACCGGTCGACGCCGGAGCCGCCAGGTCCGCGACAGGATCGCCGAGTTGATTGAGGAGCCGCGCAGTCACCACGGGCTTCGCGTCGCCCGGCGCATAGGCCTGGAAGCGGATGAGCAGGCGCTCCGATCGCAGGAACTCGCGGGTCACGGCCGGCACCGGCGGGGTGGCGGCGGTGCGAATCCGCTGCACGTCGCGCGCGGTGCTGGCGCGGTAGACCATCGGGCGGGTGATGAAGACGCCGACGGACGTGAAATCCGGCGCCTCGAGGTCGGCGTCGTCGGTGTCGAGCCGCAGGCCTTTCGCCGTCTCAGCGACGGCTTTGATCGAGATGGTGCCCGGCTTCGCGTCGAACGTGACACGGCCGGCGACCTCAGGCGATTGCGGATCGCGCGCCACCGGCCCGCTGAAAAGCTCGTCACCGCTCACGCTCGTCGCCGTGACCGTCACATGATCGACCGGTCCCAGTGAGTCGCCCGAGGATGACGGCACGGCTTCCCACGCGAGCGTCACGGCGTCCTTGCCGTCGTCTGCGCGCGCCGCACCCATCCAGATGCGAACCGGCCGGCCACGGTTGGTGTCGGTCAGCGCTTCGAGCGCGTCGGTGATGTTATGAGGCGGCGCCGGCTTGGCAGGCGTCGTCATCTTCGTCACCTCGTCTGCCGAATAGGCCCAGTAGCCTTTCTTCGCATGGACGTCGCTGTCTTTGACGCCTTTCCGCGTGACGCTGACCTTGATGGGATGAAAGCGGCCGTCGCGATACTTTTCCGTCGACGTGTAGCTGAGCAGGTAGTACGAGCTGCTATCGACGAGCATCTGCTTCAATCCGGGGATCGGGTCGTTCGAGCCGATGATCGCGCGGCCTCCGGTGTTGTCGGCCAGGACGCGAAGGGAGTCGATCGCCTCGTTCAGCAACGCGGCATCCTGCTGGGGATTCACATTGCGGGTCGACCCAAACTCGTTGACCGCCAGGCCGCGCGGGTCGACGGTGTACAACGCCGTATTGCCTCGGGCCGCATCCGCGAAAATATCCTGAAACTGCGACATCAGGTTCGCGCCGGTCACCGGCGTGGCCGAACGTCCGAAGACATTCGAAGACGGCGTGGATCCCGTCAGGCCCTCGCTGACGTACAACACCGTCTTTCGCGCGTCGCGCACGGTGCCGAGGTACGCGCACAGCGTCTGAATCGCGGTGATGACGATGTTGTTGCGCTCCTGCTCGATGAGTTCCGGTGGATCCATCGCCATGCGCGAATCGACCTCGTTCTTCGGCGTGTAGTCGTACTTGCGGCCCTCGAACGCCATGATTTGAGCCGCGAGCTCCGACCGGCTGCGCGAGAACGTGAGCGCCGACACCGGCAGCAGCGGATACATGATCGCGACCAGGTCGCGAGGATGGAGATCGTTGGTGACAAATCGCGCCAATTTCTCGCGCATGACCTGCGCGTTGTCGCGCCGCGTATGGTAGTCATCGAGAAAGATGACGATCAGCCGGCTGTCGTCCTTCTCGATTTCGTGCTCCTGATCCTCGAATGAATTGATCGACGGCAGCGACGCGGGATCGATTGGACTGTCGTCGAGCTGAATGAGTTTGAAGGTGTCGATCGCCTGCGGCTTGTTGTTCTCTTTGATCTCGAAATCCTGCTGCGTGAGATCCGTGATCGGACGTCCGTCCTTGTCGGTCACCCGCACGTCGACGAGCACCGAATCGATGCCGGCGCGAAACACGGGTTGCTGTGTGGAGCCCGTCTGGACCTGCGCGGCGGGAGGATTCTGGGCGGGCGGCGGATTCTGGGCGGCCGGGCGCACGGCGCCGACGGCCACCATGCATGCGACCAGACCTGCCGCTCGCCCGATTGTCATGAGATCACAATGATAACATTCGCCGGATGACGACCCATTCCGCCGCGCCGCCGGCCCCGGCACTCACCCGCCTCGGTGACGACGAACAGCTTCTGCGCGACAGCGTCCGCGAATTCTCGGAGGCGCAGATTCGGCCGCTCGTCCGGGAGATGGACGAGCACGCGAAAATTGCACCCGGGCTCATCCCTCGGCTGTTCGATCTCGGCGTGATGGGCATCGAGATCCCCGAGAACTTCGGCGGCGCCGGCGGCACCTTCTTTCACTCGGTGCTCGTCGTCGAAGAGCTCTCGCGCGTCGACCCGTCCATCGGCGTGCTGGTCGACGTGCAGAACACGCTCGTGATCAACGCGATCCTGCGCTGGGCGAGTGCCGAGCTCAAAGCGCGGCTGTTGCCGAAACTGGCATCGAAGACCATCGGCGCCTACGCACTGTCGGAAGCCGGCTCTGGTAGCGACGCCTTCGCCCTGCAAACGCGAGCGCGCGAGGACGGCGACCACTGGATCCTGTCGGGCCGCAAGCTCTGGATCACCAACGGCAACGAAGCCGACATCTTCATCGTCTTTGCCACGATCAACCCCGAGGCGGGCTATCGCGGCATCACCGCCTTCATCGTCGAGCGCGGCACGCACGGGTTCACGGTGGGCAAAAAGGAAGACAAGCTCGGCATCCGCGCGTCGAGCACCTGCGAGCTGATGTTCGAGGACTGTCGTGTGCCGAAGACGAGCGTGCTCGGCGACATCGGCAAGGGATACAAGGTCGCGATCGAAACGCTCAATGAGGGCCGCATCGGGATCGGTGCGCAAATGCTCGGCTTGGCCGTCGGCGCGCTCGGACACACGATCAAATACATCAAGGAGCGCAAGCAGTTCGGCAAGGCGATCGGCGATTTTCAAGGCGTGCAGTTCCAGATCGCCCGCGCCGCGACGGAGATCGAGGGCGCGCGCCTGCTCGTCTACAACGCCGCGCGCCTGCGGGATTTGGGACAGCCGTTCCTGACGGAAGCGGCGATGTGCAAAATCACCGCGTCCGAAGTCGCCGAACGCGTGGCGTCGCTCGCGGTGAACCTGTACGGCGGATATGGTTTCGTGAAGGACTATCCCGTCGAGAAACTGTACCGGGACGCGAAAATCGGACAGATCTACGAAGGCACGTCGAACTTGCAGCTGCAGACGATCGCCAAGAGTTTGCTGTCTTGAGAACTCTGTCGCCACGGTACGCGGGTACGTCAGGTACGTCAGGTACGACGGGTACGTCAGGTACGACGACGCCGGGCGCATCGACCAAAATTGGACCAGAGCTAGAGGTTCGTCGTACCTGACGTACCCGTCGTACCTGCGTACCCGCGTACTACTGGTACCTACGCAAGTATCCTCTCCGCGATGATCATGCGCTGCACTTCCGACGTGCCCTGATAAATCTCGGCGGCGCGGATGTCGCGGAACAAGCGCTCGATGCGCGACCCGCGGCGGTAGCCCTCGGACGCCAGGATCTGCATGGCGCGATCCGCGGCGCGATGCGCGGCTTCCGACGCCTGGAGCTTCGCCATGGCCGCCTCGGTCGAGGCACGCGGCGACCGATCGTGCGCGTCGGCAGCCTGCCACGTCAGCATTCGCGCCGCTTCAAGATCGGTCGCCAGATCGGCCAGCTGAAACTGAATCGCCTGAAAGTTGCCGATGGGCTGACCGAAGGCGGAGCGTCCGCGCGCGTAGGCGACCGCCTCGTCCAGCGCGGCGTCACCGACGCCGAGCGACTGGGCGGCGATGGCGATGCGGCCGCCCTCGAGCGCGCGCATCGCGATCCGAAACCCGTCGCCCACGCCGCCCACGACCGCCGTCGACTCGACGCGGACGTCGTCGAACTCCAGATCCATGCAACCGAGCCCTCGCACGCCGAGCGAGTCGGACGCCACACGCCGCAGGCCTGGCGCGTCTGACGGCACGAGAAAGGCGCTGATGCCGCGGCCGCGGATGCCGGGCTGCGTGGAGGCGAATACGACGATCACGTCCGCCGCTTCGGCGTTGGCGACCCAGACCTTGCGCCCGTGAAGCACATAGCCGTGATGGTCGAAACGGGCGACGGTCTGTTGATTCGCGGCGTCGGATCCGGCGTCGGCCTCCGACAAGGCAAAGGCGCCGATCGCGCGGCCGCCGGCGAGTCTGGCGAGCCAGACCTGTTTCTGCGTGTCGGACCCAAATTCGCGCAGCGGTTCGGCGACCAGCGAATTGTTGACGCTCAGAATCACGGCCAGCGTGGCACTCGAGTAGGCGATGGCTTCGAGGGCCGCGGCGTACGTGACGTAGTCCCGCCCGGCGCCGCCCTGCTCGCGGGGAACCGTGACGCCCATCAGACCAAGAGCGGCCGCCTCGGCGACGAGATCGCGCGGATAGGCGGCCGTGCGATCGATGTCGGCCGCTCGCGGCGCGACGCGGTCGCGCGCGAACGCCCGCGCCGACTCGACGAAGGATTCCTGCTCGGGCGACAAAGAAAAATTCACAGCAACATTCTACCTACTCGTCCGCCGGGGACGCGTTCGAACGTCCGAGGCAGAAACCGATGGGAGCTACTGCGCCGCCGGATCCGCGAAAGCTGCCCGCAGGCGCGCGCTCGTCGCCGGCAGCTCTTCCGGCAGCACGCGGGTGTCGCCGACGACCGACATGTAATTCGTGTCGCCGTTCCAGCGCGGCACGACATGCATGTGCAGGTGGCCGATGACGCCGGCGCCGGCCGGCTTGCCGAGGTTCAACCCCATGTTGAAGCCGTGCGGGCGGTAGACGGTGGTGAGCACGTGCTCGGCGCGCTGCGTCAACAGCATGAGCTCGTCGAGCTCGCCGCGATCCAAATCGGACAGCCAGCCGATGTGCCGCTTCGGCACCACCATCAGGTGGCCGTTGTTGTAGGGAAACTTGTTGAGAATGATGAACGCCTTGCGGCCCGCATAGACGACGAGCGGTTCGGCGGTGCCGCGCTCGACGGCCTCGCAAAAAATGCAGCCCGGATGCGGTTCACTCGCCTCGGTCACGTAATCGAGTCTCCAAGGCGTCCAGAGGCGGTCCATAAGACAGAATCGATGATCGGGAATCGGAAATAGGCAATCAAAGAATCGAAGAATCGAGAATCGACAATCGGAATCTGAAATCGACAATCGGAAATCGACAATCGACAATCGGAAATCGGAAATCGACAATCGGAAATTCGAGCAGAGATGGGCCCCCACGCTACGAACCGGGCGGCGACTCCGGTATTTCTGCGTCGGCCACCGCCTTGTTGATCAGATCCTTCAGCTCCTTGCCCGGCTTGAAGTAGGGCACCTTCTTCGGCGGCACGTCGACCTTGTCACCGGTCTTGGGATTGCGCCCCTTGCGTGGCTCGCGGCGTCTGAGACGAAAACTGCCGAACCCGCGAAGCTCGATCTTCTCGCCGCGATGCAGCGCGTCGACGATGGTCTTGAAGACCGTATCGACGATGATCTCGGAGTGCTTCTTGGTCAGGTCGGAGACCTTCGAGACCTCTTCGACGAGCTCAGCCTTCGTCATTATTTATCGCGCGCTCACTTCAGATTCTTGAAATGATCCCCGAGCGTGACTTCCGGGCGTCCGCTGACTTCCGTGTAGGCTTCCCAATCGGCGCGGTATTCGGCATCCTTCAACGCGCGAATGCTGAGGCCGATCTTCCGCTCCTCGGGCACCAGGCGAATGATCTTCATCTGGTAGCTCTCGCCGGCACGCAGCTCGAGTTTCTCGCCGCCTTGCGACGAGTCGAACTCCGACACGTGGATGAGACCCTCGATGCCGTCCGCCAGCTCGACGAAGGCGCCGAAATTCGTGAGGCGCACGACCTTGCCTTCGACGATGTCGCCGACTTTGTGCTGGTCGAAGAACTCGCGCCAGATGCCCGTCTGCAGCTGCTTGAGCCCGAGCGACAGCCTCTGGTTCTCGGCGTCGATGCTGAGCACCTGCGCCTCGACGGTGTCGCCCTTCTTCAGCACTTCCGACGGATGCTTGATCTTGCTCCACGACATGTCGGAGATGTGGATCAAGCCGTCGATGCCCTCTTCGACTTCGACGAACGCGCCGAACTCGGTGAGGTTGCGCACCTTGCCGGTGATGGTCGTGCCGACCGGATATTTCTCGGTCAGCTCGTGCCACGGGTTGCTCTCGACCTGCTTCAGGCCGAGCGAAATCCGGCGCGCGCCGGGATCCACGCCGAGCACCTGCGCCTCGACCATGTCGCCCTGATTCAGAATCTTCGACGGATGCTTGACGCGCTTGCTCCACGACATCTCGGACACGTGGATCAATCCCTCGACGCCGGGCTCGAGCTCGATGAACGCGCCGTAGTCGGTGAGGCTGACGACCTTCCCGCTCACGCGGATCCCCACCGGATAACGCTCGATCGAGTTGCTCCACGGATCGGGAATCAACTGCTTGTGTCCGAGCGAGACGCGCTCGGTCGCCGGGTCGTACTTCAGCACGATCACGTCGATTTCGTCGCCGACCTTCACCACTTCCGACGGATGCGTCACGCGACCCCACGACATGTCGGTGATGTGCAGCAGTCCGTCGATGCCGCCCAGATCGATGAACGCGCCGTAGTCGGTGAGGTTCTTGACGGTGCCGCGCAGCGTCTTGCCCTCGGTGAGCGTGTCGAGCGTGGTCTTCTTCTTCTCGGCGTTCTCTTCCTCGAGCAGCACCTTGCGCGAGAGCACGATGTTGCCGCGCTTCTTGTTGACCTTGATGACGCGCATGCGCAGCTCTTGCCCGCGCAGCGCGTCGAGATTGCGGACGGGCCGCACGTCGATCTGCGATCCGGGCAGGAACGCGCGCACGCCGATGTCGACCGCCAGTCCGCCCTTGATCCGTTCGATGACGCGGCCGATGACCACCTTGCGATCCTGGTAGGCCTTCTCGACCTCGTCCCAAATCTTCATCTTCTCGGCCTTCTCGCGCGAGAGGACGACGTAGCCTTCCCGATCCTCGGTGCGCTCGAGCAGGACATCGACGATGTCGCCGGGCTGCGCCGCGATGGCGCCCGACTCGTCGATGAATTCCTCGATGGGGATGATGCCTTCCGACTTGAATCCGACGTCGACGATAACTTCCGTCGGCGTCACTTTCACGACCGTGCCTTTGACGACTTCGCCTTCCGCGATGTTGCGGAAGCTGTTATCGTAAAACTCGATCAGCTTCGAGAATTCCTGCTGATCGACCTCGTCGCCGTCATGGAGTGGGGAGAATGACGAAGAGCCGGATCGGTTCTGTGCACCTCCTGCAAGGATCGTCGTCTTCTTCGTCTCGTCTGTATTACCCATCGCGTTGCGGGTCCTCCATTGGCGCGTGATGCAAAGTTCACTTTCGGGCGTCTCGCGATCGAACGCGCTAGACAGACGCCCGTAAAAGTGCGATAAGCACTGGATTATCCGGTACTTAGCGAATCAGGTCAACCGACCAGCCGGGAAGGTGGAAAAGATGGCCCGAAAACAGGCTCGAGGGCGACGGTCGAAGACGGCGTCCCGCAAGACCAGGCCCCGCGGCAAAACCCGCCGGCGCGCGGCCACGCGCCCTGCAGCGCGACGTCGGCCCGTCAAGCGGACCGTCAAGCGCGCGCGACGTCCGGCCAAACCCGCGCGCCAGGCGCGCCGGGCGCGGGCGAAGGCCCCGGTCCGTACGGCCAGGCGGGTTCCGAAGGCGACGAGCACCGCGAAGCCCAAGAGCGTCGCGAAACCGAAGACTCTTGCGGCGCCGCAGCAACCGCCCGCTCGAAATACCGG
>Ga0070731_10002548_pt1 | contig 17199 bp, 18 predicted proteins | sample Coa_R1_2_FD_66448 | JGI IMG/M metagenome (GOLD analysis project Ga0070731, IMG submission 66448) | Surface soil microbial communities from Centralia Pennsylvania, which are recovering from an underground coalmine fire - Coalmine... | ecosystem: Environmental > Terrestrial > Soil > Unclassified ...
GCCAACATGGCGATGCAGCACTGCGACGTGCTGCTGGCGATCGGCGCGCGCTTCGACGACCGCGTCATCGGCAACCCGGCGCATTTCGCGCAGAACCCGCGCAAGATCATCCACATCGACATCGATCCGTCGTCGATCTCGAAGCGCGTCAAGGTGGACGTGCCCATCGTCGGCAACATCCCCGACGTGCTCGAGGATTTCCTCAAGCTGCTGAAGGACGCCAAGACCCAGGACATCAAGGCCTGGTGGAAACAGATCGGCGAGTGGCGCGGCAAGGATTGCCTCAAGTACGATCGCGCCTCCAAGGTCATCAAGCCGCAGTTCGTGCTCGAGAAGCTCTATGAGGTGACCGGCGGCGACGCGATCATCACCTCCGACGTCGGCCAGCACCAGATGTGGGCGGCGCAGTTCTACAAGTTCGAGAAGCCGCGCCGCTGGATCAATTCCGGCGGCCTCGGCACCATGGGCTTCGGGCTGCCTGCGGCGATGGGCGCGATGATGGCGAATCCCGGCGCCACGGTGGCCTGCGTCACCGGCGAATCCTCGATCCAGATGTGCCTGCAGGAGCTCTCGACCTGCAAGCAGTACCGGCTGCCGATCAAGATCGTGAACCTCAACAACAAGTACATGGGCATGGTGCGCCAGTGGCAGGAGTTCTTCCACGGCAACCGCTATTCCGAGTCGTACATGGACGCGCTGCCCGACTTCGTCAAGCTTGCCGAGGGCTACGGCCATTCGGGCGTGCAGATCTCGAAGCAGGCCGACGTCGAACCGGCGTTGCGCGAGGCCTTCAAGCGCAAGAAGGACCTGGTGTTCCTCGATTTCCTCACCGACCAGACGGAAAACGTCTATCCGATGATTCCCGGCGGCAAGGGCATCACGGAAATGATCCTGTCCGAGGATCTTTGATGAGGCACATCATCTCGATCCTGGTCGAAAACGAGGCCGGGGCCCTGTCGCGCATCTCGAACATGTTCTCGGCGCGCGGCTACAACATCGAGTCGCTGACCGTGGCGCCCACCGAGGACGCTTCGATGTCGCGCCTGACTGTGGTCACCAAGGGCTCGGACGAGGTGATCGAGAAGATCACCAAGCAGCTGAACAAGCTGGTGGAGGTGGTGAAGGTCGTCGACCTGTCGGAAGCCGAGCATATCGAGCGTGAACTCATGCTCATCAAGGTGCGCGCCGGCGCCAAGGAGCGCGAGGACGTGAAGCGCATGGCCGACATATTCCGCGGCCGGGTGATCGACGTGTCGGACAACACCTACACCATCGAGCTCACCGGCGACGGCGCCAAGCTCGATGCTTTCATCCAGGCTCTCGACCAGAGCGCGATCCTGGAAACGGTGCGGACGGGGGCCAGCGGAATCGGCCGCGGCAATCGAATTCTTAGAGTCTGAGGAGTTTGGGGAAAATCATGAAGGTCTACTACGACAAAGACGCAGATCTTTCGCTCATCAAGGGCAAGAAAGTCACCATCCTGGGCTACGGCTCGCAGGGACACGCGCATTCGCTGAACCTGCATGATTCGGGCATGAAGGTCACGGTGGGGCTGCGCAAGGGCGGCCCGTCGTGGGACAAGGCGAAGAAAGCCGGCCTCAAGGTCGCGGAGGTGGGCGAAGCGGTCAAAAGCGCCGACATCGTGATGATGCTGATGCCGGACGAGCACATTGCCGCGGTCTACAAGTCCGAGGTCGAGCCCAACCTGAAGAAGGGCGGCGCGCTAGCCTTCGCGCACGGCTTCAACATTCATTACGGCCAGGTGATTCCGCGCAAGGACATCGACGTCTGGATGGTCGCGCCCAAGGCGCCGGGCCACACGGTGCGCTCGACCTATGCCGCGGGCGGCGGCACGCCGATGCTGGTGGCGGTGTACCAGAACCCGTCGAAGAAGGCGCGCGACATGGCGATCTCCTATGCCTCCGCGATCGGCGGCGGCAAGGCCGGCATCATCGAGACCAACTTCAAGGAAGAGACCGAAACCGACCTGTTCGGCGAGCAGACCGTGCTCTGCGGCGGCACCGTCGAGCTGGTGAAGGCGGGCTTCGACACGCTGGTGGAGGCAGGCTACGCGCCGGAGATGGCGTATTTCGAGTGCCTGCACGAACTGAAGCTGATCGTCGACCTGATGTACGAGGGCGGCATCGGCACCATGAACTACTCGATCTCGAACAACGCCGAATACGGCGAGTACGTAAGCGGGCCCAGGATCATCGACCAGGGCGTGCGCCAGCGCATGAAGGAGATCCTCGGCCGCATCCAGTCGGGCGAATACGCCAAGGAGTTTGTTCTCGAGAGCCGCGCCGGGCAGCCGACGCTGCTGTCGCGCCGGCGCCAGACCGCCGAGCACCCGATCGAAAAAGTCGGCGCGCGGCTGCGCGAAATGATGCCCTGGATCAGGAAAAACCGGCTGGTCGACACTTCGAAGAACTAGCCGACATGAAAACCATCTTCTTTGCGTTCCTCGCGGTTTTCCTGTTTGCTGCCTGCAGCAAGACGCCGGAGTCCGAAACCGCGAAGAAAGTCGGCGAGCAGCCCAAGCAGCTCGTCGACAAGGTGACCTCCGACGTGAACAAGGCGCTGCAGAAGGATGCCCAGCAGCGGCAGGAAGCGGAGAAAAAAGAATAGCGGATGGCGGCCCGCTATCCGCATCCGCTCATCGCCCGCGAGGGCTGGCCGTTCCTTGCAGCCGCCGTCGCGTTCTCGTTCGCGGTCAATTGCTCCCTCGGCTGGGCCTGGGCGCTGCCGTGCTGGCTGATCAGCTTTTTCATCCTCCAGTTCTTCCGCGATCCGCCGCGCGAAGTTCCGGACGACGCCCAGGCGGTGCTGTCGCCCGCCGACGGGCGCATCGTCGCCGTGGAGAAGGTCCGCGATCCCTATCTGGAGCGCGACGCGCTCAAGATTTCCGTGTTCATGAACGTATTCAACGTGCACTCCAACCGCTCGCCCGTGGATGGCGCCGTGAAGCAGCGCTGGTACCACGCCGGCAGCTTTCTCAATGCCGCGCTCGACAAGGCGTCGCTGGAAAACGAACGCAATGCGCTCTGGCTGCGGACCGCGGGGGGGCAGGACGTCACCTGCGTGCAGATCGCCGGTTTGGTCGCGCGCCGGATTCTCTGCTATGTTGACCAGGGAGCCGGGCTGCAGCGGGGCCAGCGTTATGGGTTCATCCGCTTCGGCTCCAGGGTCGACGTGTACCTGCCGCCGGACGCGGAAGTGAAGGCGGCGCTCGGCGACAAGGTGTACGCCGCGGAATCTATCCTTGCGAGGTTGAAGGCGCATGGGTGAGATCGAGGAGTTCGAGGAAGTCGGTCATGAAGACCAGCCGCGTGGCCGCGGCTTCGGCGCCTTGCGCCGTCGTGGGATATACCTGCTACCCAACCTCTTCACGACCGCTTCGCTGTTCTCCGGCTTCTACGCCATCGTGCAGGCGATGAACAACCACTTCGAACTGGCGGCGATCGCCATCTTCGTCGCCATGGTTCTCGACGGGCTGGACGGCCGCATCGCGCGGCTCACGCATACACAAAGCGAGTTCGGCGCCCAGTACGACAGCCTGTCCGACATGGTGTCGTTCGGCGCCGCGCCCGCGCTCGTGATGTACGTCTGGGCGCTGAAGGACATGGGCAAGCTCGGCTGGATCGCGGCCTTCGTCTATTGCGCGGGTGCCGCGCTGCGCCTCGCGCGCTTCAATACCAATATAGACGTCATCGACAAGCGCTACTTCCAGGGGCTGCCCAGCCCGATGGCGGCGGCGCTGCTGGCGGGCCTGGTGTGGGTGTTCGACGACTTCGGCATCGACCGTGAACTGTGGCTCAGCGTGATCGCCTGGCTGTTCACCATGTTCGCCGGCGTCACCATGGTGACCAACGTGCCGTTCTACAGCTTCAAGGAATTCAACGTGAAGCGGGCCGTGCCGTTCTGGGTGGTGGCGGTGTTCGCCGCAAGCCTGGGCGTCATCTCGCTCAAGCCTTCGGTGATGCTGTTCCTCCTCGTCCTGGGCTACGCCGTCTCCGGCTACGTGCTGTGGGGCTTGGGCAGGCGCGCCAAGCCGGCCGTTTAGGCGAATTTGCTCACTACCGGTATTTCAAGCTATAGTCTGCGCATGACCTCCGCGATCGCGCTCCACGCAGTTATTACTGCGGCGACCGTTACCAGCTGGCTCCTCCTGGCTGGCCTGCTGCTGCGCCCCGCGCGCACACACTAAATACCCAATTCGGCAGTACCCCTTAACCGCCCTACCCAGGCGGCGAGGACTTTTCGCATCCACACCCTAGGAGCGGCCATGAGCACGGAAAAATTGATCATTTTCGACACCACCATGCGCGACGGCGAGCAGTCGCCGGGCGCCTCCATGACCAAGGACGAGAAGCTGCGCATCGCGCGCCAGCTGGAGCGCATGAAGGTGGACGTGATCGAGGCCGGCTTCCCGGCGTCCTCCAACGGCGACTTCGAGGCGGTGAGCGCGGTCGCGAAACTGGTCAAGGACTCGACGGTGGCCGGCCTGTGCCGCGCCAACGACAAGGACGTGCAGCGCGGCATCGACGCCCTGAAGGGCGCGAAGTCCTGGCGCATCCACACCTTCCTCGCCACCAGTCCGCTGCACATGAAAATGAAGCTGCGCATGACCCCCGACCAGGTGTTCGAGCAGGCGAAGCTCGCGGTGCGCTACGCGAAGAACGCCTGCCCGGACGTGGAGTTCTCGCCCGAGGACGCCAGCCGCTCCGAGCCGGATTTCCTCTGCCGCGTGCTGGAAGCGGTGATCAAGGAGGGCGCCACCACCATCAACATTCCCGACACGGTCGGCTACGCGGTGCCGGAGCAATTCGGCGAAATGATCCGCTCGCTGCGGGAAAGAATCCCGAATTCCGGCAAGGCGGTATGGAGCGTGCACTGCCACAACGACCTCGGCATGGCGGTGGCGAATTCGCTTGCCGCAGTGCGCATCGGCGGCGCGCGCCAGATCGAGTGCACGGTCAACGGGCTGGGCGAGCGCGCCGGCAATACTTCGCTCGAAGAGGTTGTCATGGCATTGCGCACCAGAAAAGACTTTTTCAAGTTGCAAACCAGGATAGATACGACGCAAATCGTTCCGGCGTCGCGCCTGGTGTCGCAGATCACCGGCTTCGTGGTGCAGCCGAACAAGGCCGTGGTCGGGGCGAACGCCTTCGCGCATGCCTCGGGCATCCACCAGGACGGCGTGCTCAAGGCGCGCGAAACCTACGAAATCATGACCGCCGAGGACGTGGGCTGGAGCGCGAACAAGATCGTGCTCGGCAAGCTCTCGGGCCGCACCGCGTTCAAGCAGCGCCTCAAGGAACTCGGCATCGAACTCGACAACGAGGAGGGCTACAACAAGGCCTTCCAGCGCTTCAAGGACCTCGCCGACAAGAAGTCCGAGATCTTCGACGAAGACCTGCAGGCGCTGGTTTCGCAGGAAGCGGGCGTTTCGAGCAACGAAGTCTGGGGCCTGGTGAGCATGAGCCAGGGCAGCGGCACCACGGACAAGCCGCACGCTGCGGTCGTTTTGACGAACAAGAATAAAAAAATGAACGCGGAAGCGAAAGGCGACGGCCCGGTCGACGCCATATTCAAGGCCATCGAAAGCGTGGCGAAGAGCGGCGCCGAACTGCTGCTGTTCTCGGTCAATGCGGTGACCCAGGGCACCGAAAGCCAGGGCGAGGTGACGGTGCGGCTTTCCAAGGGCGGGCGCATCGTCAACGGCGTCGGCGCCGACACCGACATCGTGGTCGCTTCGGCCAAGGCCTACGTCAGCGCGCTCAACAAGCTGGAGAGCAAGGTCGAACGGGTCAATCCCCAGTACCAGGCGCAGCATTAGCCCCCAACCTGCCGGTGACGCCTCGCTTGCGCCGTACGTGGCTGTTCGTTCCGGGAGCGGACGCGACGGCTCATGAGGCGGCCGCGCGCTCCGGCGCCGATGTCCTGATCCAGGAGCTCGAGGACTTCACGCCGCCGGAGCGAAGGCCCGAGGCGCGGGCGAGGGCCGCCGGTTTATACGACCGTTGGCGGGAAGCCGGAAAGGTCGCCGCGGTGCGCATCAATCCGCTCGAGGGCGATGGCGTGGCCGACCTGCGCGCGGTGCTGGCGGGCCGGCCCGACATCGTGATGATGTCGAAGGTCGCCACACCCGGCCAGGTGCGCGCGCTGGCGCTGGCGGTGAAAGACGCGGAGCTGGTACCCAACATCGAATCGGCGGCCGGTCTGCTGCGCGCGTTCGACATCGCGAAGGCGAGTTCGCGAGTGACGGCGATGCTGGTGGCGAGCGAAGACATGGTCGCCGACCTGGGCACCAGCCGCAGCCGCGGCGGCGGGGAACTGGCGTATGTGCGCCAGCGTTTCCTCGTGGAATGCCGCGCGGCTGGCGTGGAGGCGATCGACTGCCCGTATACGTTCAGCGACGTCGCGGGCGCGGTCAGGGACGCGAAGTACGCTAAGCGGCTGGGCTACCGGATGAAAAGCCTGGTCGCCACTGCGCACGCTGCTGCGATCAACAAGGTGTTTTCTGCAGGCGATCCGGAATTGAAAAAGGCGGAACGCCTTGTCTTTGCTTTCGAGAAAGCCCGAAGGGAAGGCAAGGGAAGGGCCAAGGTCGACGGCAAACTCGTCGAGGTCCCGATTTACTCGGCCGCTAAGCGCCTGCTCGCGTCAGCCGCGAATACCACACCACGGCGACGAAAAAAAACGCGCTGAGCGCGGTTTCGGCCATCGCCAGCGTTTGCGACAGGCCCTTGTCGCTCCAGGCGCGCACCGCGCCCTCGGCGAAGTAGGCGAGCACGAACATCGAGGACCACTGGTAGGTGTAGCGTCGCCCCAGCAGGATCCCAAGCAGCGGTATGCCGAGCGGTGCCGCCTTCAACGCGAGATAGGAGCCGCCCGGCCGCAGCGGCGCGAGCCACAGCTCCCACGCGAGGCAAAGCCCGATCAGCGCGAGCAGGGCCGCGGACGCAGCGAGCCGGAGGGCGGCCGGTTCGATCTTCATGCCTTCAATTTCAGCGCGATCTCCGCGAGGCGCTTTCCCTGCGCGACGCAAAGCGCGCGCTCGGCGTCGCTGATGGGCAGGTCGTCGGCGACGCCGGCGAAATGGCTCGCGCCATAGGGCGTGCCGCCGGTACGAGTCGCATTCAGTTCGGCGCTGGAGTAGGGCAGGCCGGCGATCAGCATGCCGTGGTGCAGGAGCGGCAGCATCATCGACAGCAGCGTCGTTTCCTGGCCGCCATGCAGGGAAGCGGTGGAGGTGAAGACGCAGGCCGGCTTGCCGATCAGCGCGCCCTTCATCCAGAGCGGGCCGGTACCGTCCACGAACGCCTTCATCGGCGCGGCCATGTTGCCGAAACGGGTCGGGCTGCCGAGGGCAAGGCCCGCGCATTCTTCCAGGTCCTTGAGTTCGCAGTAGGGAGCGCCTTCCTTTGCCGGCGCGGTCTCGTTGATCTGCGCAACCGTCCGGATGCGGGCCTGCGCGCCGGGCACGCGCTCCACGCCTTCGGCGACGAGTTCCGCCATGCGCTCCACCGATCCGCCCGTGCTGTAGTAAAGAACAAGAATTTCAACCATGCCTGTATCATAGCGCCCCGAGATGGAAGCCATTCCTCGCCGTGAGCGTTTGATCGTCGCGCTCGACGTGCCTTCCGCCGCCGATGCGCGAAAGCTGGTCGAAAAGCTCGGCGAGTCGGTGCGCTTCTACAAAATCGGGCTGGAGCTTTCCACCTCCGGCGGCTATTTCGAGCTGCTGGACTGGCTGGTGAAGCGCGGCAATCGCGTGTTCTGCGACCTGAAGCTGCACGACATCCCGGAGACCGTGCGCAGGGCAGTCGCCAATCTGCGCGGCCGCGGCGTGACTTTCCTCACCGTGCATGCCGACCGCGGCGTCATGGGCGCGGCGGTGAAGGAGAAGGGCGAGACGAAGATCCTCGCCGTCACCGTGCTCACCAGCACCAGCCAGGCCGATCTCGCCGAACAGGGCTACGCGGGCAGGCTGGAAGACCTGGTGCAGGCGCGCGCGCGCGCCGCGGCCGAGATCGGCTGCGACGGCGTCGTCACCTCCGGGTTGGAGGTGTCGGGGATCAAGGCGAAATTCGGCGCGCGGCTCCTCGCGGTCACGCCCGGCATCCGTCCGGCGGGCGGCGAAGCGGGTGACCAGAAGCGAGTGGTTGACGTGGCGCAGGCGTTCGGGAACGGCGCCGACTACATCGTCGTCGGCCGGCCGGTGCGCGACGCACCGGATCCCGCCGCCGTCGCGCAGGCGATCCAGGCGACGATCGCGGGGGTTTTCTCTTCGTGATCCAGGGTCTGGCAGGAATCGCCGGACTCCTGCTGCTGGCCTGGATATGCAGCGAGAAACGCGGGGCGGTCCCCTGGCGCTCCATCTGGGCCGGGCTGCTGCTGCAGTTCCTGCTCGCGCTGCTGCTGCTCAAGCTGCCGTTCGCGAAGGACGGTTTCTTCTACCTGAATGAAGTCCTGTCTTCCATAGAGAAGGCCACGCAGGCGGGAACGACGCTCGTCTTCGGCTACCTGGGCGGCGGCGCCGCGCCTTTCGCCGTGACCAACGGAAACGCCAATTTCATCCTCGCCTTCCGCGCGCTGCCGATCGTGCTGGTGGTGAGTGCGCTGTCGGCGCTGCTGTTCCACTGGGGCGTGCTGCAATGGGTGGTGCGGATCATTTCCTGGCTGCTGGAGCGCGCGATGCGGGTCGGCGGCGTGGTCGGCCTGTCGACGGCGGCGAACGTGTTCGTCGGCATGGTCGAGGCGCCGCTGTTCGTGCGGCCGTACCTCGGCCGTGTTTCGCGCGGCGAGCTGTTCGCCATCATGGTCGGCGGCATGGCCTCGATCGCGGGCACGGTGCTGTTCCTCTACGCCAGCATCCTCGGCCCGATCCTGCCCAACGCCGTGGCGCACCTGCTGATCGCTTCCATCGTCTCGGCGCCCGCGGCGCTGGTGGTCGCTTTCGTCATGGTGCCGCCGGAGGGCGCGGCGACCGGCGGCAATCTCGACCTGAAATCCGAGGCTTCGAGCAGCATGGACGCGTTGACGCAGGGCACGCTCGGCGGCGCGCAACTGCTGGTCAACATCATCGCGATGCTCGTGGTGTTCGTCGCACTCGTGACGCTCGTCAATCTCGCGATCTCGCCGTATACGCTGCAGGGAATGCTGGGCTGGGCGCTCGCGCCACTCGCCTGGCTCGCGGGCGTGCCCTGGGCCGAAGCGCATGTGGGCGGCATGCTTCTCGGCACGAAGACCGTGCTGAACGAGCTGATCGCCTACATCGACATGGCGAACATGCCGTCGCTCTCGGACCGCAGCCGGCTGATCATGACCTACGCGCTCTGCGGCTTCGCCAACTTCGGCAGCCTCGGCATCATGATCGGCGGCATGAGCACCATGTGCCCCGAGCGCCGCGCAGAGATCGTCTCGCTTGGGCTGAAGTCGATCGTGGCCGGCACGCTTGCCACCTGCCTGACCGCGGCGACGGTGGGACTGATCGTCTAGAAGGTATGATTGTCCGAAGGAGGAAATGCGATGCCTGCCGAAGAGACGAGAACCAAGGTCACGATCTTCACCGGTTCCTATCGCATCAAGGGCTATATCGACTTGATCCCCGGCGCGCGCGTCACGGACTACATGGCCGAGGCGAAGCTCTTCATCGCGGTCACCGATGCCGAGGTCTGGGAGCTCGAGGTGGGCGGCCGCCAGCTGATGTCGGCGCCGTTCCTGAACGTGAGCCGCGAGCACATCCAGGTGATTGCTCCGGGGATGTAACAAGGAGCCCGGAGAAACCGGGCTTCAACCCTTAAGGGATCGGCACGCCGGCGAGCAGCATCGCGCTGACGTCGATGCGGCGCGTGGCGTCGTGCGCCGGCCGCAGGCGATGGCCGGCGACGCCCGGCACCACGGCCTGCACGTCCTCAGGGATCACCTTGTCGCGGCCTTCGATCAGCGCCCAGGCGCGCGCCGAGTGCACCAGCGCGAGCGCGGCGCGCGGCGAAAGCCCGCCGCTGAAATCCGGCGAGCGGCGCGTGTAATCGACGATCGCCTGTACGTAGTCCAGCAGCGCAGGCGCGACGTGCACGCGCTGGGCCTGCCCCTGCAGCACGACCAGCTCCGCCGGCGACAGGCACGGCGCAAGGTTGGCGACCAGGTCCCTGCGGTCCGTTCCCGAGAGCAGCGCGCGCTCGGCGCCGCGGTCCGGATAACCCAGCTCGATGCGCATCAGGAACCGATCCAACTGCGACTCTGGCAGCGGAAAGGTGCCGACCTGGTCGGAGGGGTTCTGCGTCGCGATGACGAAGAAGGGCTCGGGAAGCTTGCGCGTCTCGCCCTCTGCGGTGACCTGGTGCTCTTCCATCGCCTCGAGCAGCGCCGATTGTGTTTTGGGCGTGGCGCGGTTCACTTCGTCGGCGAGGATCACCTGCGCGAAGATCGGACCGGGGTGGAACCTGAAGGCGCCGGATTCGCGCTCGTAGACCGAGACCCCGAGGATGTCGGCCGGCAGCATGTCGCTCGTAAACTGGATGCGCTGGAACTGCAGGCCCAGCGAGCGCGCCAGCACGTGCGCGAGGGTGGTCTTGCCCACGCCGGGGATGTCCTCGATCAGCAGGTGGCCGCGCGCCAGCAGGCAGGCGAGTGACATGCGGATCTGCGCTTCCTTGCCGAGGATGATCTGGCTCGCGGCCTCGATGATGCGCGTCACGGGCGATGCGGCCGCGGTGGAAAACTGTTTCTTCAGGAGCATCGTTGCATTGTACTTGATACGTTATGATTCATAGCCTTATGGCCACAGCGTTCATCACGCACCCGGACTGCCTGAAGCACAACATGGGCGCCGGCCACCCGGAACAGCCGGCACGGCTGACCGCGATCGAGGATCAGCTGATCGCCTCGGGCGTCGCGGACCATCTTCAGCGCTACGAGGCTCCGCTCGCGACGGATGAGCAGCTCGCGCGCGTGCATCCGTTGCAATACGTGCGCGCCATCCGCGAGACCGCACCGGAAACGGGCATGGTGCATCTCGATCCGGACACCGCGATGAACCCGCACAGCCTGAGCGCCGCGCTGCGCGGCGCGGGCGCCGCCGTTCTGGCAGTTGACTTGATTTTCGACAGGAAAATTGAAAATGCATTCTGCAGCGTGCGGCCGCCGGGCCACCATGCGCTGCGCGCGCGGCCGATGGGGTTCTGCATCTTCAACAACGTGGCGATCGCGGCGCGCCACGCGATCCACGCTCACGGCCTGGAGCGCGTCGCCATCATCGATTTCGACGTGCACCACGGCAACGGCACCGAGGACATCTTCGAAGGCGACCCGCACGTACTGATGGCTTCGACCTTCCAGCACCCGTTCTATCCCTACAGCGGCACCGAGCAGCCGGCGTCGAACATGGTGAACGTGCCGCTGCCGGCGGGCGCGGGCTCGAAGCAGTTCCACGAAGCGGTGACGAAGCACTGGCTGCCGGCGCTGGATGAGTTCCAGCCCGAACTGGTGATTTTCTCGGCCGGGTTCGACGCGCACGTCGAAGACGACATGGCCATGCTGCAGTTGAAGGACGCAGACTACGGCTGGGTCACCGAGCAGGTGAAGGCGATCGCCGACCGGCACGCGCAGGGCCGCATCGTCTCCATGCTCGAGGGCGGCTACGCACTCTCAGCGCTCGGCCGCAGCGTAGTGCAGCACGTGCGGGTGCTGGCCGGACTGAACTAGGAAAATTCGTGACCCAGCTTCGCATCCCCGGCAGCTATATGCGGGGCGGCACGCTCAGCGTGGGCGCGGAAGCGCGCCCGGACGGCGCGCAATGGGTCGTGAGCAAGGCGCTCATGAGCCGCTCGGCCCGGCGCTTGATGGAAGGATGGGTAAGGGTTCCTTCGACATGAAAATTTTCAGGGTTGTCCTGCTTTTGATCTTGAGCGGCGGCGTGAACGCGCAGGAGTGGCCCGCCAGACCCGTCCGCTGGATCGTGCCTTATGCCGCGGGCGGTTTCGCCGACACCCGCGCGCGCAAGCTGAGCGTGGATCTGGCGAAGGCGCTCGGCCAGCCGGTGGTGATCGAGAACCGGGCAGGCGCCGGCGGCGTGGTCGGCACCGACGCGGTGGCCAAGGCCGTGCCCGACGGCTACACCATCGGCATGGGCAACCTCGCTGCGCTCGCGGTGAACGTCAGCCTGATGAAGAAGCTGCCCTACGATCCGCTGAAGGATCTGCAGCCGGTGCTGCTGATCGAGCGCAGCCCGCTCATCCTGGTCGCCGGGCCGGGCCTCAAGGCCAACAGCCTGCAGGAACTGATCGCGTACGCGAGGGAAAACCCCGGGCAGGTCGGCTTCGGTTCTTCTGGCATCGGCGGCGCGCATCACCTGTCGGGCGAGATGCTGAAGCTGCGCACCGGCGTCGACATGGTGCACATCCCCTACAAAGGCGGCGCCCCCGCGGCTGCGGACCTGATGGCCGGGCACCTGCCGGTGATGTTCGAGATGGGCTACTCCGCGCTGCCCTCGGTCAAGTCCGGCAAGACACGCGCGCTCGCCGTCACCTCGGCGCAGCGTCTTGCACTGCTGCCGGACGTGCCGACGATGGCGGAGGCGGGCCAGCCGGGCTTCGAGTCCTACAACTGGCAGGGCATTATCGTGCCCGCCGGCACGCCGCGGGCGATCGTCGATCGCCTGAACCGGGAGTTCAACGCGATCCTGGCCCTGCCGGACCAGCGCGACGCGATCCTCGCTACCGCCAGCGAAGTCGCCGGCGGCACGCCGGAAACCTTCCGTGATTTGATCCGCAGCGAGACCGTGAAGTGGGCGCAGGTGGTGCAGGCGGCGAAAATACAGCCGGAGTGAATCCGGCTTTGGACACGGACGTCCTGATCATCGGCGCGGGTCCGACCGGGCTGATGCTGGCCAATCAACTCGCGCGGCGCGGCGTGCGCGCGATGATCATCGACCGGCACCCGGGCCCGTCGCTGCAGACGCGGGCGCTGGGCGTGCAGGCGCGCACGCTGGAAATCTACGCGCAGCTCGGCATCGCCGGGCGCGCGATCGAGCTAGGCAGGATAGGCAACGGCGCGAATCTCTGGGCCAACGGCCGCAGGATGGCGCAGGTACCGTTCGGCGAGACCGGCCGCGGCGTGACCCCGTACCCCTACATCCTGATCCTCGGCCAGGACGACAACGAACGCCTCATGGGCGAGCGGCTGCGCGACTGGGGCGCGGCCGTGCAATGGGACACCGAGCTGGTCGGCCTCGCGCAGGCGCCGGACCATGCCGCGGCGACGCTCAGGCAGCGCGACGGCACGACGCGCGCGATCAGGGCCGCGTGGGTCGCCGGCTGCGACGGCGCGCGCAGCGCGGTGCGCGAGCTGAGCGGCATCGGTTTTCCCGGCGCACCCTACGAGCACGTGTTCTTCGTCGCCGACACCGAAGTCACGGGCGGCATGGTGCCGGACGAGGTCAACGTCTACCTCTGGCGCAGGGGTTTCCACCTTCTCTTCCCGATGCGCGGCACGGACCACTGGCGTATCGTCGGCATCCTGCCCGAGGCGCTCAACGATCGAAAAGACGTCGGCTTCGATGATGTGCTTCCCTCGGTGCGCGGCGAAGCGGGGGCGGGCTTTGCCTTCAAGAAGTGCACATGGTTTTCTACCTACCGAATCCACCACCGCAGCGCGTCGCGCTTCCGCGACCGCCGCTGCTTCCTGCTGGGCGACGCGGCGCACATCCACAGCCCGGTCGGCGCGCAGGGCATGAACACCGGACTGCAGGACGCCTACAACCTCGGCTGGAAGCTGGCGCTGGTGAGCGACGGAAAGGCGGATGCGCGCCTGCTCGATTCTTACGAGGAAGAACGTATCCCGGTCGCGCGGCGGCTGCTGGAGACGACCGACCGCGGCTTCAGGCTGATCGTGGCCGACAACTGGCTCGCCGGCCTGCTGCGGACGCAGGTGCTCGCTCGGCTGGCGTCATTCGCCATGGGCATGGAGCTTGTGCGCCGGTTCGCCTTCCGCACCGTGTCGCAGGTCGGCATCCAATACCGGAAAAGCACGCTGTCGCAGTCGCTGGTGGGACTGCCGGAGGATGCGCCGCGCGCGGGCGACCGCTTTCCTTGGCTCCAACTCAAGATGTCGGCGGAGGGACCGGTAGAAGACCTGTTTCGCAAGTTCGACGATCAGCGGTTTCATTTGTTCGTCGCCGGCCAGCCGAATCCGCATGTCGCAGTCCCGGATGGATTGCTGCAGGTTCACGCGATTCCTTCCGACCCCGCCAACGTCGCCGAACTGGCGCGCTCGCGGGTTCCCGGTGCGTCGTTCTACCTGGTGCGTCCCGATGGCCATGTCGGGATGTGCGGGGTCCGGCTAGAGGCCGGCGCGCTTGAGCGGTATGTCGCGGAGCGGCTCGGCATTCGCAGCAGCTGAGCGTCCGGCGAGTTCGCGCGCCGCCGCATCGAACATGGCGGCGTCGGCCGAGGCGATGCGCAGGCTGGGCGCCTCGGCGAGGCGCGGGAAGTTGTTCGCCGCCGAGCGCCGGTAGGCTGCGTCGTAGTGGTCCTCCAGCAGCCGCGCTACCAGCTCCGGCCAGGCGCCCGCCGCGGCGAGCGCCTTCCATTCGCCGACCCGCTCCTGCCCGTGCAGGGCGACCAGGCAATCGAGCTGCGCGTTCAGCGCCGGCAGGTCGGTGAAGAAATGCCGGTATTCGTCCATCAGCAAGGCGACGCGGGTGGCGGTATCGGCCTGCACCAGCAGGCATTCGCTTGCGCGCATGCGCGCGATCAGGGCCTCGGGAATCTGCAGCTGGCCGATTTTTTTCGATTCGCCCTCGACATAGATCTCCTTTTGCGCATCGAAGGCAAGCAGTTTCTCCAGCAACAGGCTTTCGAACATTTTCTGCGACGGTTGCGGCCGCTTGGGCAGGGTGCCGAGCACCGAACCGCGGTGCGCGGCCAGGTCCTCGAGGTCGAGTATCTGCGCTCCCGCGGCGCCGAGCGCGCGCAGCAGGCGGCTCTTGCCGCTGCCGGTGACGCCGTGAATCACGCGGAACGTGAATCGCGCCGGCAGCTCCGCGAGAGATTCCACGACATGGCGCCGGTAGGCCTTGTAGCCGCCTTCCAGCGTCTTCGCGTCCCAGCCTACCTCGCGCAGCACGTGCGCCATCGCGCCAGAGCGCTTGCCGCCGCGCCAGCAATAGACCAGCGGCTTCCAGGTTTTTTCTTTTTTTATGAATAACTCTTCGAGATGCCTGGCGATGTTTTTTGCCACCAGCGCAGCGCCGAGCTTCTTCGCGTCGAAGGGCGAGACCTGCTTGTAGATCGTGCCGACGCGCGCGCGCTCCTCGTTGTCGAGCACCGGGCAGGAGACCGCGCCGGGAACGTGGTCCTCGGCGAACTCGGCGGGCGAGCGCGTGTCGATGATGGTGTCGAACGCGCGAAAGGTGGCGGATTCGGCCGCCAGGCTCAGGCGCGCTTCGTGATGCGCGTGCTTCATGGGTGGATTTTACGCACTGCGCGGCCCAGCGCGGCGCGCTCGGCTGCCGGCGAGAACAGTCCGCGCCGCGCCGCCAAAGCGCGTTTGAGCATGGGGAGGAAGTTTTCGTCTTCAATGCTTCTCCCGATCAGCCTGCTCAGCGCCTTTTCGTCGAACAGCGGGAAATACCCCGGGTAGCCGCGACCCAGCATGCCGACGTTGCCGGAAACGCGCGACGCCAGCACCGGGGTGCCGATGCGCGCGGCTTCGGCGATGACGTTGGCGCCGCCTTCCATGACCGAACTGACGACGAGCAGATGGCTGCGCGCGATCCAGCCCAGCGCCTGCCGGTGCGTCCGTCCGCCGAGCCAGCGGTAGCGCGGCTCGCGTTTCGCGAGCGAGAGCGCTCTCGATTTCATTTGCGGCGTGAGGGCGTCGCCGATTTGCAGCACCTCCAGGTCCTGGTCAAGATGCGCCAGGGCCAGCGCGGCGCGGAACGGATCCTTGACCTCGCGCAGGTGGCCGACGACCACGACGCGGAATCTGTTCTTCGGGGGCGCGCGGCGGATGGCAGGGTTGGCGGACTGGTAGGCGATGCGGGTTTTTGCCCTGAGAGACGGCTTCAGCTTCAGTTTTGCCTCGGACTGCAGGACGACGATCCGGTTCGCCATATCCAGCGACTCGCGGGCCGCGCGCGATCCGGGAAGATCGCGATACAGGTCCGTGCCGGTCAGGGCCACCACCAGCGGGCCGTCCGGGACCCGCTTCCGGTATTCGCGGATGGACGGATGGCTGCGGCGCGCGTGCAACGCGAGCAACAGGTCGCAGGGCTTGCCGTCCCACTGCACCATGACCGATACCCGGTGGCCCAGGCCGCGCAGGAATCCGGCCCAGCGCTGCGCGGTGTGCCGGTTGCCGTTGCGTGCGCCCGGGCGGGCGGGGGTGACGATGGAGATGCGGGCCATGGGGCTGGGCTAGACTTGCGCGTCATGTTAGCCGACCCGGCCAAGCTCGAACGCGATCTGCTGGATGCCCGGGTGCGCGCGACCCGCGTTACCGCCGACCTCGACGGCGAGCGGCTGTTCGGGCCGAAGCTCGCGATCGTCAATCCGCCGCTGTGGGAGATCGGCCACGTGTCGTGGTTCCAGGAGCACTGGTGCCTGCGTAAGCGGCCCGATGGTTCGCTTGCCCGCTCTATCCTGCCGGCTGCCGATGCGCTCTACGATTCTGCCGCCGTCGCGCACGACACGCGCTGGAACCTGCCGCTGCCCGATTTGAAGGCAACGCGCGCTTACGGCGAAGCGGTTCTGGCGCGCGTGCGCGAGCGCCTTGCGCGCGAACCGGAAAGCGAAGCTCTGCAGTATTTCGTGCGCCTGGCAACTTTCCACGAAGACATGCACGCGGAAGCGTTTCACTACACCAGGCAGACATTGGGGTATGACGCGCCGGATGCTTCGCTTTCTATTTCTTCGAATGAAGACCTGGAACTGAAAGGCCAAACATTTCTCCTGGGCGCCAAGCCTGGCAGCGGTTTCGTGTTCGACAACGAGAAATGGGCGCACGAGGTCGAGATCGCGCCTTTCCGCATTTCCAGATCCGTCGTTTCCAATGCGGAGTACCTGGCTTTCGTCGAGGCAGGCGGTGCGGCGCCGCGATATTGGAAGCAGGAGGGTGGCCAATGGCTGCAGCGAAGGTTCGATGGCTGGCTCCCGCTGGCGTTGGACGAACCGGTGCGGCACGTCGGCTGGA
>Ga0070731_10002549_pt1 | contig 17193 bp, 16 predicted proteins | sample Coa_R1_2_FD_66448 | JGI IMG/M metagenome (GOLD analysis project Ga0070731, IMG submission 66448) | Surface soil microbial communities from Centralia Pennsylvania, which are recovering from an underground coalmine fire - Coalmine... | ecosystem: Environmental > Terrestrial > Soil > Unclassified ...
TGCGAAGAGTAGCCGCTTTCCTTGATATCGATCAGGCCATTCTGAGTAAAATTGAACGTGGCCAGCGTAAGCCGTCGAGGGAACAGGTGATAAAGCTCGCGGAATATTTCAGGATCAAGGAAAATGACCTCCTTGTTGCATGGCTCAGTGACAAGCTGGTATACGAAATAGAGGATGAGGATAATGCTTTGAAAGCACTTCAGGTTGCTGAAGGACGCCTTAAGCAAATTTGGAAGAAAAAGAAAAAGAAATGACTTTGCAAATGGTGATCATGAAAAGCATCTGTCTCAATAGTTCACCCGCACCTGGCCAAACCCCTTTACGCCTTTGATTATTAAATGAAATTATCGGCTGCTTTCACTCGCAAGACTTTATGACGATATCTGATTCCAAACCGTCAAACCGTTTATGATGAAAAATACTCTTGCGAACACTCAAAAAAACAAACCCGGGAAAGGTTCAAAGCCTGAATTCAAATGGCAAACTGGCGAATACGAACGCCATGCTGATTTTCGTTTTACATTGCCTCAGCAGTTCCTATTGTTATGTAAACTGATGGAAGTCACGCCTAATCAGCTGTTGTCGGATTTTATAGATAATCTTTCATGTTCGAGCTGGAACCGCAATGGAAGGGAAAACGCCCGATCAAAACTGGTTGAATATTTTGTCGATCATGGCTATGGCCAGGAGTATTACAACCAGGACGATATACGCGCAATATTTCGCGAACTGGAGGCAATTGGATTAGTGTGGCCGAAAGGAGGGAAAATGAAACTGATTGAGCTCTCTTCCAAATGGCAGCGTAAATTCTACAGGTATTGGTTCAAAAAATGGTTTGCCAAACCAAGGAGGATACCTTAATAATCAATGATAAGGCTGCCTGGGCAGTGACGCAATTCTCACTTCAAGTGGCTTATATTGCTTACGGGACCAGCACAACGCTGATATTGCGCAGGCACTGATTTCTTCTATTGAAATTGGAAGGATAAGCGTGAGGACGAACGATCTGATTTTCACGTTTCGTGATTTTGCCTGGTTTGCCGTTTAAAAGTTGATAGTTCAACAGCGATTGCCGAATTGAAATCATTCCCAGGCAAAAAATTTGGAGGATAACCGAATTAAAAACGGGGCCAAACCAATTTTTCGATAAATGTGAGCCAATAAACGGGCTACCTGCGCCATGAGCAAATAGCCCGCTGCTCTGATGCCACTCAGAACTTCTCGGTATTGGCATTTTTAGTTGAAGACTGATTTGTCATACCAATTATTCTCGATAAACGATAGTCTATAGTAAAATAATTAACAAGACAATTAACAGTACCGTTCCCCCCGAAATATAAATGACCGTGGGATCCAATTGCTTTGCTTCTTTTTTCATATCCCTAAGTTCATGGCGTAATTCCTTTCTTTCTACCTTTGTCAACTGCGATTTGTCCATGTCCCTGATTTCATTTATTCTCACTTTGATCTCTGCCATACGCGCATCTTTTTGCTCGGGAGTCATCTTGGCGACTCTCTCTTTGACAGTCTGCGTCTTGTCTCCACGATCCGAGTGTATATTAGGCGCCGCAATGGCGTTGAGGCCGGTTACTGTAAGTGCAAGTGTTAGCGTTGTTAGGAATGCTTTAATTTTCATGTTTAAAGTTTTTAACTAAAAAACGATTTACTAGTGTAATATTTCAAAAGCCGTTCCTAAATTAGATATATATAAATGTCAGGACATCAACCACATTCGTTTAACGCTCAAACTGTGAAATGGGGAACTATTTTCTCAACTGTCAATATAAACTTCGATTTAAAAAGTCTAAGTAAGTTGTTACGATGAGCTGCAGTTTCATAATCTGGTACAGGGGCGTGAAAGCGCAGCAGCTATTCTGGCTAACGCCATTTAATCAAATAATTCCTCTTGCTCCCAGCGTTGGTCGCTGTGCCGGCTGCGATAAAAGTCGTTTGAAAATGCCAACCAATCTCTCCGGTCATTGCCCCAATTTACTACCGCCCTTTAGCGCTCGCCGCTTCCGAAAGGAATCCTGGAAAATGAGGCTTTGCCGGATGCTTCTTTCCATATCGTACAAATAGCTCTGTCGACTGTCATCATTTGCCCACAAAAACATTCCCATTTTCATTTCAGGATAAAAAGCGCAAAGGCTGATTGATCCGTAGTCGAAACCTGAATGCCAGATCATCTCATATTTACCATAGTAGGTCTCCATATCCCAGGGGATTCCCACTGCGAAGGCCTTCATATCGCCCCATGTTTTTTTATGCGAGAGTTTAATGACAGGGTTAGTTTCCAGAACATTCGCTTCAAGATAACTCATCATATCTCTGGTGGTCGAGTGAATGCTGGATAAACTAGGGGTATATTCCGGCGTGCGCGGCATCAACTGGCCCTTGTCCCCGTATCCCGTCGCGTATCTTGGTATGTCCCCTGCATCAGAAGCCAGCTTCGTATCCTTCATATGGAATTCATGGCCATAATAATCTCTGACGATCTGGTCGATTGAGCCGTGGTAAATTTTCTCGATCGCAATATTTAAGAGTGTTGTTCCAATAAGGGAATAGTGGTACTGAACGCCAGGAAGCGTATCTACCCTGAGTGCGTGCAGATCGCGGAACAGGCTGTCCCAAGTATAGGTGTCAAAATAGCGCATCCATTCTTCAGGACTCCAGTTATCTGCGCTGGCGGGCACGACATTAAAACGGAATTTTCTTACTCCTGAGGTGTGCCTGGCGAGATCAAGCAACGTGATCGGATGTCCCTGATACTCCAGGTTCGGGTAATTGCCGTCCAGGTATTTTCGAATGTCATCGCCGAAGCTGGCTTTCTTTTCTGACACGGCCCGGCACAGCAACACACCGGTAAATGTTTTTGTAATGGACCCCACCGTGAAAATGGTTTGGTCAGTCACCGGTCTACCGCTGCCTTTTTCCATTTCGCCATAGTTATAGATGTATTTTCTGCCGTGGTAATATACACCAAGCGAGAGACCAACAGCTTTGGGATCGCTCATATAAATGGCGGCGTATTTATTTACCAGGGAATCTATCCCGTTCTTCAACAGGTTATCAGTCACGGGCCGCTTTGTTATTGCATCCGGCTGCATAACCAGGTTATTCAATTTGTATTGAATTATGGAAGAACCATCAATCCAGAGTTCAAATCGTATCGCGCCCTTTTCGCAGTTCCATTTAAAATATTTGATGTCGCCGAGATCTTCGATCAGTTGAGATGACTTAACCTGGCCAAACGTATTTTTCATGTAATTCAACGTGCCGGTCAACTCGCCTTCACTGTTCAAATCCTTGTAGGTCTGGCCAGCTGCAGCATATATGGCTTTGAAGTCCCCACTGTTGAATTCGGCTACCACTAATTCGTTAACCTCCCGAAACTTGGCTAGAGAAGTCTGTCCAATCGAACCAAGGCCAAGTATTGCGCATGCGATGACAACGATCAGTTTTTTCGTCATTTTCGGTATATTAATCATTCGCAAAGATAAATTCCGGCATGAACCTCAAATAGAATAAAATTAGCGCGCCAGGTAAATATCATATTACCCAGGGGAGGCAGCCGCCGGCTTGTAGACAACGCCAAATGACCTGGGATAATACATTATCGAAAGTCAGCTTGCCCTTGAAGGCAAATCGTCAAAGGTTTTGAATCAGGCTACTACCCAGCTGCGGCTTTCGCCTTATATCGATTTGATGGTGAGTAACGGAAATCAACTGGGACCGGGTGTTAATATTCTCAAAAGAGGAAATTGGCAATACTCCAACCACGGCGGCTCTGACGTTGGATTTTTGAGCCAATATTATGGTTGTTTTCAGCATGGCGATGGCGCAGTCGTGATGATTAATGACGATATCAGCATGCAATTTAATTCGCGAAGTCGTCAACAGCGTCGGAAGGATATACCAATGGGACGGTTTTTACGGCCCGGAAACCCATTCGATTGTCACATTGAACAAGGATTCCTTGATTATTCACGCGGTTATTTATGCTTCTGCGAAAGACACTGTGAGTATCTCCGAGATTCAGGGGCAACTTTTTTATTCAGCCAATTTCATGTTAGCGGATCGTCCCGAGCGAATCTATTTTACATCGCCAGCCGGTTTTTTTACTTACGAAGAAGGCTATCCCTGTTTTTTTAAAGATGATCATTTAATTATTAAAAATGGTCCGTTAGCGGGCACCTACCAAAAACAAAGACGGCCTGTTAAATTTTCCGTTCAATTCTAGAGATCGTTGACTTTGCTGCAAAATGATCCTCAACTTCGATCGCCCAGTGAGATCAACTCTTTGTAAATTGCGAAAAGGAAAACGAGGAAAATGCTCCAGATAAGTGTAGTCCAATTTACCCCCACATGGGGTCACAAGGCCCAGAATCTTGAACAAATCCGACAGCTCCTCACCGGATTGCGGAGCGATATGGTCATCTTACCCGAATTGTGCACGACCGGATATTCGTTTTTGTCAAAAGAAGAGGTGCGTACGGTTGCGGAGGACGCTTCCGGTCAAAGTATTGGGCTGCTGAAAAAATTAGCCAGGGAGAACAATGCGCTGATTATTGCGGGCTTCGCGGAGATTGAGGGTGAGAATGTCTACAATTCAGCCGTTGCCGTTTTTCCCGGAGGCGACACGACCATATACAGGAAATCTCATCTTTTTTACCGTGAGAAATTATGTTTTGCGCCGGGAAACACCGGTTTTACTGTCATAAAGCATCCGCTCCACGATTGCAATGTAGGCATCATGATCTGCAACGATTGGCGATACCCCGAGGCGGCGCGAAGCCTCGCGCTGGCAGGCGCAGATATCATCGCATGTCCGTCCAACCTGGTGACAAACTTATGGACGATCGGTATGCCAGCGCGGGCTCTCGAAAACAAGGTATATGTTGCAGTCGCGAATCGCTGCGGTACCGAAGAGCGCGACCTGCCCAGCAATGAAAAACAGGCATTGACTTTTAAGGGTTGCTCTGCCATTTACGATCTAACGGGGCTTGCATTGGCGACGGCCCGTGAAAATGAGGACGCGATACTGACCGTTGAAATCGATCCCGTTCTCGCCCGGGATAAATCATTTAATGACTTTAACGATTTATTCAATGACCGTCGTCCTGATCTCTATAGAATTTGAACCGGCCGAATTTCATTATCGAACATAGGCTGTATCATAACCGGACGGCTTTTTTTTTGCTCCTGTGCTAATAAATGATACTCAATATCCCAACTCTTTGGTACTGAATTTGTCAGCTTGCATTGATTCATCAGTGAATACAAACTTTATTTAGGGATGCAATTTTTTGGGAAAGGAGAATATTCGGGAGACGTTGTCAATTTTTCTAGCCAGGATGGTTTCATGGTGAGTATAACTACTTATCAGCAAAGCAATTTCAATCACGATCGGCATTCTCACGACAATACGCATATTAGCTTTGTCCTGCATGGCGGCTGCGCTGAGAAAAAGAAAAACCCTTACGAACGTTTGCCTGGAAAGATTACATACTATCATTCCGGGGAGCCGCATCAGGTCACAAACGTGGCAGCGCGTTCAAAACATATCAATATTGAAATTGAACCGGCTTTTTTTCGGGCTCAACAACTTTCAGAGAACGATTTGTTTGATGCGATGTCAGAAAATCCCGATGCTAAATTTCTCATGCTCGATATTTATCGGGAACTGGTCGATGATGATGACTATTCCGGCTATTCTATCCATTCACACATTCTAAACCTGGTGCATCGTACGACGAAATTTAGGACCAATCACGAAAAACCCCTTTGGGTAAATATTGTGAAGGAGCATTTGCATGATAACTGGCGACTGAATACTTCGTTGCTGGAACTCGCGAGCGTGGCAAAGGTTCATCCCGTAACCATTTCGAGATATTTCCCTAAGTATTTGGGATGCACGCTCGGGCAATATATGCGAAAAATAAAAGTTGAAAAGTCTCTTTCTCTCATCAAGGCAGCCCACTCATCGCTCACCGGTGTCGCTTATGAATGCGGATTTTCCGACCAAAGCCATTTCATCCGCAATTTCAAAAATTTGACTGGCTTCCTGCCAGCCCATTATCGGCAGCTTTAAACTCAAAGATCCACTGATCATTTCGATGCTCCCATAAATATCCCTGCCCGGATATCATTCCCGTCCGAAAAACTTTCCAGGTGAAGATAATTATGCGGGAGAGCACCTGTTTCCACTTCGATCAATTTGACCGATCCGATCTTTCGAATATCCGATTCAAAATAAGTCTCCTTTTTGGGTAACGGCATCACGCCGCCATTTCCATCTTGCATGCCTACGTAATGTTCGTTGTCTGAAATGAGCGAATGCTTGAAATGATAATACGAATGGTCCTTTCCGTTACTGGCTGCCCAGAAATATCGACAGTGAGAAATAATATTGTCGTTAAAATTAAAATCATTTTCCGGCCCCTTTCCAAAAAATTCGCCGTACCAGATCGCGCATTCATAAGCCCCATAAATAATTGAATGGGTCAGTGAGAAATCGCTAAGGTTTTGAAAGCAGAGGACCGCATTCTTGCACCCATAAAAAATGCAATGATCTACATGAATGCCCGGTCCCTCGACATAGACTGCACCTTGGATTACGGCTCCGTAACGGTCACCGATAAAATAGCATTGGGAGATTTCGATATCATTCAAAGTTGTCGTGTCTTTTTCAATAGGGTAATAATAATCAACGCCCGGATTTGAATTGCCCAGGAACTTGATCCCGCGAATGCTGACGTTCGCCCTGTCGGCAAGAACCCCGGTACAGTGGTCAAAATATGCATGATCATTGTTGCCGGCAACAGATTGGACAATCGGCATCATTGCAGGTTTCCATAATGAGCTATCGGGCATCACATCAGCCTCCAGCGTATACCTCGCTGCGTCGTTCCCATTATTTTTCGTTTGGAGAAGCAGCCGGTCGTCCAGTTCATAGAGGCCAGGGGCCAGATTGATAGTTACCGGTTCGGTTCCGCTGAAATCCCGGGCCACTTCAACGGCCTTCTGCAGACTTTTTAATGGGGAAGCAAAGGTTCCGGGTGCGCTGTTGTTCCCTTTTTGCGCATCAACATAGATCGTTTGCGCTCCGGCGATGCCAACGGAAATCAGGGCAAGCGCCATCACCACCAGGTGTTTCATATTTCAACCAATTTTTAGACGATAAAATTAAACTCGAAATAAATGCCAGAACTTTAAAAGGTTATTCACCGGGTGTTGACTTATTTCGTTGGTAGTCAAAACGCACGGTTTCGACAATTTGGACTTATAGGTTCAACTGGCCCATTTTAGAATTAATTTTCGGCGCTGACTTTGCGGATCCGACAAATCGTTGGAGTCTAAGTGTAAAGCTCAACAGGAGATACCTCCCAAGACGATTGACCTCATTTTGCGTAACAGATGTGGAAGTCACAGATTCCATATAACCCCTGTTTTGGTTAAAAACGTCAAAGACTGATAGCCTGATGGTGGCTTTATGTCCTTTAAGAAACCTGCGTTCCACGTAAGAATTAAATACAGCAGGGTTGGTGACCCCGCCGAGGCTGTATCCATACTGAAAAATTTTTGAAAAATCGTAGCTGATCGCCCAGTCATGTAGATAATTTTTGGCGCTAAGCCCGATACTCCAGGTATGAAAATCTGAAGTAGACTGCGTGAAAGAGTTTTTTACGGAGTTCACCGTATGGTTAATCGCATAACTCGACTGGATTTGCGCATCCATCACATCCTTCAGATCAACGCGGAAGCGCAAACCGGGCGTGAAAGACATAGTCCTTGCCATATTTTTTAGTGTCTTCGATGAGCCCGAAGAATCTATACTGGTAAGAAACCCGATATTGTTGGTGTAACTGGCAGTTGAGCTTGCCATCAGATTGTACTTGCGTTGATCCCAGGGCATGGAAAAGCTCGCATATCCCGAAGTAGAAAAATATCCATTCGCATTTAAGTATTGTGTCAAAAGTGAACCGGGATGCGCCGGATCGGATATCAGGTTTGAGGCAACCTTATTTTGTATTTGGCTAAAGCTCACATTGGTGAAAAAGGAGTTTCCAGAAGAAAAATCGAAATTGTTGTAACCCACATTGAAATTGGTGGTGAAGGACGATCCCAGTTTTGGATTGCCCTGAACGGGATATGACGGGTTGCTGTAATCAATGGTCGGCTGTAACTGTGAATAGGAGGGAGTGCTGCTGTAACCATTAACATTGGCAGTAAAAACCTTATTTTCCGAAAACCTGTAAACTAATCTGACTTCGGGGCTATATTGGGATTGGGACAAATTGGTCCGGCCCTTGCTAATGCCGGAATCTCCTTGTAGCAACGAATGTTGAATGCTGGCGCCGATTACAATATTGAATTTTTTTTCTATCAGTTTCCAATTGAGGCCACCACGGTTTGTCATGAAATCAAAATGGTATAGACTGCTCAGGGTGCTGTCAGGGACAAATAGGTCAGTCGCCGTATCCAACGCGTTAGCCATTTTATCGTTATGATTTATCGATTGGCTGAATGAATAATCTGCCTCCAGCCAACTGGTCTGGCTTAGCGGTTCGATATACGCGAGCGTTGAATTAAAATTAACGGAGTGATTGGTTGAATTGATCTTCTGATCCGGAATAATTTCCTGTCCCTTGGTGTACTCATATTGTAAGTTCTGAAATTGATTAAGGTATGAGTCACTAATTGAGAAATTTGCGCTGAAGTTGCGGCCTCGTTTAATAAAGCGGTGGTTGAAAAGTGCCGTCGCGCTGTAATTCGGAGTGCTGGAATTCCCGGTGGCATTCGAAGTGTAAGATGAATTGATGGCACTGTCGGTGCCGTAGCTCACCGAACTGGCCGAAACCGGCCGCACAGTTGCGTAGGAAAAACCGGCAGTGACTTTTAAATAGTTATTGGTATCAATCTTATATTCCGCATTCCAGTCAAATCTGTGGTTAAGGGTATGGTCCATTTCATTATTTGTCGTCTGAGTGGTCTCCTCACCTGAAATAAAATTGTTTTGCTGTAGCGAACTGCTTTCTTTGGAGAGTCTGTTGTCTGCAAAGCTATAACTGCCGTAAACAGAGACGTTCTTAAACCATGCATCCCTGTAGTTGAAACCGAGTGAGCGGGTGTCGGTAATTCCGTCAATGGGCGAGGCCTGCTGGCTCAAATTACCACCGGCAGCCGTGTAACCAATCCTTACGCCACTAATACTAAGTGATTTGCCGCCAAGGGAAATTTTAACGGGCCCTCCGCTGCTTGCAGTCGAACCAAATGAGAATGTATTCGCGTTCGTGTTGTTAATATTACCGAGAAGAGCCATCTGTTGATCGCCGTTAAAGCGATAGGTGTTGATTAATGCCAGGTGCCTGTTGTCGTTGGTCTCGCCGGCTTGTTTGGTTTGAAGGTCAGTACCATCTCCCAGAGTTGCCTGCGCGGTAAAGCCATGGTTCTTGTCCTTCCTGATGTTTATATTCAGAATTTTTGAGGGATCGCCGGTTTTGATACCGGTAATATTAGCCTGGTCCCCGTAATCATCAATGATCTGAATGTTTTCTGCAACATCGGCCGGAAGAGTCTGGGTAAGTGCCCGCACATCTCCCGCCATAAAGTCTTTTCCATTTACTCTCACTTTGGTGACCGTCTTACCTTGCGCTGTTATATTCCCGCTTTGGTCGACGTCGACGCCGGGCAGTTTCCTGATGACATCTAAAATCGGTGCATTCTCTCTCACCGGGTATGCACTGACGGGATACTCCACAGTGTCTTCCCGAACGGATACGGCCTTGGTGGCGGCAATAGTTACTGGATTCAGGAGCGTCGAATGTTCGTGCAGCATGATGATTCCGAGGTCAACGCCTAAGCTGTCGCCGGTAATTCTATAATGTTTGATCAATGCCTGGTAACCAACAAAAGAAAAATAAACGGTGATTCTTTTTGAAGGAACATGAAGAAAAACAAACCTGCCTGCCGTGTCTGTCGTGGTCGCCAGGATGTCCTTTGCGCTAATGACGACTTTTACAGTGCACCCGCGAAGGGCATGGCGGGTGGAATCCTCAACCTTCCCGAACACCAATTGTCCCGTTTGGGCGAAAGCCGCCATCGAGATACATACACTCAAGGTCGTTCCCAGCAGGGCCTTGATATGTTTGGCCATACCCATAATTTTATAGGTAAGTAACTGGTGGGCATGATTCGTTGCAGCCAAAAAAATATTTCTTTTTTTTTGCAACGATCCGCTGTCAGTGGTTACTTGTAATAAAGAAAATTCTGGTTCACTGGGGCAGGAAACTACTATAAGCGACCGCCAGCTCATCGAAAACTGCAGGAATGGCGACATGAAGAGCTATGAGGCGCTCTATGGCCGCTACGCTGATGCAATGTACCAGACCTGCATTCGCATGGTAGCAAACAAGGCTGATGCGGACGATCTGCTGCAGGACAGTTTTTTTTACGCCTTTACAAACCTGGATAAGTTGAAAAATAGTGATGCGTTTGGGGGCTGGCTGAAAAGAATTGTGATTAATAAATCGACAAATTTTATCAAGCGAGACAAAGCAAAATGGGACAGGGTGAAATCCGACGAAGATATTCTTGCTGAGCCGGAACCTGACAACCGGTCCTTCATTTATTCAGCAGAATTACTCGAAAAGGCATTAAGCAGCCTTCCTGATCACTATCGGTCCGTCATCAGCCTTCATGTCCTGGAACAACTAAGCTTTGAGAAAATAGCGTTGCTTTTTGAGGTGCCATCGTCAACGATCAGGACCTGGTACAGGCGCGGGAAGCAAGAAACGATTCAATTCTGTCAAAATTCAAGATATGAGTACTGACTTTGAAGATTTTTTAGATGCAAATAAGGACAGACTTGATAAAGGCTCGCCTCAGCCTGAAACATGGCGTAAGCTGGAGCAAAGGCTTGTCGCATACCATCAAAAGAAGCGGAATACCCGCGTCATCCGAATGAGGCTGGCCGCGGCCGCATCTACCCTTGCTATAGTCGGCTTAACAGTGCTCCTGGTATTTGAGCGACATAAAAATTTCGCGAAGATTGAAACAGCTGCAGTGCAGGGTACAGACAGCAACGCGAGTGTTTTTAACACAGATAACCTAAGGAATTTCGTTGATCAGAAAACGATGCAGTCTTTAGTACGATATACTTCGGCTATTACCGAAAAACAACAGCAGATCAAACAGCTCCTTTCTTCGAACCCGCAGCTGTATGGAGACTTTGTAATCGCGATGCATTCGCTTGACCAGCTATTCAGGGAACTTGAACTTGCGATCGCCAATAGCCCAAACAGGCAGAGCATCTTGCAATCGATGATCGAAAATCTGCAACTACGTGAAACCATTTTGGATAATCAATTGCAGCTCCTTAATAACCTGCAATCATCAAACGGCGCAGACCATGAAAACCAGATTGATTCTTTTTAGTTTGTTATGCATAACAATCATTACCACCAGTTATTGCCATGCGCAGGCGAATGCACCATACATCAAAAACGTATCAAAAAAATTCAAAGGAAGAATTGACAGGACCCTCGTTGCAATAGACAATCAGTTTGGGGATATTATCATTAAAACCTGGGACAGGGATGAAGCCCAGATCAACGGCACCATCACGATACAGGCAGGCGATAAGGACAGGGCAAATCAAATACTTTCAAAAACCGACCTTCAACCGACGCGCTCACACGGCATAATAATATGCCATACAAAAATTGATTCTGCACTGTCTTTGTCATCAAATGAAAAAGTGAATATAAACTACATCCTCAACCTCCCCTCCAAAACCCCTTTGCGCCTGAAAAACAAATTTGGCAACATTGACATGGGGGATTTTAAGGGTCAATTATCTATTGACGAATCCTTTGGGAACCTGAAAGCGGGGAACCTTCTGTCATTGGATTCGTTAAACGTTAAGCAGGGGAATGTGAGCATTGTTTGCCTGCATTCGGGCTGGATGAAAGTCCAGGGCTTTGAAACGGTGAATGTGGATACGGTTGCCGGGCCCTGCGAAGGAAATTATACGGAGGGACAGAAACTCCATATTGGGTTCAGCAATGAGCGGTATAAAGTTAACCTCGGCTTTCACAACATACAGGACATAGATATGGCATTTCCGAAAGAATTTTCTGCCTATATCGCGCTGGCCGAAATAGTAACCAAGATCCAGAATCATTCCTCAATCAAACTGGTAAGGGATTCGCCCCCAGATACCTCTTCAAAAGAGATCCAGATTGCCGGAATGAAAGATGGTAAAGTTAATGAGGAAGTCACTTCAAAAAAGATAAAAAGGCTGCCCAAAAGCCTCATGCTCACTATTAAAGCGCCTATAAACTATCACGGGGAAGCTGGCGACGGGGCCGCGTATATAAAAATCTATTCTGTTTTTTCAACGCTCAATTTGCGAAATTATTAAGATTGCCAGCAACCCTTATTCTCTTGCTTTGGCAATTAGATCGGCGGGCCTGGTTTCATTTGACAATAGTATTTTGAATAAGGTCCATCGTCTCGCGGGATGGTCATCACTTCCGCCTTGACCTTCAATGTAATTTTTCACCAGGTCCTTCCCATAGGTGTAATTGATAACATAACTCTGGTATTTTTTTACAAAGGAAAGTGAATGGGTGGCGTCGTTTTCATTGAGAAGCGCATAATCAACCGTCCAGCGGATAGCCTCGTCATCGGTCATTTTTCCGTTTAACAGCCTCCTGCAAATTTCCGTGCGCACATTGCTTAATTCCCCTTTGATCACTAAGGCCTGGAAATAGGTTGTCAGTCCTGCGGTATCCAGGCCTGCCAGCGGCAACAAATTTTCTCTGATGAACTTAATTTTTTCCTGTTGCGGAAAAGCAACCTCGATACCATAATTCGCACTGCCCTCCGCTATCAGCGATTGCGGGCTATACAATGGATAAAGAGAAATTTCCGGCCAACCTTTATCTTTAAACAGGTTTTTTTCCAAAAGGCTGTTGTACACATGATGTCCGGGGTAGCCTTCATGGCTCGCCACGTCAATCATCCTGTCGACAAACGAAGTTGATTCGGAGTTAAATTGAATCAGACTTCTAAAATTTCCCAGATACCAGTTGTAGCCCGCCCAGGGTTTGCCGGTAACATATTCTATTCTGAAGTCTTCTGAATCGGGAAGTTGTATATATTTCTTGGTTCTTCTTTTGCTTTCTGCAATGGCTGTTTTCACAACGGTATCGACTTTTTCTTTGGGAATGATGAAGCGGTTGGCAAGGTTCTGGAACCGCGGGACAACAGGCCCTTCTCCCGGCAGAATTTTTTCTAATTGTCTCAGCAATGATTTGAAATGTTCTTCGCTGTATTTTGGCGGCTCGACGCCAAATAATTCCTTGGCCTGGATCTCAAAGGTGCTTTGCTCCCCGGAAAACATTTTGATCCGTCTGCTAAACGCCGTCAATTGGCTTTCTATCCACATCGCCCTTTTTCGAATCACCTGATCCGTTGCATCTGATTCGTAAGGCCGAAGCTGAACTTTCAGATTATCGACAGCCCGCAAAAAGCTATCCTTTGGAAAAAAAGCTTGTTTCGGCGTAGTGGGTTTTAAGGAGTCGGGTCCATAATATGCATCAACGAAATCGCCATCATATTGCCCGATCGACAGCCCCAATCGAACATAATCGTTGGCGATTTGATTCATTTTCAGAAAGCTTACGCCACCTATTGGTTTTTGCCCGATACAATAGACGGGGAGAACGAAGAGCAGCATTAAGTAAAATCGCATTGACAGAAGTATTATTTGATATCGCGATGTGCTCTTCAAAGCTAAAGCAGCCTGTTGAGAAATAATGGAAAAATTCGTGGTCATGTCATGCTGATGCGTGATACTGGAGGCACCACTACAGATAGCCGAGCTTTCTCAGATAGGCAACCCACTTTGGATAGCCCTCCCCGCCAGGCGCGAGGTGCAATCCGTCGATGGTATATTTCGCATCAAGCCTGCCCTGTTGGTCTGTAAAGAGGTCATGAATGTTTACAAACGGACAATGCATGTCCTCTGCAACTTTTTTAATAAGCTTATTTGTATTCAAAACATGCTCCTGCTTGTCGTAGTGTTGAGGGAAATTGGGCACGTCCGGGTTCAACGGCAAGATGCTTTGCACATAAATTTTTGTCGAAGGACTTTCTGCCTGCACACGCGCTATTATTTTGCGGATATTATCTGCAATCACAACGTCAGGGATGTCTTTGCCAATATCATTGATGCCGATAAGCAGGAATATTTTGGCGGGTTGCCGCCGGATCACCTCATCAAGGCGTTTCAGCACGCCGTACGTAATATCGCCGCCGATTCCGCGGTTGATGACGGATGTATCATTCAATAGCTTTTTCCAATCACCGATTTGCGTGATACTGTTTCCCAAAAAGATGATTCTTCCTGTTACAACCGGCTCCTTTTCAAATACGGCGACACGTTGCGGGTAATATTCCGGAAGAAAGCCAACAGTGTCGAAAAGCCTTTGGTTAGTGATACGCGTTTGCGTAATGCCAATTAGTGGAAGAAGTGCACAAAGAAGTAAAGCAGACCTTTGAAGTTTCATAAATTAAATTAAACACTTTCTAAACCATACTGCTTGAGAATATCGTGAGGCACGCCCTCCCATTGATTAGGTATGTTTCCTTTGTATCCCAGATCGTCTATGCCCATTTTGCTCGTAAAAAAACCGATCGCGGTTAAATCCCTCATCTTATTGAAGAAGGCAACCCCGGGTTGCATGTCGGCAGTAGCGATAGACGGGTAGGCAATCGCCGTAACAATTTCTTCCTGTTGTCCGGGGGTACAGCTCTTAAAATCGTTTCCATACCTTCTCAGGCATTTGACATCGAGCCATTTTATCCCCCCACGCAGGGGCAGTTGATGCTGTGGTTCGTCTTTTACAATAAATTCTATAAACTCGGGAACCTTTGCATCGGTCGCACTTCCGCTCTTTTCATCTTTGGGTATAATGATATCGGCCAGGACCGTGATGGTCGCTATCTCGTGCACATCAAAGAACTTTTGTTCCTGCAATTTTTTGTCGCGTTCGGTTTCGAACGGCTGCCTGCCAGCTTCTGCTGTGATTTCAGTCTCGCCCTTGGCAGCGCCAGGCTTGCAGGCATCAACAAACGCAGAAGTTACCGTTGCAATGCTTATTACTTTTAAGCTTTCTCGCCTGTTCATGTCTAAATGTTTTGCTTTTTCTTTTGATCAAGGATATATTCAGCGGTACGCATCGATAGCGCAAGAATCGTCCACGTCGGGTTTTTTTCTGCCTGCTGGGTGAAGATCGAGCCGTCCGTTACAAACAGGTTTTTGCAATCGTGTGACTGGCCATATTGATTCACCGCAGATTTTTTTTCATCATCGCCCATCCTGGCCGTTCCCACCTCGTGAATGCCTTTGCCAGGATTGGCGAGCCCCCAATTATTCGCGTCGCTTGCAGGCGCCAATAAAGGTATCCCGTGCATTTCCTTGGCTACGGCCTGTGTCGTTTCATTCATATGCTTGGCCTGTTTAATCTCATCGTTTCCCCATTGGTAATTAAATCGCAAAACGGGTATGCCGTATTTATCGACAACGTTGTGATCAATTTCACAGTAATTGGTTTCTTTGGCTACGTCGACGCCATGACACCCGACGCCCGCAAACGTTCCATAAAATTTACGGTAATCATCTTTAAGCGATTTGCCAAATCCGCCCCCGGGTTTCATTTTCCCGGCCGCGTCCGGCAAGTAACCGTTGATTAGCGGAACAATTGATCCTTCAAAACCGAAATAGCCTCCATAACTTGGCATCATTAAACCTCCGAAAATCTCCAGGTGATAGCCTCTCGGAAAGTCAAGCTTTTGTTTATCGGCCCACCATGGCGCGTATAAATGGAGGCTGCCTACTCCGTCTTCATTAAACTTAGGCCTGTTTAATAATTGCGGAAGAATCACCAGACCACCAGTCTGCGTAGAGTCGTGCAAATATTTGCCGACAACATTGCTGCTGTTGCTTAAGCCGTTCGGATGTTGCGCGGTTTTCGAATTAAGCAGGATGCGCGCACTTTCACAGGTGCCAGCAGCAAGGACTACCGTCTGTGCCTTCACTTCATATTCCTGCATATCTTCTTTGCCGATATATGATACCCCCGTCGCCAGGCCGTTATTGTCCGTAATTATTTCCCTGACCACTGCATTGGTAACAACTGTTAGGTTTCCCGTCTTCAAAGCGGGAATTACCAGGCAGGAGGAAGCGGAAAAATCACCATATACTTTGCACGAGCGGTTGCATTGGCCACAATAAAAACATTGACCGCGGTCCGTGTTTCCAGGAAGCGGGGCAGTCAGCACGGAGCCCCTTCCCGCAATCACTTTTATTCCAAGGCCAGTCGCAGCCTTTTTTACAAATAATTCATTCAGTCGCGGCGCGGGCGCGGGAAGAAAAATCCCATCGGGATCATTTTCAAGGCCTTCGTTAGTGCCATATACGCCAATCAGGCGATCAACCTTATCATAATACGGTTTAATCTCGTCGTAGGTGATCGGCCAGTTGTCGCCGGCACCATAGGCATCCCGGCACTTAAAGTCTTTTGGGCCCATCCTCAGGGAAATCCGGGCCCAGTGATTTGTCCTTCCGCCAAGCATCTTTGCGCGAAACCAGTCGAACTTTGTATTTCCGTTCTGTGTGTAAGGTTCCCCTTCTATTTCCCATCCTCCATAGGCGGCGTCAAAATCGCCCATCGGCCTTGTCGCATTGCCGCCCCTGCGCAGTGACTCGTAAGGCCATTTCAACTGCATCGAATCTTTTTTAGGATCAAAAAACGGCCCTGCTTCGAGCAACAATACTTTCAATCCGGCATTGGCTAACACATAGGCTGTCATGCCGCCGCCTGCACCCGAGCCGATCACCACGACTTCGTGCATTTCGCCGGATTTTTTTAGTTGAATGTCTCCCATGACTCGAAAAGATTTTATGCTTATGATACGCTATGCGCTGACAACCTTATCAATCAATTTTTTTGTCGCCAGTATCCCGCCATCGTTATCCAGGTATTTATCGTCTTTGGCGTACATCTTCAGCAGGCCGCCCTCATATTCAATGCTCACCCAGCCCTTAAACCCTGAATCAATAATAATCTTGAACATCCGGCTGAAATCAGTCTCGGTGTCATTTCCGCTGGCATCGAATACATG
>Ga0070731_10002550_pt1 | contig 17186 bp, 11 predicted proteins | sample Coa_R1_2_FD_66448 | JGI IMG/M metagenome (GOLD analysis project Ga0070731, IMG submission 66448) | Surface soil microbial communities from Centralia Pennsylvania, which are recovering from an underground coalmine fire - Coalmine... | ecosystem: Environmental > Terrestrial > Soil > Unclassified ...
TCGACAACCTTCGTACCGAAGTACTCGTCGGTGACCGGCCGTTCCGGCGCGACCGGCGGATGGTCCGTTGCCGCCACAGCCGCCCCGGTCAACCAGAGGCAGGCAAACAATGCAGGAAGAATCCGGCGCATGAACTCGCCCTCCGAGAGCCTAGGGAATATGCGGAATCGAAGCGGACGTCATCCTCAGATTGTACCCTTCGAACGCCCAGACGTCCGAGGTCTGCGCGATGTTCTGGTCCGTCGGCATGTAGCTGTGCGCGGTCGCACCGCTCGTACGAAGGAGCACGGGATTGGCGCAGCCCTGAGCGCTCTGCATCGCGGCCGCGAATTTGAACCCATGCATCGGCACGACCCGGTCGTCGTCCCAGGAGGTCGTGATCAGCGTCGCGGGATAGCACGTCCCTTTGCGGATATTTTGCAGCGGCGAATAGGCGTAAAGCCATTTGAAGGCCTTCGGATCATCGGAGGACCCGTATTCGGGAATCACCATCGCGCCGCCGGAAAAGTGCTGGTACCGCAGCATGTCGAGATTGCCATGCTCGATATAGGCGGCGCGGAAAAGCTCCGGATGCTCGGTTATCGACGCGCCGACCAGAAGACCGCCGTTCGAGCGTCCCTCGATGCCAAGGTGCCTCGTGGAGGTATAACCTTTCTCGATCAGGTATTTTGCCGCCCAGGCGAAATCGTCGAACGTGTTCTGTTTCTTGTCGAGCATTCCCGCCCGGTGCCACGTTTCGCCATAGGTATCGCCGCCGCGGATATTTGGCACGGCAAGGATGCCGCCAAGTTCGAGCCAGACGGGATAGACGGGTTTGAACAGGTGCGGGATCGTGGCGTCGAATCCGCCATACCCGTACAGCATCGTCGGATGACTTCCGTCGTGCCGCAGATTTTTGGCGGCCAGAATGAACATCGGCACCATCGTGCCGTCTTTCGACGGGTAGAACACCTCCCGCGTCTTGTATTTCGACGAATCGAATTTCAGGTCGGGCCGGAACACCGTTTCTGTTTTTCGGGTCTGCAGGTCGTAGCGGTAGACACTCGCCGGGGAGATGAACGAACTGAAGCTGTAGTACAGAACGCCGGAGCCTTGCAGACCGCCCAGGTCGGTGATCGACCCCACGCCGGGCAGCGTCACCGAGCCGGCAGGTTTGCCGTCGGTACCGTACAGATCGAGCCGGCCCGCGGCATCGACTATCCTGTTTACGGCAATATAGCGGCCCGCGAAGCTGACGAACTGCAACACGCCTTTCCCTTCCGGAACCACCGTGCGCCAATGGCCGGGTTCGGGATTCGAAAGCTTCGCCGCCACGATGCGCCAGCGCGGAGCGCCAAGTGTGGTCTGAAGGTAGAGAACGCCATCCCGCACATCGATGGGCTCGTAATAGGCGTCGTCCCCGACATACACCGGCTTCGCCGGCGCTGCGACGTTCGGCCTGGCGGGATCGCCCAGGTCGGCTACGTACAGCTCGTTGTGCGGTGCGGAGCCGTTGGCGAGGTACAGGAACAGGTAACGGCCGTCCTCGCTGACGCTGCCCTCGATAAGCCAGTGCGGGCGGTCCGGAAGGGCAAAGATGCGCCGGTCCGCCGCCTGGGGCGTCCTGAGGACGTGGTAGGAAAGGCTTTCATTGACGAGTTCCTGGCTGATCTCGTTGCCCCGCCTCGGCTGAGGAAAACGGCAATAGAAAAATCCCCGATCGTCGTTCGTCCATGAGACATTGGACCCGTTCAGCCAGCGCACCACGTCCGACAGCGGTTTGCCCGTTGCGGCATCCACCACATGAACGGTCGTCCAGTCGGCGCCGCCCGGCGAAAGGCCGTAAGCGAGAAGTTTCCCGTCGGGAGACGGCCAATACCAGGTAAGAGCGACCGAACCGTCCGGCGACAGGACATTCGGGTCGACGAGCACGCGCGGTTTGGCGGACGGAGAGTCCTGTACGTAGAGTACCGACTGGTTCTGCAACCCGCTGTTGCGACGAAAGAAGACGCGTGGCCCGCGCACTTGTTGCGGCATGGTCTCGGTTGGAAAATTCCACAGCTCGGTCAGCCGCTTTGCCATCCAGGAGCGGAGGGGAATCCCGGCCACATAGGCTTCCGTAAACCGGTTCTCGGCATCAACCCATTTGCGCAGGACGGGATCCTGCGCGTTCTCCATCCAGCGGTAGGGGTCGCTAACCTTCGTGCCGAAATAATCGTCGACAACCGCATGGATCGGCGCCACCGGCGGGCGATCTGCGCCTTGCGCCCGCGCGGAGAGCAATGCGAGGGACGCAAACAGCAGAACGAACACATCGCGCATGAATGGAATACCTCCGGGAAACGTCTACTGCGTTTGCGAATTCGAAGCGGACGTCATTCCGAGATTGTACCCTTCGAACGCCAGGACATCCGCGGTCTGGGCGATGGCTTTGTCGGTTGGCATGTAACTGTGGGCTGTTGCTTCCATCGTCATCAGGAGTACAGGATTGGCGCAAGCCTGGGCCCGTTGCAGCGTCGCAGCAAACTTGAACGAGTGCATGGGAACGACACGGTCGTCATCCCACGAGGTCGTGATCAGCGTCGGCGGATAACAGGTGCCCTGCCTGACATTCTGGAGCGGCGAATACGCGTACAGCCATTTGAAGGCGCGGGGATCATCGGATGATCCATACTCAGGCACGACGCCGGGGCCGCTGGAAAAACGCTGGTAACGGAGCATGTCCAGAACACCGCGGTCGATGTGGGCCGCGCCGAACAGCGCCGGATTCTGGGTTATCGAGGCGCCGATCAGCAACCCGCCATTGGACTTCCCCTGAATTCCGAGATGCTTTGCGGAGGTGTAGCCCTTTTCGATCAGGTACTTCGCGGCCCAGGCGAAATCGTCGAACGTGTTCTGTTTCCTGCCCAGCATTCCGGCCCGGTGCCACGCGTCGCCATAGGTGTCGCCGCCGCGAATGTTGGCGATGGCGTATATGCCGCCCGATTCCAGCCAGGCCGCATAGATCCGCTTGAAAAAGGGCCTGTACGTATCGCCGAAGCCGCCATAGCCGAGAAGTATGGCGGGATGCGAACCGTCGAGTTTCACGCTCTTTGCCGCCAGGATGAACATCGGCACCATCGTGCCGTCCTTCGACGGATAGAAAACCTCCCGCGTTTCGAATTTCGCCGGATCGAATTTCATCTCGGGCTGAAAGACCGTTTCCGTCTTTCCGGTCCGCAGGTCGTAGCGGTAGCTGCTGGTCGGCCAGAGAAACGAGCCGAAGCCGTAATAGAGGACGTCGGAGCCCTGGAGACCGCTGAAACCCAGCACAGTCCCCGGTTCCGGCAATGCGATTCTGCGGGCGAGTCTGCCGTCGGTGTCGTACAGCTCGAACCGGCTCACCGCATCCGTCATCGTGTCCACCGCGAGGTACCCGCCGGCGAAACCGACACTTTCAATGACCCCTTTTCCTTCCGGCACGACCGTCCGCCACCGCGCCGGTTCCGGTCCGTCGAGTTTCGCCGCCACGATCCGCCGGCGCGGCGCGCCCAGATCGGTCTCGAGGTAGAGCTCGCCGTTCCTCACGTCGATAGGACTGTACATCGCGTTGTTTTTGACGTAGAGCGCCTTCAGCGGCGCCGCGACGTTCGGCTTCAGCGGGTCACCCAAATCCGCGACATACAGCTCGTTCTCGGGAGCCGTGCCCCTGTTGAGAACGACGAACAGGGTGCGGCCGTCCTCGCTGATATCGGCCGTGATGTACCAATCCGGCCGGTCTGAGCGGGCGTAGATCAGGCGATCGACGGACTGCGGCGTACCGAGCCTGTGGTAGTACAATGACTGCCGGACGTCCTGCTGGGAGATTTCCTTGCCTTTTGGCGGAGCCGGGTAGCGCTCGTAGAAAAAACCCCTGTCGTCATTGGTCCATGCGACATAGGAGAACTTCAGCCAGTCGAGAACATCGGTCAGATCCTTGCCGGTTGCAACGTCGCGCACATGAACCGTCATCCAGTCGCCGCCCGCCGGCGAGAGCGCGTAGGCGAGAAGCTTGCCGTCCGGAGAGGGCGCGCCCTGTGCGAATGCCAGCGACCCGTCAGGCGAGATCACATTCGGATCGACGAGGACGCGCGGCCCGGCGGACGCGGAGTCCCGGACGTATTGAATGGATTGATTCTGCAGTCCGGTATTGCGCTCGAAGAACAGGCGCGGCCCCAGAACCTGCTCGGGCGTTGACTGATCCGGATAATTCCAGATCGCTTTCAGCCGGCTTGCCATCAGGCGCCGAAGGGGAATCTTCGCGAGCCAGGATTCGGTAAGCCGGTTCTCGGCTTCGACCCATTTGCGCAACGCGGGGTCTTGCGAATTCTCCATCCAGCGGTAGGGATCGGCGACCCTTGTACCGAAATAGTCGTCGATAACCGGATGTTCTGGCGCGCTCGGCGGCCGCACGGACGACGCCTGTACGCTGGCGGCAAGAAGAATCGCAATCATGAGAAGTTGAGAAAAGCGCATCCGGGTCCGTTCTTCTTCAATATTTCAGGGTCACCGAGCAGAACAGCGTGCGGCCGAGCACGTCGTACCCGCCGGTCAGGGTGTTGCCGTTGCCCGTGGTGGTCGGAACGGCGAACTCCGCCAGGACCGGCGGCTCGATATCGAAGATATTGTTCACCCCGGCGCGGAGCTCGACGCCGTCGCGGATCGTCCAGGCCCCGGACAGATCGAAATAGCTGTACGAACTGATGTGGGCATCCGCGCAATCGCCCAGTCCCGCCACCGTGAAATTCCCGCATTGGGTAAAGCCCGGTCCACCGCCGGCCAGGCGGGAGGACGTGTCGGCATCGAGCGACACGGCGCCGGTGTAGCGCCACTGCAGCGAAAGCTGTACGTCGAAGGGCGTCGCCCAGGTGACCCTGAGCTTGTGCCGCCATTTCGGCGCGTCGCCGCAGATATTGCCGAACAGCCCGGCGCAATTGTAGCTGCTGTGCGCCGCCAGCCCGCCGGTGAGCGGCGTTGCGGGAACGGCATCGTTCACCAGCGTGTCGAGCCATGTGCCGATCAGGTTGAAGGTCAGCGTGCCCTCATGGGCGCCAAACAGATCCGCCGTATCCGCTTCCCAGTTCAGGCTGAAATCGACGCCTCTTGTTTTCAGATAACCGGTGTTGACGGAGACGTCGCTCACATAACCCGGTCCGTACAGTATGCCGTTCGGGGCCCGGTGCACGAACGGACAGAAGAAGGCGACGCTGTTGGGCGTGGCGCTCGCGCCGTAGCACCGGTTGAGGATTTCCTGGGTTGGAATGGTGGAGATGTATTGCGCGACGTCGATGTTCCACCAGTCGACGGTTGCGGTGAAACTGTCGAGGAACGACGGCGTGAGAACGAATCCGGCGGTCCTGGTGTTGGAGGTCTCCGGCTTCAGAAACGGATTGCCGCCGATCTGCTCGTTGCAGGCAGCCGCCGGACATTCGAGCAATTTTGTTCCGGCGTTCGGCACTTTGGCACACTGGCCCGTGGTTATGATGGCGCAGGGGTCCCCGTCGGGGAAAGTCGAATCAAGTCCCGGAAAGATTTGCGGTGGCGTGAACAGTTCGACCACGTTCGGCGCGCGCACTGCGTGCTGCATGCTCGCGCGGAGACGAAAGTCGTCGATCGGCTGCCACTCGGCCGCGCCGTACCACGTATTCGTATCGCCGGCGCGGCTGTACGCTGAAAACCTGTACCCGCCCTTCAACGCGAGGTTCTTGATCGCCAGCGCATTCTGTACCAGCGGAAGCTGGAGTTCGGTGAAGCCTTCCGCGACATCGAAGCCCGCGGCGGGAACGGCAAGGAGCGGGGCTCCGCTTCCCTCGATATCGCCGGTCTGGAATTCCTCGTCGGGGGAGAAGGCCAGTGTTTCCTGACGGTATTCGGCCCCGAGCACGGCGAGCGCCGCATCGCGCGCCCAGGGCGATTTCAGCCCCCATTCGCCGAGATCGCCGGTCGTCGAGCCGCTGACGATCTGCTCCTGCGTCCAGCCCTGCTGCAGGGCTGCCGCGGCCACGTATTTCTGCATGGCCGGAGTGATCGAGCCGATGCCGTTGAAGATATCGAGCGGCACGCAGCCGGGTGCCGTTCCCGTCTCGGCGGCGTAACACTGGCCGGTGAGAGGATCGACCTCGAGCGCATTCTGTACGCGCGAGGTCGAGAACTGGCCCGTCTCGACGTTCTGGTACAGGGTATAGCCTTCCTGCGCATAAATATTGTACGTCCAACCCGCACCGAGAGCGCCGCTCGCGCCGATCTTCATCCGGTAGGCCGTATGGCGGAGCTCCGACCGGCGCGGGCCGCCTTCGAGATCGCGTCGCCCAATGTATAGGTTTGCCTGCCCGGCGGCGCCGTCGGGATCGCCGCCCGAACCGTTGCCGGCGCCGTTCCAGAACGTTCTGCCGTTCATGGTGGTCTGTGCATCGCCCGGCAGCTGTCCGCACAGGAGATAGTTCTCCTGCGCTGTCATGAACGGGTTGCTGCAGTTGACGTAGACCGTATCGTCGGGACCGATACCCGACCCGAAGAAAATACCGGACGGGGCAATCTGCGCGACGGTATCGTCGTTCATGATCATCAGGTCGGCATACAGCTTTAGCCTGTTGTCGACGTCGTAATGCGCGAAGAAACCGCCGGTGTAGCGCGTGTCCGGCCGCTGGAAGTAGTTGGTGGAGGCGAAATTGTAATTCTGGGCGGGACCGTCCGTGAACGGCACGAACCGGCCGCTGCCGGGCTTGCCGTCGCCGGTCTGGAAATAGGAATACGACGCTCCGGCATAGGCGTTGTCGAGCGACAGCCACCAGTTGTAATTCGGGGAACCCTGGCAGATGTCCTGCGGGCCCGTCGACGAAAGCGTACATTCGGAATACTCGCGCGAGGACTCGAGCACCGCCGCCATGCTGCGGTAGCCGAGAAACGCGCTGACGTTGCCTTTGCCGTTATCCGAATTGACGCCCATGATCAGGGTCGCGTCTTCGGTCTGTCCGTTCCAGACGTTCTTCGCCGGCATGGCGAACCCGGGAAAGCCGAGGTCGATCTGGTTCTGTATGAGATCGCGCCAGCGCGAGGTGTCGTTGTCGTTCTGGGTAATGGAGTACGTACCGTCCACCTCGATGCCTTCGAAGTTGCGGCGCATGATGAAGTTCACCACGCCCGCCATCGCGTCCGATCCGTACACCGCCGACGCGCCGCCGGTCAGTATCTCGATGTGATCGACGAGCGCCGCGGGGACGACGTTGATATCGGCGGCCGGGTCGATCGGGTCGCCCGGCATGAGGCGCGAGCCGTCGATAAGCACGAGCGTGCGCGAAACGCCCAGGTCGCGCAGGTTGACGTTGTCCGTACCGCTGGCGCCGTTCGAGATGTTCTCGTTCTGCGATCCGAACACCATCGGCAGGCTGTTGATCAGGGTGGTGACGTCGGTTGTGCCCTCGAACTGGATTTCGGACCGGCCGATGACAACGACGGGACTGGGGCTTGCGGCGATGTCCGTCTGGGGGATGCGCGAGCCGGTGACGATGACGGTTTCAACGGGTTCTGCCGCCTCGCTGCTCAAGGCGGCCGAGACTTTTTTTTGGCGTATTTTCTGAACGACGAGCCCGCCGCTGCCGTCCGGCGCGGCCTCCAGGCCCGTGCCGGCGAGCGCGCGCGTTACCGCGTCTTCGGGGGTCATTTTTCCGCTGAGCGCCGGCGCCCGCAATCCGGCCACGGCCTCGGGCGTGAAGAGGATGTTTTCGCCGGTCTGGCGCGAAATGTCCTTCAGCGTCTGGGACAACGGTTGCGGCGGTACGGAAATATCGATCGCCTGCGCGCGCGCAAAACCCGTACACAGCGCCGCAATGGCAGCCCCTCCGGCAAGCGCGCGCCCGAGGCGGCCCAAACGCCGCTCCGACATCCCCGAATTCCCCTTCTCACTCCCCAAATACCTGGACGATTGCCGGCGCCTCGAACCTCACCCCTCCGGCGTGCGGGATTCGTCACGAACGAAAGCAATGTGATCGGGATAGCGCTCGATCGTCACCGGCAGCAGTTGCGAAACCGAATGCGCGAACGCTTCATTGTCGCCGACGCGGTAGACGCCGCTCAGCTTCATCCTCGCCACCAGCGGATCGTCGGCGACCAGCCGGACGGTCGAATAGCGGTTCATTTCGGCGACCGCGGCGGCAAGCGTGTTGCTCTCGAAAATCGCCTGTCCCGACTGCCATGCGATCAACGGCGTGAGATTGGGACGGTCGATGTGAAGGACAATGTCCGGCGCCAGGATCGCGCGTTCGCCGCGGGTCAGGATAACGCGCTGCGCCGCCGCCTGCGGTTTTGCGAGCACCGTCGCCTGCCCCTGCAACAGGACGATGGACACGCGGCTTCCGTCGCGGCGGACATCGAGCGTGGTGCGATCGGCGAGGATGCGATGCTCCAGCGCTTCCACCACGAACGGGCGGTGCGAATCCGGCTTCACGCGAAAATCCGCCCGCCCGCGTTCGAGTTCGACGATGCGCAAGGCGGCGCTGTACCGTTCGCGAATGCGCGTATCGGTATCGAGAAACGCTTCCGTGCCGTCGCTCAGCGTGACATGCTTCTGTTCGCCCACGTCGGTTTCGAACACGCCGGCATAGGCGACATCCCAGACGGCAAAGGCGGCACTGGCCGCGGCCAGCGCTGCACCGCCGGCGAGGAGCGTTCGCCGGCGAAGGGGAAACCGGCCGCGCGCCGGTTTGGACATGACGGCGCGCAGACCGTCTGCCGTATCCCACAGCGTGGTCACGGCCTCGAAGGCACGGGCATTTTCCGGCTTCGCGGCAATCCAGAGCCGAAACGCCCGCTCGTCGGCTTCGGAACGGTTGTCGGCGTGCAGCCGGACGAGCCACGCCGCCGCTTCTGCCTTGGTCTCCGGAGCGACCCCGCTTGTCGCCTGCATCACCAGCCTTCGGTCCATTCGGTCAGGAACAGGACGGCCTTGGCAACGTGCTTTTCGACGGCACTTTGCGTGATACCGAGCGCTGCTGCGATCTCCCGCAATTTCATCCCCTCGACCTTGTGCATCACGAACACCTGCCGCGTGCGCGGCGGCAATCGTCCAAGTCCGGCCTGAACTCTCCTTAGACGTTCGCGGGCGGCCAAAACCTCATCCTGGAGGGGCGCGGCATCTTCGAGGCCTCCCTCGAAACTCTCGAGAGGTTCCCTGGCGAGCCGCTTGCCCTGCCTGTGCCTGTCCACCGCCAGGTTCGCGGCCGTCTGGACGAGGAAGGCGGCCGGTTCGCGGACCTCGTGCTCCGCGCGGTAGGCAAAGAGGCGGAGCCAGGCGGTGTGCAGCAGGTCCTCGGCGTCCTGGTCGTCGCGGGTGCGCCGCCGGATCCGGCCGAGCACGTCCGTCCAGAATTTCCGCTCGTTCGATGCCGCACTCACCGCAAGGCCGCGCCTCGGGCTCGGTTTCGCCGTGAATTCTGGCAACAAGTCCCACCTTCGGCAACCCGCCCGGAGGTAAGTGGCGGCGGTTCCTCCTCTCCGCGTGAAACGGCAGGATTGACGGCGACTCTTGTGAGCGTTCCCTGAAAAATTCCCTGCTGTCCAAGGCCACCATGGAATAAGGTTCTGTAATTGCTGACCTTTCCGGGGCACGGGTGCACTTTTTTTCGAAATTGCCTGAGGAATTCCCTGAAGCAGGGAATTCACCTGTACATTTGTAATCTTCCCCGGGACCGCGGGCGTCCTCGCCCGCATCGCGCGAAGCGCGACATGAAAGGGCCGCCTCGACGGCCATTGAGGCCGTCTCGCCGGATGCGGGCGAGGACGCCCGCGGTCCCGGGGGAGCATCGCACTTTCCGCCTCAACTTCTGTACACAATCGCACACCCCCCTTTTTATTTTTCCCTGCTTTTTTCCCTGCACCAGGGAACATGGAGAGCAGGCAAAACCACCGAACCCCTCGCCATTTCCACTCCCCTGGAGCGAGGTGAATCCGCACGACCAAGCTGCGGCGGTTGCGGGACAAAGGGCATGACAGAGCGTCACGTCACCTCCGGGAGTGGGCGCGTTTTTCGGCAACATGCTGTTATTCGGTTGTATACAATACCAATACGGTTGTGTCAAGCGGAGCCTCGTCCGCGGGAGTCGCTGTCGATCGCGCCCGGAGCCGCCCGAGATGATGCGACTCCGTGCTTTCGCAAATGTTGGAACCTCCCGTGGATCAACCCGTTATTTTGGCGATTTGCCGCGCCGACAGCCTGAGGGATCGACAATCATGCAATTCACGCTTGCGGTAGGCTGTGCGTGTGCGGTCCTTTCACTCGTGTTCGCGACGGCCTATCCCGTCGCCACGGCGCACCCGATGCCGCAGGCCCCCGCCGCAAGCCCGCTCTCCGACGGTGCGTCAAAAATCGTTGCAGCCTTGCGCTTGCGCGCCGACAGCGGAAGGCTCTGCGGTGACGCCGACGGCGAAGCCTTTCACGACGCCATGCGCGACGTCGTCATAAAGCTGATGATGTCGGGCGAAATTGGGGGCAATCCAAGACGGGACGCGCAATCGGCAGCCGATTTTTTCCAGGCCCATTGTGGGCAATCGGTAACAGCGTCGGCGAGCGCGGTCGAGCGGACTCCTTCGCCCGGTTTGCGGTAGCCGGGCTGCGCGAGCGGCCTGCGAATGCGCGGCCTGCGAATGCGGAGCGGCGCGGGCGCTCTATCGCATCAGGAGGGCAACCACGCCCGCGACGATGGCAGACGAGAAGAACGCGACCACCGCCCAATGTCCGGTACGCGCGAGCATGTTTTCGTTCCACACTTTGCGGCGATGACGGGTTGCTGCGCGCATGAATTTCAATCCGCGTTTGTTGTGGCGCGGGGAAACGTACGTATTACAGGTTTGTAATGGGTTAATGAATGCCGTACCATCGCGGCGTACTTTGATCGAATCCCGCCCGCGGTTCCCGGAAGTGGCCCTGGTGGTTAAATTCTGACTGAAGAGTCCTGAGGCCAATCCGACTTTGAACATCCAAAACCGCTGTCGCCACGACACGACCCGTGTTTTCGTTGAGGCGAACGATTGTGCCCGGTAACCTGTCGGCCGTGAACCCGGACCCGCATGCGCTGGACCATATCGCCGCCCGCACGCTGCAACACTACAACAACAACGCCGAGCAATTCCGCGAGGGTACACAGGATCACGACGTCAGCCAGAACGTTGCGGCGCTGCTGAAGCATATCGGGCAGCCAGCGCCCGCGGCCGTGCTCGATTTCGGTTGCGGGCCGGGGCGGGACCTCAAAACGTTTGCCGCGCTCGGTCACGCACCTGTGGGTCTCGAAGGCTCCGCGCGATTCGTTGCGATGGCGCGCGGAGAAGGCTTCGAGGTGTGGGAGCAGAATTTCCTCGCGCTCGATCTGCCTGACAACCGTTTTGACGGCATCTTCGCCAACGCCTCGCTGTTTCACGTGCCGAGCCGCGAATTGCCGCGCGTGCTCGCGGAGCTGAGGACGGCGCTCAAGCCACGCGGCGTTCTGTTCAGCTCGAACCCGCGCGGGCTGGATGAGGAAGGCTGGTACCACGGGCGCTATTGCGTCTATCACGATCTCGAAAGCTGGCGGCGATATCTGCGCGACGCGGGATTTTGCGAGCTCGATCACTACTATCGCCCGGCCGGGCTGCCGCGCGAACGGCAACCCTGGCTTGCGAGCGTCTGGCGGAAATAGACCGCGATTGCTCCTTCTGCTGCTGTGACCGCGGAGACGCGGAGGAGAAAAGGTTGAACCGCCAAGACGCAAAGCCGCCAAGCGTCCCGTACGGCGCGATGGGTTTGTCGCGCGTCTTTTTCCGTCGCTGCTCCGCAGCTTCGGATGACTTGTACACTCGCCCGGCGAAACCTCAGGCAAAGCCGGGTCAGCGCGCAATAGCAATCTTCGAGACAGGCGCATACCTTTGCGCCTTTGCGCCTTGGCGGTTAATTTGCTCCGCGTCGCCGCATGAACTCTTTGTCCAGACGCTCCCCGGCCTGAGTTGGGGAAAACAGGCACAGGCGCGCTTCCGCGCAGCGCGCCTAGGTGCCGCAGAAGGTCTGATAGACAACCTGGTCCGGCCGCGGCGGATCGGCGTAACGCTCGAAGCCGGGTTGATCGTCGAAGGGCCGCGACAGCACCGCGAGCAGGCTGTCGAAACGCGTGAAATCATTGGCGCTCACGGCGCCGGCAATCGCTTCCTCGACCAGGTGGTTGCGCGGAATGAAGAGGGGATTGGCGGCGCGCATGATTGCCCGGCGCGCCGTCGCATCCACATTTTCCCGGGCGAGGCGATGGCGCCATCGTGATGCCCAATCGTCGAATGCACCCGGTTCCGCAAACAGGCCTCGCACCGCGTCGGCTGCTTCACCATTGTCGGCGGCGTCGCACAGCCCGCGGAAGGTCAGGGTGAAATCGGCACGGTTGTCAGCCATGCGCTTGAGGAGATCCTGCGCCAGCGCCAGGTCGTCCGGCAAAGCCGTCGACAAACCGAGCTTTCGTCTCAAGCCCGCTGCATAAGCCGTTTCAAACCTGCCGGCGAAGGCGGCGATTGCTTCGTCTGCCGACGCGACCGCCGTCGCCTCGCTGTTGCCGAGCAGCGGCAGGATCGTTTCGGCAAAGCGCGCGAAATTCCATTGCGCGATGTGCGGCTGGTTGCCGTAGGCGTAGCGGCCCGTCGTGTCGATGGAACTGTACACCGTGCTCGGGTGATAGTCGTCCATGAAGGCGCAGGGGCCGAAATCGATGGTCTCCCCCGCGATCGACATGTTGTCGGTGTTCATCACCCCGTGAATGAAGCCGACGAGCAGCCATTGCGCGACGAGTTCGGCCTGCCGCGTGCTCACGCCCTCGGCCAGCGCCAGATAGGGGTTTTCGCTCTCCCGCGCTGCCGGGTAGTGGCGTGCGATAACGTAATCCGCAAGCCGGCGGACTGCCTCGCCATCGCCCCGGCTGGCGAAGAACTGAAACGTACCGACGCGAACGTGGCTCGAGGCGACGCGCGTGAGAATGGCGCCGGGCATCGGTGTTTCGCGCCAGACCGTCTCGCCCGTCATCACCGCCGCAAGTGCTCTGGTGGTCGGGATGCCGAGCGCCGCCATCGCTTCGCTGACGATGTATTCGCGCAGAACCGGGCCGAGCGCGGCGCGTCCGTCGCCGTCGCGCGAGAACGGCGTTCGCCCGGCGCCCTTCAACTGGATATCGCGGCGTACGCCGTCGCGATCGATCACCTCGCCGAGCAGAATCGCGCGGCCGTCACCGAGTTGCGGCACGAAGCCGCCGAACTGGTGGCCTGCGTAGGCCATGGCGAGCGGCTCGCCGCCTTCGGGAACGCGGTTGCCCGCAAGAAACGCCACGCCTTCCGCTGTCGCAAGCTGGTCGGCATCGAGGCCGAGTTGGCGGGCGAGTGCACGATTGAGCCGAATGAGACGCGGCGTGCCGACCGGAACCGGCGGCTGCCGCACGAAAAACCGGTCCGGCAGCCGCGCGTAGCTGTTGTCGAAAGCGAAGGGCGATAGGTCTGCGGTGCCTGTGGTCATGTGCGATGTGCTGATACGAACATGGACATTTAGCCGATCGCGACGACCCGACGCCAACAGAATTGGCAAGCATTGCCGATGGCGCCATAGAAAGAGTGTTCACGCGGAGGCGCGGAAAATAAAGTTGAACCGCCAAGACGCAAAGACGCCAAGGGTCTGGTACGGGTGACGAAGTGTTGTCGCGCGCCTTCCTCCTTCGTTGCTCCGCAGCTTTGGACGACTGGTACACTCGTCCGGCGAAGCCTCAGGCGAAACCGGGTCGGCGTGCAATAGCCCCTTTGATGCAGGCGCCAAACCTTTGCGCCTTGGCGCCTTGGCGGTTAATTTGCTCCGCGCCTCCGCGCCTCGGCGTGAACCTTTTGTCCAGGCACGCCCGCGGTCCCGGGACGCATTTCAAACCAAATCTCCCGGGAATAAACAGCAGCGATCCGCCGTCTGGTCGAGAGAGGGAAAAGCCGGAAACCGAGGGTTGGTCATGTCACGATTCTGCAACGGCGTCGCGCGCAGCCATTTCATTGCAGCGGCGATGGCTTTCATCGCCTGCCTTCACCCCTCGGGCGCAAGCGCGGTGTCGGCAACCGCCGCGGCAAAAGCACCGGGCACCGTCGGCCTCGGCAAAGTCCTGACCAGCAAGAGCGGCGGCCAGATTTTCGGTTTCGACATTGATCAAAATGGGGACGACGGCGTGCTGGCCACCGCCGCCGATGTCGAAACCTTCGACCAGGACAGCGGCAAGATCAGGAAATCGTTCGGCAAGTATCTGGGGCCCGACAGCGACTATGTCGTCGACGGGATCGCGGGCGGCGATGTCGGGCTGATCGAGGTCGAAAAGGTGCCGAAGGGGAAGCTGTATCCTCACCGGTATTACAAGCTCATCAATCCCGTCACCGCCAACAGGTTCACCGGCAGCTGGACGCCGCCCCTCAAGGGCCTCATCTCCGAGGCGATGTCGACCGATCAGAATACGCAGACCAGTCTCCTGTTCGCCCTCACAAGCCTGAAGTCGGGCGAGCAGCCCACATTGATCGTTTCCGACGTTGCGGCCAACACGTTCAGCAACGTCATCGCGCTCGATGCGAATCTGTTCTGCCTCTGCGATGGACCGCAGCTTGGCCAGTACACCGCAGACAACGCGGCCGTGTTCGCGCTGTCGCCCGACGCCGGCACGGTCGGCGGGGAAGCGCCCGTCAACGTGCTCGTCGATCTGACCACCGGCAAGGCATCGCAGTTCAACGGCTACAACAACGGATTCTACCACGCCGGCTCCGTGAACGGGCTTGCCGTCGATCCCGATACCGGCGTCGCCGCGACCACGACCGAGTTGAACTCGCAGGTCGAGTTCTACAATCTGAAGAAGCAGACCGGCATCGCCTTCACCCAGCTTCCCTGTACAACCGACACCGACCAGACGAACAGCGGGTCCGGCATCGCCGTCGATCCGGTCAACAGGCTGTTCCTCGTCGCCGATCAATTCTATTGCGACGGCAGCCAGGGCAGCGCGATCGTGGTGTACGACGAGGCCGGCAATCTGGTGGAATCGATCACGGGCTTCAACCTTGCCCTCGGCGAGCCCGCGCCCGTTCTAAACCCGGGCAAGCGCATGGGCTGGGTGTTCAGCGGTCCCAACGGCTTCAACCAGCTGCAGCAGTTCTTTTACTGATGGGGCGACGCCTGCCCTTTGGCTTGCCTCCCCCGCGCACCCGCCGCGCAGACGCCGGCGTAGCGGGTGCATGGCGCGGGGGAGTTGCCCAGGCTGTAAACCGGCTCCGACGATGAGCCGTACCGGTTCCTGAGCCGCTTTATTGGCTGGGCGGAGGGGGCCGCCTGGTGTCGGCATTCAACCGCCCCCTCCGGCTCGCTGTTTCGCGCCCGCCACCTTCCCCGCTCCGCTTTGCTCCGCAACGGAGGCAAATGTACGTACACGGTCGCACAACCCCCATTTTATGAACCGCGAATTGCGGGAGGTGAAGTCTATTTCCCGAATTGTCGAAACGATCACTCCCGTTTCGACCGGGCCTGGGCGCGACGACCGTCCCGACGACGAATCCGGGCTACGGCTTCAGCTTGAACACGGAGCCGGCGTTCTTGATGCCGCCGAAGAAAGTCGCGCCGTAGAGAGTGCCGTTGCTCAGGATCACGCCGGCTTCCGGGTATTCGCCGTCGGCGCAATTCCCCAGCGAACAGAAGCGGTGCAAGATCTTGTACGTCGTTCCGCTCAATTCGAAGAGCACGCCGCCGCCGATGCCCATCACGTCGCTATCGTTACCCCCGCCCGCGAGTGTTGCGCCCAACAGATCACCGGCCGGGTCGATGACGAGCGGTCCCCTGGCGAAGGCGCCGTCCGGACAATCGGTTTTCTCGCAGAAGGCGTGCAAAACCGTCTCCAGCCAGCCTCCCCCGCTCGATGCGAGACTGAAAACCACGCCGCAGGTCTGTTGGAGTCCCGCGCGCGTACAGCGATAGCCTCCGCCCCCGGTGCCCCCATACAATGTTCCGGATGCGTCCTGGAACAGCGAGCCGTCCGGAAAGGCCCCGTCGGCGCATCGCGACTGCGCGCAAAAACTGTATAGGACCGATTCCGTCCAGGCATTCCCGTTCGGCGTCAGTTCGAAGACCGTCCCTCCCCCGGCCGGAAAATCGGACGTTCGATTTGCGCCGCCCTCCGACGTCACGCCGAAGAGGTTGCCGCCGGCGTCAGGCCAGAGCATGCCGTTCGGGTAAGACCCGTCGGTGCAATGTCCGCCGCGCGGGCAGAAGGCGTAGAGGACGGTCTCGGACCAGGAATCGCCGTCCCGCGTCAGCATATACACAACGCCGGTATAGCCCTGGGAACCGCCGGCCTCCGTGACGCCATAAAGCGGTGAAACGCCGTCATAGAGGGCACCCGTCTGCGCGCCGGCATAGGCGAGTCCGCCGAACGGAATGGCGCCATCGGTGCAGCTGTTTCCGCCCTGCGAACAGAAATCGTAGAGCTTGTGATACGTGCCGTCGGCCGCGATCTCGAAGACGACCCCCCGGCCATTCGCACCACCCTCTATGGTCGTGCCGTACACATTGCCGTTCACATCGATGATGGGAGAACCAAGAGGTGAATCGCCGTCGCTGCAATCCTTGTGCAGGCAAAAGCGATAGAGCAGCCTGAATCTCTTTCCGCCCGTCAGCTCGTAGACGGTTCCCCCGGGGCTTTTTCCTCCAGGTCCCGCCGTTACGCCGTACAGGTTGCCGGATGGATCGGCCGACAGACCCTCACCATTGGCTCCGTCCCTGCAGCCGCCCTTCGTGCAGAAGCTGTAAACGGTGGAGAGCGGATGAGCTGCGACCGAGGTACAGAACGGCTGCTGCGCACCGACCAATATCAGCGCTATCCCGAATACTGCTCGGGACCAGCCGCCGTGCAAGCCACCATGCCTGATTTCCATCATCGAAGCCTCCCCTTGGCCCGCGCAGCGGCTCAGTTGCCGATGCACAGGACGTAATCCGTTTCCGAAGCTACTCCCGTGTTATAGCCGATGACAATGTGATCGGCCGCCACCGTCGTCAGCGCCGCCCGCGCCGATTGAATGTCGGTTGCGGCTCCGGGTTAGGCGTCATTAATATAACGTACGGAAATTGTCAGGTTTCTCCGAGCGGTGCCTTCCACCCAGGATACGTTATCGGTCGCTACTACACGTCGCCCATGACG
>Ga0070731_10002552_pt1 | contig 17180 bp, 13 predicted proteins | sample Coa_R1_2_FD_66448 | JGI IMG/M metagenome (GOLD analysis project Ga0070731, IMG submission 66448) | Surface soil microbial communities from Centralia Pennsylvania, which are recovering from an underground coalmine fire - Coalmine... | ecosystem: Environmental > Terrestrial > Soil > Unclassified ...
TTGTTCAACAAATGAATCGCCGCGAGAATCATTCCGGGAGTGCAGATGCCGCACTGGGCGCCGCCGTATTCCAGAAACGCTTCCTGCACCGTCGTTAATCGTGCGTCCCTCGAAAATCCCTCGATCGTAGTTACGTTCGATCCCTGCGCTTGGAGCACCGGCACGAGGCAGCTATTCACGAGCGTCCCATCGATCATCACCGAACACGCGCCGCATTCACCTTCTCCGCAGCCTTCTTTTGTCCCCGTCAATCCAAGTTCATGCCGCAGCACATCCAGCAATCTTTCCATCGGATACGCGCGCACAGTCTTCAAATCGCCATTCACGGTCAAAGTAATGTCGCGCTTTGCGCTGCCGTTCGTCGTCATCGTGCTCCGGCTGGTGAAAGAATCCGTTTGTCGGGCGCCGCCCTAGAGGTCATCGCATCAAAGATGTCTTCGGGCATTAGCGGAATCGTATCGAAGGCGACACCCAACGCTTCTTCCACGGCATTCACAATCGCTGGCGCCGGACCATCCATCGGCAATTCACCGATGCCCTTTGCGCCATAAGCGCCGTGATCGTTGCCCAGTTCCTCGAAGAACACGCGTATCGGCGGCACATCCGCAGAAGTTGGCATGATGTAGTTTGTCATCTGACCGTTTTGCATTCGCCCCTCGCGCCACTGCACTTTTTCGTAGAGCGCAAATCCGATGGCCTGCGCCACGCCCCCGATAATTTGGCCGCGCGCCAGAACCGGATTCAGCACCTTCCCGATTTCCTGAAGAGCCACGAAATCGTTCACCGTCACAGCATAGGTCGCGAGATCAACGCTGACATCCGCGACGTAGAACGCCCACGCAAAGGCCGAGTAGGCTTCTCCTCGATAATTCTGGTCGTCCCAGAAAATGCCGGCCGGCTCTTCGTAGCGTGCGAGAGAACGGAGCCGTCCGCGTTGGGCAACGTATTCTTTGCATGCCGCCCGAAATTCTCCGGCTGTGTGGGTCTCGCGCAACATGCCACTGCTGCGGAGCGTCTCTTCGATTCCCCGCGCGGCGGATGCCACAAGCTTTCCAACAACCATCGCTGTGCGCGATGCAACTGTCGGGCCACTGTTAGGCACTCCTTTCGTATCCGGCTGCGCGATTTCGACCTCCTCGTAAGGCAGGCCAAGAGCCTCGGCCGCGATCTGGCATAGAACGGTATTCGTCCCTTGTCCAAATTCAGTGCTCGAAACCAGCACGCTGACGCCGCCATCCGCACGCCCCTCGACGCCAACCACCGAACTCAAGTAGCGCTCGCCGGAGCCGGTAAATCCCGCGCCATGTAAGAACGCGGCGATGCCGAGCCCTTTCCGAGATGTGCCAGACTCGTTTTCCACCGCGAATCGTTGTTTCTTGGAGTGATAACCGGAATGTTCGAGCGCGCTGTCCAGCAGCTTGCCTAGATCGATCGGCTCGTCAATCTTTTGGTCCGTGATAGTGGTCTCCCCCGGCTTCAGCAAATTTCTGCGCCGGATCTCGACGGGGGATAAATTCAGCGCTCTCGCGATGCGATCCATGTGGCGCTCCATTGCAAACAAGCTTTGCGGCGCGCCGAAGCCGCGAAAAGCCCCGTGAGGAGGCGCATTCGTTGCCACAGCCTTCGCTCGCACCGTAATGTTCGGCCAGTAATAGGGCCCGCCGGCATGAATCGTGGCCCGCGATAGGACGACGGGCGACAACGTTAAGTACGCGCCGCCATCAATGACCAATTCAATCTCACCACCCAAAATCTTTCCATCTTCGCTGACGGCAGTCCGATGGCGCGTCCTCGAAGGGTGCCGCTTCGTGGTCGCAACCATGTCTTCCGCGCGATCGTAGATGATTTTTACCGGCCGTCCCGATTTCATCGACAGCAGTGCCGCATGCGCTGCGATCATTGACGGGTACTCCTCCTTGCCGCCGAACGCACCTCCCGTCTCGGTTTGCACAACGCGCACTTTATCTTCCGGCAAATCGCAGAGCGCCATCAAGGCCTTGTGCACGTAAAAAGGACACTGCAGCGATCCCCACACAGTAATGCCGTTTTCCTTTTCGAACGACGCGATCACTCCATTGGTTTCGATGTAGAGCTGCTCCTGCGCGCCCGTCCTGTATTCACCCTCCACGATCGCATCAGCCTTTTCCCATATCCCGTCGAGGTCGCCTTTCTGAATCAAATACGTTTTGAACGTGTTGTCCGCGCCCCATACGATCTCGGATCGCTTTTCGCTGTCCTCGATTGTAAAGATCGGCGGAAGGAGATCGTATTCGATGTGGACCGCTTCGACGGCTCTCGGCAAAGAGTGACGATCCGGATGGCCCAGCAGAAGAATCGGCTCCTCAGGATGGTTAACAACTCCATCCGCGAGGCACGGCTGGTCGTTTTCAATCAGTGCGATGTAGTTTTTTCCAGGAATATCTTTCGCGGACACGATTACAAACTCATTCCATTGAATTCCCGGCCCGAAAGTTATCTTTTCGATTCGTCCGCGCGGGATTCGGCTGCGCACCGTTGCTCCGTAAAGCATGTCCGGCAGCGAAATATCGTCAATGTACCGTGCTCGTCCGGTGACTTTGTCGCGCCCTTCCTTGCGTGGCGCTGATAATCCGATGATGCGCTCATCTGTCACACCGAACTCGGCGTAAGTCACGGAAATTCTGTGGATAGCCCGCAAATAATCGGGTTGGCAATATTGTGAACGAAAACGCCAAATATTTGTACGTCTGAATTCAGCTCGAGCCGGCAACTACGCTCGATATTCACGTCCGATCGGCTCACCGGGGAACGTTCCGTCGGAAAAAACAACCTGCCCCCGGAGATACGTCGCTTTGACCACCCCGCGCAATTTCTCTCCCAGGTAGGGCGAAACTGCATGCCGGTGGTACAGACGCTCCGCAGTGGCCATGAATTCGGCGTCCGAGTCGAACACAACAAAATCCGCATCGTATCCTGCGGCAATTCGGCCCTTGTGAGATTCGCATCTTGCAAGCCGCGCGGGACCCTCGCACATCCACCGTGTGATGTCGGCAAGCCCAAAGCCTCTTTGGCTTGCCTCAGTCCACATCACCGGAAGTGCCATCGAAAGGCTCGCAATTCCGCCCCACGCGGTTTTGAAACTGCCCGATTCAAGCTGCTTCATCGAGGGTAGGCAAGGGGAGTGGTCTGTGGCCACCAGGTCGATCACTCCTTCCGCGAGCCCGTCCCATAATTGTTCGCGATTGTGGCGGCTTCGAACCGGGGGCGCGCACTTGCTCAGCGTCGCTCCATCGGCGATCGTTTCCGCCGCCAAATGCAAATAGTGAGGGCAGGTTTCGACGCTAGCCGAAAGTCCCCCGGCGCGCGCAGCCCGCAGTTCGTCGAGTGCACGATGCGTCGCCAGATGTACGATGTGCAAACGGAAGCGATACTCCCGGCATAGAGAAAGCAGCAGACGAATAGCCGATAACTCTGCGTCATCCGGTCGCGATTGCAGGTAGGTCGCGTAAGACTTCCAATCTGCGCCTCCGAGCTTGGCGGTCGCCGCTTCGATAGGGCCAGCAAGTTCCGCGTGGACCAGCAGTGGCAGGCCCGTCCGCGCAATATGAGGCAGGGCTTCGCGCAGTTCTCGTTCCGTCACCATCGTGAAGCCGTCAATTCCCGGATCAACGAGAAAACATTTGAAGCCGCGCACTCCCGCGCCGGCGAGCGATTCGATATCGCTCTGATTGTCGCTCACCACTCCGCCCCACGCTGCCCAATCCACTCTGCACTTGCCGCGCGCTGCTTCACGCTTCGCTTCAAGCGCCGCCACAGTGGATGTGCCTGGAAGGCAATTCAGCGGCATGTCCACCAGCATCGTGTAACCGCCCGCAGCCGCGGCGCGGGTAGCTGTCTCGAAGCCTTCCCACTCAGCTCGCCCAGGTTCATTGATGTGGACATGCGAATCGACCAGCCCCGGAAGAATCGCAGTCTCGCCAAAATCATGGATTTGCGTGTTGCCGCGTACCTCGTCCAGAGGAACAAGGGCCTCGATTCGTTCGCCGTCGACCAGAATCGCCGCCGGGCGGGTCCCTTCGGGTGTCACAACGCAGCGCGAGGCGAAGGCTTGTAGGTTCAAGGTAGGAGTACCATTCCTAACATTTCCGATTTTGAATTGAGCAGCGTATCCCAGTAGTTTTGGCGTTTCAACATCTCGGCCGGCGAAAGTTTGCAACGCAGTTTATACTCGTCGAATGACGAATCCGTTCATGGCGCGCGCAATTCACCTTTCGATTGAGAACGTGCGCAGCGCGCGTGGCGGGCCGTTCGGAGCCGTCGTCGCACAAGCGGGGAAAATCATTGCCGAGGGCGTGAATTGTGTAACCGCCATGAACGATCCCACGGCGCACGCCGAAGTCGTCGCCATTCGGGAGGCGTGCAGGAAACTCCAACTCTTCGAGCTGAAGGGCTGTGAAATCTACACCTCCTGCGAACCGTGCCCGATGTGCTTCGGTGCGATCTACTGGGCGCGGCCGGATCGCGTCTATTTCGGCAATACTGCCGCCGATGCCGCTAAGGCCGGCTTCGACGATTCCTTCATCTACCTCGAAATTCCCCGGCCACATTCGCAGCGCAAAATTCCGATGATTCAACTGATGCGCGACGAAGCACTGGAAGCGTTCCGCGCCTGGGAGCAGCACCCGACCAAGCTTCCCTACTAGCGATCGGCGACGCAGCTATCCGGCGCCGAGGAAAATATATCGGAGCAAGAACAGCGCGCTCAGCACCCAGATCAGCACGCTGATCTCTTTATGCCGCCCAGTAAACAGCTTCAGAAATGTGAACGACAGCAGGCCGAGGCTTAGGCCGGTGGCGATGCTGAACGTGAGCGGCGTCGCAATCAAAGTAAGAAACGCCGGAACTGCATCAGTAAAATCGTCCCACTTGACCCTGGCGACCGAACCGCACATCAGCGCGCCAACCAAAATCAGCGCCGGCGCTGTCGCGTAGGACGGAACCGCTGCCACTAAGGGCGCGCAAAACATCGCCGCGATAAATAAGCCCGCAATCACAAGGTTGCCGAGACCGGTTCGAGCGCCGGCGGCAACTCCGGCCGCGCTCTCAATGTAACTCGTCACCGTTGAGGTGCCCGTCAGCGCGCCGACGATCGTGCCGAAAGCATCCGCCAATAGGGCGCGGCTCGCGCGCGGCAATTTGCCATCGCGCAGGAACCCCCCTTCTTCGCAAACTCCGACGAGCGTCCCCACGTTGTCGAAAAGATCGACAAAGAAAAACACAAAAACAAGTTCGCCGAGTCCCAGCTTTGTCGCTGATCGCAGGTCCAGCTTGAAGAGCGTTCCGGAGGGGTGAGGCCACGAGAAGATGTGCGCGGGCCAGTGACTTACGTCGAGCGGGATCCCTGCGATCGTGATGGCGATAATCCCTATCAAGATTGCACTGCCGATCCGCCGCGCCACCAGGATGGCGATGAGCAGAACGCCGAGCAAAGCCAGGATCACTTGCCGGTCGGATATCTTGCCGAGCGCTACGAACGTGGACGGGTTCGCTACGATGATGTTGGCGTTCCGAAAACCAACGAAGGCGATGAAAAGTCCGATGCCGGCTGCGGTTCCGTTCTTCAAACAATCCGGGATTCCGTTGACGATCTGCTCGCGCACATTCGTCAAGGTCAAAATCAGGAAAAGTAGGCCCGACAGGAAGACGACTCCCAGCGCCGTTTGCCATGGCACGCCGCGGCCAATCACAATCGAGTATGTGAAGTAGGCGTTCAGTGACATTCCGGGCGCGAGCGCAATCGGGTAGTTCGCCCAGATGCCCATCACCAAAGTCGCCAGAGCCGCCGAAATGCAGGTGGCGAAGAGCACGCCATCGACGGGCATGCCAGCTTCGGACAGAATGCGTGGATTGACCACAACCACGTAAGCCATGGTCATGAAGGTGGTTAGGCCGGCCAAAAGCTCGCGGTGAACCGTGGTCTCGTTCTGCCGAATGTGAAAGATGCGCTCTAACAACTCGAAATCCCAGGAAACGAAAATGAGCCACTATAGGGTGAGGAGCGACCAGCGTCAACGGAAGAAGCGGAAGAGGCATGTTGCGTTTTTGGCGATTAGAGAGTGAAAGGCAGTGCGGTTGGCCGAGACTTTTCGGGCGACGATTAGAGGGGAAGTTTGGAAAAGGGGGCTCGCAAAAGTGTCGAGTAGGAATGGTCGCGGCCCTTTGTTTCCTTGGAGATGCGTCGCGTTCTACTCGGCTCTTGTGTCGATTAGAAGCGCGACTGATGTTTGGCGAGGCCGGGTTTGGCAGCGCGGAGTCGTCGGAACCGCAAGCTTTGGCGACTTTTCCGACCAAGGGCGTCAGGACGTCCAACGGGCGCAAGGCTGGTGCTACAAAAGCGACTGTGCCAAGCTGCCGGATTAGTTGCGCCGAGTTGAATCCGGTGGGATGCGCCGCTTGGATGCCTGCGCTACTGGGTTCGGCGACACCACTCCCTGCTCTTGAGAGAGCGGGATTCCGCGCCGCCTTCCGAGCGCCGACTCGGGCTGCGGTTCCGTGAACAACTCCCGTCTTTTGGACCATGCCTCCATAGTTCTAGATCGGGGAGTGAGGGGCAAGGACGAGTACCTGTGGACTTTTTTCCGGAGGCTCGATAGTTCGGGATTGCTCTCTACCTTGTGAGGAATGAAGATTAAGAGCGGCGGGGTGACGCCGTACTTCTTGGAGAAATTGCCCTGATTCACGGCGATCCCTACGCGGCCGCGCGAGTCGATATAGACGAGAGGCCGGCCGACGGGCACACCCATAAATGTATTCTCGTACGGGAAGGTGCTAGCGGCTACTTCGCGCTCCTGCATCTTGCCTTCTCGATGAAACGAAATTCGGCTTCCGTTTGCGCCCGTGTCTTGCGCCTACGGCGCGGGACCTGTATGGTACGCCATGGCCGCGCCGATACAACTCCCCGAAAATAACGATTCTGTCCTTACCGGATCGGAAGCACAAAAACACGGCGCTTCATCGGGCTATGGATTACGCCGCGAGGTGCTTTCGCCCATGGAGACGCTGGCGCAATCCGTCTCGACGATGGCGCCGAGCACAACTCCTGCGGCCACGATTCCGCTGGTTTGCGCGCTGGCAGGCAACGGCACGTGGCTAGCCTACATCCTCGCAACCATCGCCGTGCTACTGGTCGCGATGTGCGTGGCCGGCTTCGCGCGGCACTCGGCCTCACCCGGCTCGCTCTACACCTACGCTTCAACCATTCTGCCGCGCTGGATGGGCGCCATCGTAGCATGGAGCCTTCTCCTCGCTTACGTTGGAACGGGAGCAAGCGTGATCGGCGGATTCTACCAATACACGAGCTTGACGATATGGCACTCGGCGCCTACTCCTTTTGCCGCCGTGGTCCTTACGATCTTCGTGACCGGCATTGCGATGTGGGTCGCGTGGCGCGACGTGAAAGTTTCCGCGCGCCTGATGCTGTGGATCGAAGCACTCTCTTTGTTTGTGATCCTTATTGTGGTGGCGCTGGTGCTGGCGCGCCACGGCTTTCGCGTAGACTCTGAACAATTCCGGCTGCGAGGCGTAACCGGCGGCGGCCTGCGGCTTGGTTTGGTTCTGGCGCTTTTCAGTTTCGTCGGATTCGAAAGCGCGACCACACTAGGCTCCGAAGCGCGCAATCCGCTGAAGACCATCCCTCGCGCCGTCATCCAAAGCGCCATTCTCGCGGGGGCGATTTTCATGGTTTGTGCATACACGGAAGTGCTCGGCTTCCGCGTCGCTGGCCAAGACTTGGGGGCGAGCCAGGCTCCCATGCAAATTCTGGCGGGAGTCGCAGGCGCGCCCGTGCTCGGCCTCCTGATCAATATCGGCGTGCTGGTAAGCCTGTTCGCCTGCACGCTCGCTTGCATCACCGCCGCAGCCCGTGTGCTGCTGTTGATGGCCTACGGCGGTCTGGCTCACGGGTCGCTGCGCACCACACACGCGCGAAGCGAAACGCCGAGCCGCTCGATTCTGGTCACAGGCATTGCGGCGGGACTTCCGGTCGCGGTGCTGGCGGCGCGGGGCGCAAGTGGGCTCGACGTGTACGGATGGATGGGTTCTTTGGCGACGTATGGTTTCATCGTCACCTATGCGCTCGTTGCCGCCGCCCTTCCCGCCTATTTGCGCCGGCACAGTGCGTTCCGCCTCAGATCGGCAGCGATCGCCGCGCTGGCGTGCCTGGGAATGCTCCTCGCTCTGGCGGGAAACTTGTATCCTGTGCCCGAAGGGCCGTACGGCAAGCTACCCTACATTTACCTCGCTTATTTGACAGCGGGCTTGCTGTGGTTTTTGTTGAACGACCGCCGCCGCAAAATGGCGCGAGCCGGAAATTAAATTAGGTCTCGCTGTCCTGGTCCGGCAGCGCCACCAGCAGCAGCACAATTCCAATCACACTGAACATACGAAACGCCGAATCCTGGCCATTCCAGTTTCTTGACTGCCACATCAAAAACCACTCGCCTCCGATGCTCAAAAACGCCACCAGCCACATCAGCAGGCTCACAGTGAGGGCCGCGATGGCGATGCTCTTCGCGCGCTGGAATTCCGCAGCGGTCCCGCGCAGCATTTTCAGCAGACGAACCCCGCCCCGCCAGCAGAGCGCCGTGGTCAGCGCTTCCCATACGATGATCGACACATAAAATGCGGTGTGCAGCGCGGGCTGATTCAAGGCGCGCCACATCCCGTGATTTCCAGGGAGCGTGGAATCCATCATCAGCACGTGCCGGACGAACTGGTAATTCGCTCCATAGTCGGTGAGATTGTTGAAGACCACTAAGGTGTAATAAACCGCAACGCCGAACACCAGCGCGATTTTTGCGATGCGCAAGCTCATGGTTGCCCCGAAAACCGCAACGACTGAAAATAGACGGTCAAGACATGTAAAGTCTTGTCGTCGTACCGCGAATTGCCCGGTATTTTTGCGTCCGGATTCTTCGACTTCGGGTTTCCCACGTAGTCTTTGAAGAAAATCGGTGAGTCGGAGGCCATTGCCGAAAGGAGCGTCCACGTCACTCCCGGTTTTCGACCTCCCTCATCGCCGGCGTTGTGGCACCCCAAAGACCTGCTTCTCGTCGCGAAACTCGATCCGCACTACGCCCCAGGGAATTTGAGTCTCGTCGCTGTGCGCGAGAATCTTGAAGCTCGGCGTGAACCTCGGATGCGAGATCATGTGCGGACCCATATCGTAGCGATGAGCCTCGAAATTCTTCGGCCGGCCCGAGGGCGGCTTGCCATTGACCTTCAGCACCAAGAACGGATGATGCGCCTCGATGTAGCTGCGAGGATAGTTTGCGCGATACAAGTCGTCACAGATGGCGACCACCAGATCCGATTCCGGCTTGGCGGCCAAACCCATCCCGCCGCGCCCGCCAGTGCAAAAGCGATGCTGGCGGAAATGGCGACCCAAGCTCGTTGCATGGCATATGCTATCGCATGTTGTACTGACGCAATCGCGAATCTCGCGACCGGCGGTCTATGCTAGAGTTGCAAAATTCCGGTGGAGGCTGGCATAGCGAATGGCCAAAGAAACGGAAGCGCGAATCGCGGCGCTCGGCATTGTTTTGCCCGAGGTTCCCCAGATAGGAGGGAATTACATTCCAGCGAAGACGGTCGGACGCATCGTGTATCTGGCAGGGGCGATTTCAACCAACTCCGAAGGAGTGTTCTCCGGTACCGTCGGGCTGAATCGGACGATTGAGGAGGGCTATGCCGCGGCGCGGTCATGCGCACTCACGCAACTGGCGGTGCTGAGGAGGCACCTTGGCTCGTTCGACTCTATAAAAAGCGTCATCAGCGCCAACGGCTACGTGAATGCCGTCCCCGGTTTTCCCGATTCGCCCAAAGTGATCAACGGAGCCTCGGACCTGCTTGTGGAGATCTTTCGGGATTCCGGCCGGCACGTTCGCGCCGCTATCGGAGTGTCCGCGTTGCCGCAAAATGCTTTGGTCGAGTTGCAGATGGCCGTCGAACTGGAGGGGTAGAGTCCAGAGATGGCCAACCACGTCCTTTCGGCCGAACCCATCCACTCACGCTGGAATCGGGATCTGCCACCACGCCTGACCATCGCTTCGGGCGACACGGTTCGTCTCGAATGCCTCGATTCAAGCGGCGCGCAAGTGCATCCCGGCATGACGGTCGGCAAATACCTCGACATCAACCGCGAACGCATCCATGCGCTTACCGGACCGATTTTCGTCAAGGGCGCGGAGCCGGGCGACGTTCTTCAAATTGACGTCCTGGAAGTTGCCCACAAGGGCTGGGGATGGACGAGCGTAATCGCCGGGCTGGGTTTTCTCAAGCACCGCTTCGCGAATCCGTATCTTTTTCACTGGGAACTGGAACACGAAGTCAGTCGTTCGCTTGGGCCTGCGGTTATTCCACTGCGACCTTTCTGCGGCGTGATGGGCGTCGCTCCTGCCGAGCGAGGCGAATTTCGGACCCGGCCACCTGGCGTTTTCGGCGGCAATATGGACGTTCGCGAGCTGTCGGCAGGAGCCATTCTCTATTTGCCGGTACTGAATCCAGGGGCGCTGTTCTCTGCCGGCGACGCGCATGCGGCCCAAGGCGATGGGGAAGTCTGCGTCAACGGCATCGAGTGCCCGGCGGATGTGACCCTGCGCTTTTTCCTGCATAAGCGCCGGCGGCTGCAGGCGCCGTTTATCGAAGTGGCTCCGCGAAGCGGCACCCAGGAAGGCGAAGGGTGGGTCGTAGTCGAATCGGCAACCGATGCGATGGATGCCGCCCGCGCCGCCACTTGGCGGATGATCGATCTGCTCGTTGAGCATTGGAACTTCAGCGAGATCCACGCCTATGTTCTTTGCAGCGTGGCCATGGACCTGCGGCTTAGCCAGGTGGTGAATGAGCCGATGTTTACAGTCAGCGCGGCACTTCCCAAACGCATCCTTCCGGCGAAAAAAATCTTTTAAGACTGCTCCCGGTTCGATCGATCGGCGCCTTTCGACCGCTTTCAATCCGGGGGGTGGAACCGGCAGATTGAAATTGCTGATCGGTTTGACAAAAACAATTGATTATCTCCTCATGCCGGATTTGGGATAGGCTCACTCAGAATTTTCAAACGCGTCGCTAAGCGGGTTCGGCTGAGCGAGGCGTGTCGTAGGGAAGAATCGAAAACTCCAGTTGCCGGTTGCTACGGGTCTTTGCCGGGGGTGTATCTGGTTATCTTAGGAGGTGTGCTCGCCATGATTAGCAGGATTCGTGTTCTGTTTCTTATCGCGACACTGTGCTTTCTACCGCTTGCCTTAACCTATTCGGCGCGCGCCCAGCAAACACTCGGAGGGATCACCGGCACCGTGCAGGACACTTCCGGCGGCGCCGTGGCGAACACCACGGTAACCCTGGTGGGGGACCAGACTAACCTTACCCGCACGCAGAAAACCGATGAGAGTGGCAGCTATACATTCGTAAACTTGCCGATCGGCAGCTACACGCTTACGTTCTCGCATGACGGATTCGATACGCAGAGTGTCCCTTCCATCCTGGTGCAAGCGAACCGCACGGCCACGGTCAACGCGACCCTGCAGATCGGCAAGGTCAACGAAGTGATTACCGTTCAAGAGACGCCGCTTTTGAACGCCGTCGATACCACCAACGGCTATGTCCTCGACAAGGTTCAGATGCAGGCCGTGCCCCTTCCGACCGGCAGCTTCACGGGACTGGCAATTCTCTCTCCGGGCGTCAATGCGGAGTTGCCCAACGGTACGGGTGCCAACGCAGGATTGGGTAACCAGCCGATCTGGGCCAATGGACAGCGCGACACCAGCAATACTTTCCTCCTGAACGGCGTAGACGCGAGCAACCTGTTCAACGGCAAAAGCACCAGTCAGGTCGCTTCGGCACGGATCGTAAATAACACGGGCGTTTCCGGCGCTGGTAGCACGACAGCGGAAATAATTCAGAGCACGGCCTCGCCGTATCTAGCCATCGGGCAAGCACTGCCGACGCCATCTCCTGAAACGATTCAGGAAGTCCGCGTGAACACCTCGATGTACGACGCGCAGCAAGGTTCAACCAGCGGTGCGCACATAGACATCAGCACTACATCCGGCACGAATGACTTCCACGGCGGCGCTTACGGCCATCACGAAACTGACTGGTTGAACGCCGCCCCGTACTTTTACAAGCAGGACCCGAACATTCCCGCTGCAGACAAGGTGCCGCAATTGCATCGGTACACTGCGGGAGGCACGCTCGGTGGCCCGCTCATCAAGAACAAGCTCTTCGGTTTTGTCGGCTATCAGCACGTGCACGTTTCCGACTTGGAGATCGGCACCTCGCGTACCGCGGTCCCAGAGCTCCTGACGAATGACCGCAGCGCCACGGGCCTCGCTGCAGCCGCTGGCGACTTCTTTGCTGGCGGACCTGTAAGCCCGACGATTGGCACCAGCCCGGGCGAGATCAATCCAATTTCGTACGCTTTGTTGAACTATAAGTTGCCGAACGGCCAATATATGATTCCCGCGGCCAATCCCAACTTCACGCCGACAATCAATTTCCCAGAGAACGTTTTCATCACACAGCCCGCCTATTTCATCTCCGATCAGGCAGTGGCCAATCTCGATATCCTTGCTACTTCCAAAGACACCGTGGCGCTGAAGTATTACTACCAGCACGATCCGACCCGCGCCCCCTTCGGATTCTCCTCGTTCGAAGGGTTCACGCAAAAGCTCGACGCCGGCAGTCAGGTAGCGACGATTACCAACAGCCAGACCCTGACGCCCACGTTTAACGTCGCAGAGAACTTCGGCTTCATCCGCGAAAAGATCTACAGCACGATCGGCCAACCTTTCACGCCTGCGGGTCTCGCGGCCTTTGCAAAAACACTTCCGGCTCTTGCAGGATTTTCTCCTGCTGACCTGACCATAAATACGTTCGGCTCAAACGTCTTCCCGGGCATGACGATCGTCGATGACTACGGAAACTCCGCCCCATACAACACAGGTTTCGTATTCAATGCCGCCTCGACCATCGGAAGCACGGCGGCTTCACAAGGGGCCTTCACAGGTGTGTTTCAGAATCGCTGGATGCCTTCCGCAACCGCCATTTGGATTAAGGGGCGTCACACCCTCACTTTCGGCGGCAGTTTCTCCTACACACAGCTGAACACGCGCGATGAGAGAACGAATTCGGGGATGGTCGGTTTCACGGACTTCTCCAGCTTCCTTCAGGGTAACCCGATCAGCTACACGGCGAACGGCTTCATCGCTACCACGTACCTCCAAGGCAATGCCAACCGTTATCTGCGCTCACGTGACACCGGCGAATACGTCCAGGACAAGTTTCAGATCCGCCCCAATCTCAGCTTCAGCGTAGGTCTGAGATTCGATTACCACGGCGGCATGACTGAGAAGAATGGCCAACTCTACAACTTTGATCCCAGCCGCTATTCGTACAATCCGGTAACCGATGCGTTCAACTTAGACGCAAGCGGGAACGCCGAAACTGGGTTCATTATCGCTGGAAATAACAATCTTTTCCCTTCCAAGGGCGTCAGCGATTCGACGCTGACCGGCCGTCAATGGGGCCTCGCGCCGCGCCTCGGCGTGGCGTGGAGCCCGAAGATGTTTAATAGCAAGCTTGTCGTTCGTGCCGGGTGGGGTATCTATTACGACCGCGGCGAACTCTTTACATATCTGTCCCCCGGATTCGCGTCGGGCGTGATCGCCGGAGGCCCGTTTGGCTTCAACCAGTCTCCACCGTGGGTCGCTTCCCAGCAGTGCAGCATCTTCGGTTACACGCCGTGCCCTGGATTTGAGAATCCTTGGGGGCCGACCCTGACGGCTCACGCGACTGGAAACCCCGCCGATATCGAGCTCTATATGCCTAACAACGGCACTCCGGGACAAGGCATCGCTCAGGGCATCGAATTCGGCGAGCCGCTATTCTCCTTTGGTGTGTACAACCGCGCTAACAAGCTCCCGTACACCCTCAACCAGACCCTCGACGTTCAATGGCAGCCCCGCAACGATTTAGCCATCGAAGTCGGTTATGTCGGCAATCTCGGTCGCCACGAAGTCATTCCCGTGCCTTTCAATCAGGCGAACATCGCCGCGCCGGGCCATCCACTTTGTGGTGGTGGCCTGGTTAAGGGCGCACAACCCGCGTGCGCCAATCCTGCAACCGCAGTGGCACCGCAGTCTTACACCTACGGCTATTCCATCGTCACCGAAAACACCTCCTTCCCTTACCCGTCCATTAACCTGCCCGATGGAACGCCCTATCAGCAGACCTTTGAAGGCGGCAATGTCGATCTGCGCGTTCCTTACATCGGTTACTCTGCGGAGTCAGAGTCCTATACAGCGGCGGGCGTTTCCGCCTACAACGCCCTCCAAACCCACATTGAAAAGCGCATGAGCCACGGCTTGCAGCTCGGCTTGTCCTACACCTATTCCCACGCACTCGACGAACAGAGCGCCATGGGCCTCTTTTACAACGGGAACAATCCTCTCGATCTGCACTCGGCGTACGGCAATTCTGATTTTGACCGCACACACGTGTTCAACATCACCTACCTCTACGAGTTGCCGAAATTCATCTCCGAAAACTCGTTCGCGGGACGACTGGCGGACGGCTGGGGCATTTCGGGAGTTGTCGTGCTGCAGAGCGGGCAGCCTTACAGCGTCATCGATTACACCGGCGCGGTCGGCAGCATTTTTTACGGTGTGAACGACGGCATCACGAATCCGATCGTGCCATTGGTGGCTGGCCGCTCGCCCAAGAGTTGCTATACCGGCCACACGGGCGTAATCGTCGGCCAGCCCGCCCTCGACCCGACCTGCTTTACTTTGCCCTTGTTCGCCCCGGGTGCAACCGTGGAAGGCCAGAGCGGCGCGATCCCTTCAAACGACCCGTATGAAACCAATTTCATCAGCAGCGGCCAGCGCAACATCTTTCGCCAGCCGTGGCAGAGGCGCGCAGACCTCTCGATTGGGAAGACCACCAAAATTACCGAGCACCTGTCTGCTAGGTACACGTTGGACGTCTTCAACCTGACAAACACGGCCAGCTACGACATTCCTATCGACGATGTAAGCCAGAACATCAACTTCCTGGGTTTCCCGACCGTGGGCACACCCGTAACCGGCGGGGCCAATTGCGGCGGATCTCTGTACGTAAGCACGACCTGCAGCGGATTGGGCGTGACAAACAAAACAATCGGAAGCCCTCGACAGATTCAAATGTCGCTCAGCCTCCTCTTCTAAATCGCGCATCGCTCTTGACAACTGAGTCACAGAGTCGCCGAGCGCTCTCATCTGGCGCTTAGAGTTACGGAAAGTGGCTCCACCTGCGCGGCGGCGAAGCGGTCTTGGAGTTCCGTCGTCGAAGCGAATTGTTTGCCCTGCACGTACCGCGCCGGAAATTCAAAGCGAAGGGGCTGTTCGACAAACGGATACGGCTCAAGCGCGAAGTGGCGCGATCCGGCCGAGCGCACCTCAACGCGAACGTAACCTCCGTCTCGCAGCGGTAGCGGATGCAATAAACTGGCCGGCCGCGTAAAATCCACGCACGTCAGCAGCGAAAGATTGTCCGTCGCTTGCAGCAAGCGAAAATGATCAAGAATCGCTGCTTCGCTCTTCTGTTTCGGGGCGAGCCGCGCATCAGCATCTATTTGCGCTCGAAGAGTGCGCTGATAATTGTTTTGCTTCTCCAGAAAGTCATCCAACAGCGGCAACTGCGCGGGGGCAATCGTCGAGCGGTCCGCGTGCTCGGTCAGTAGGCTGTACGTATGCATGGAGATCAGCAGCGCGGCGTAAGCATCTTCGGCCGCGATTAGTCGCACTGCGTGATCGCGTACAGCGAGATAGTCCGCGAGGTCGATTTCCTCGAATGCGGAATATTTGCCGACAAGTTCGACTGAAAAGGCGCTGGGCTTGCCCTGGCGCGTGATCTGTGGGGCGGCGTCACGCGCGAGCCAGCCGTCATCGTGTCGGGCGATGCCTTTCAGCACGCTGGCGCGAGGGTCCGGCGGCAGAAAAAGATCGTTTCCCCAGTGCTCCGCAAACGCTCCCGCCAGGCGCGCGTGATCGGGATGCGTCATCAGCCACCATCCGGTTTCCGTCTCCAGTCGCAACATGGTTATCCTCCTCGATGCATTCGCGGCTTTACTCGGTCTCGGGAATGCGAGCCGACTCGTGCCAGCGGTGCAGGAAATACCACTCCAAGACCATGACGACGAAGAAAAATGCGAAGCCTAAGACCGTTGCAGCCAGCACCAGCGCGAACAAATAATCCGTCTGGAGCTGGGAGGACGCGTACAGGATCGAATAGCCCAATCCGCCCACGCCTACCTGGCTCGACCCGGCATAGAGCTCGCCGGTGATCGCGCCGATCACGGCGATTCCGCTGGCGATGCGAATCCCGACAAAAAGCGAGGGGACCGCATGCGGCAATCGCAGCTTGAGAAGTTTCTGTGCCGGGGACGCATTGTGCATCAGGAAGAGATGCACCAGATTCTCGTCCACGCTGATGAGACCCTGTGTGGTATTGGCAATAATCGGCGCGAGCGAGATGATGAATGCAATAAGCGCCACCGGCGCGACGCCAGCGCCAACCCACATGAGGATCAGTGGCGCAACGGCCACGATCGGCACAGTCTGCAGCAAAATCGTGTAGGGGTAGAGCATCCGGCGCACCCAGCGCGATTGTGCGAAAATCAGCGCGATCACAACGCCCACGACGATGCTGGCGATGAGGCCGCCGGCGGATTCTTCGGCAGTGATCGCCAGCGATGCCAGCAGGGAAGGCAATCGCGCGACCACAGCGCGTGCCACCGCCCAAGGAGAAGGCAGCATGAACGCCGGCACGCGAAAAATCCAAAGAATGGCTTGCCACAAAACCAGTAACGCGCCAAAAACCGCCAGCGCATTCGCCGCGGTGATCAGCCTCTGCTTCATTGCTTCAGCGCCTCTCGCAGTTCGTGTGAGACGCAAGACACAAGCGCCTCGAATTCCGGTGTATCGCGTAAGGCCGCGGTCCGCGGAATCGGAAGCTCCACGGCGAAGCAGGAGTGAATGCGCCCAGGATTCGGTGCGAGCACGATGATGCGCGTGGAAAGAAAGACCGCTTCCGTCACCGAGTGCGTTACAAAGATCCCAGTCCACTCTTGTTCCGCGCGCAAGCGCAGCAATTCTTCATTCAAGCGGTCG
>Ga0070731_10002553_pt1 | contig 17180 bp, 19 predicted proteins | sample Coa_R1_2_FD_66448 | JGI IMG/M metagenome (GOLD analysis project Ga0070731, IMG submission 66448) | Surface soil microbial communities from Centralia Pennsylvania, which are recovering from an underground coalmine fire - Coalmine... | ecosystem: Environmental > Terrestrial > Soil > Unclassified ...
AGGACGAACGTCGTCAGCGCGAACGCACCCAGGCCGAGCGGCGCCGGGTCGGCGGCCGGAACCGCCTCCACGAGCGTCGGCACAGGGCGCACATCGGCAACCGTTGCCATGGCTACCCCTTTCCTTTCGAGCGGAAAGCGAAAGACGTTCCCCTGTTTTCTTCCGGGAAGGTTGCGCAGCGAAACGTCTGACTCAGGGAGCCAGGTCGTACGGGTACCGCGTCAGGTTCTCGGAGCCGTCGGCAGTGACGAGGACGAGGTCCTCGAGTCGCAGGCCGCCGAAGCCGGGCCGGTAGAGCCCGGGCTCGACGGTCACGACGTCGCCCGCGCGGAGCGTCTCCCTCGTCGTCACGCCGAGCTGCGGTTGCTCGTGCACCTCGAGGCCGACGCCGTGTCCCAACCCGTGGAAGAACCCCTCCTGCAGCGGCCGTCCGGCGAGCTTCTTCCTGTCCGTCGGGAAGCCGGCAGCCTCGAAGCCCTCGCAGCTCGCGTCGTAGATCGCACGGCAGCTCGCGCCCTCGCGGATCAGGTCGATCGACCTGTCCAGCGCGTCCTTCACGAGCCGGTGCCACTCGGCGAGCTCGTCCGGGACGCCGCCGACGGCGAAGGTGCGCGTCATGTCCGCGTAGCACGCAGATTCGCCGTCGCGGGGCCACACGTCGATCACGATCGGCTCGCCGGCGCGCAGCGCACCCGAGCCCATGTGATGGCCGACGGCCGACTGGGCGCCGTGCGAGACGATGAACTCGTCCGCGGACGTTCCGTGATCGACGAACGCCCGTCCGATCGCGGTCTTGATCCGCTCCGACGTGAGCGGCTCGCCGTCGAGCTCGAGCATGCCACCGTTCGCCGACGCGTGCCGGAGGAGGTCGCGCGCCGCGTCCATCCCTGCCTCGGCCGCGCGCTGCGCGCGCCGGATGCCGGCCAGCTCGGCCTCGTTCTTGACCCGGCGGCGGTCGTCGAAGAAGCCCGGGTCGGCGCGAAGGTCGACGCCGTCGGCCCTCAGGAGATCGGCGATGCGCACAGGGAACGTCTCCGGGACGACGGCACTCCTGATCCCGGACGCCTTCACCGCCCGGCGCACCATCTCGTCGATCACCTCGCTGCGGGTCAGGCCTTGCGCCACGAGCTCGTCCCGCCCGACGTCCTCCCAGATCACGAGCTTCAGCCCCCCGTCGACCTCCTCGACGCGAGGCGCCTCCATCGAGCTGATGAGCACGCTGCGCTCGCCGTCGCGCTCGGCGTAGAGGAACGGGTCGGGGATGCCGATCGGCAGCTCGTGGCGGAGTTCCGGCGACCGGAACGTGTCGCCGTAGATCAGCACGTCGGGCACGAAGCGGACTCTAACTAGACTCGATGCGTGGACCCGCAGGGGAGAGCGTTCGAGCTCGTCGAGCGGTACGACCGGGAACTGGCGGGCCTCCTCCCCGAACGCGTCGACGCATTCGACGTCCACACCCATCTCGGGACCGACATCGACGGGATGGTCGGCGACTACGACCTGCTCGAACAGCTGATGTCGCGTTACGGCGTGAGCCGGGCGTTCGTGTTCTGCCTCGACGAGCCCGACCGGCATCCCGGCTTCCAGGCCGCGAACGACCGGACGCTCGCGTTCGCGGAACGGAGCGGCGGCCGGTTGATCCCGTTCGTCCGGCTCGACCTGAACGAGTCGCCGCTCGAGGAGGCGACCCGCTGCATCGACGCCGGCGCGCGCGGGATCAAGCTCCATCCCCGCGCCCAGCGGTTCGCGGCCACCGACGAGCGGCTCGGGCCGGTGTTCGAGCTCGCGTCGGAGCGGCGCGTTCCGATCCTGATCCACGGAGGCCGCGGGCTGCCGCCGATCGCAGAGGGGCTGCGTGCGCTCGTCGATCGCTTCCCGGCGACGACGCTGATCATCGCCCACGCGGGCATCGCGGACCTCCCGGAGCTCGCCCGCGTGATGGCGGGTCGGCGCGGCGTCTTCTTCGACACGTCCGTCTGGAGCCCCGTCGACCTGCTCGACTTCTATCGCCAGGTCCCACCGGAGCAGGCCGTCTACGCAAGCGACTTTCCCTACGGACAGCAGCCGTCGTCGCTCCTGATCGCCGTCCGGACAGCGCGCGCTGCCGGCTTCTCGGACGATCAGCTTCGTGCGCTGCTCGGCGACAACGCACGGGCGATCGCGGACGGCACACCGCTTCCGGAGCCGACGCGGCCGCTCGGGAGTGAGTCACTGGCGCTGCCGCTTCAACTCGTTCGCATCCATCAGTACCTCTCGATGGCGACGCCGCTGCTGTGGTCACGCCAGCCAGACACCGTCGGCGTGCTCGGCCTCGCCATCAGCGCCTGCGCGGAACGCAACGGCCGCGTCGAGCACCTCGACAGGATCCGCGAGCTGCTTCTTACGGCGCGTGAGCTGTGGGCGACGCTGCCGGTGTTGACGGAGGAGGGTGCGATGCGCGCGACGACGCGGCTCACGTTTCGCCTCATCCACCTCGCGGACATCGAAGCTGTGACCGCATATGCCTGATCTCGACGTCAACGGCCACCGTTACGAGGTCGACGCGCCGGTCGGAACCACGCTCGCCGAGGCGCTCCGCGACGAGCTGCGCCTGACCGGAACGAAGGTCGCGTGTGCCGAGGGCCACTGCGGCGCGTGCACCGTGCTGGTCGACGGTGCGCCGACCCTGTCCTGCATCACGCTGCTTCACGCCGTCGACGACGCGCGGGTCACGACGATCGAAGGGTTGCGCGATCATCCGATGGTCGCGTCCTTCGTACGCGCCGACGCCCTGCAGTGCGGCTTCTGCACGCCGGGGCAGATCGTCAGCGCCGTCGCCCTGGTCGAGGCGCATCCCGAGCCGACCGGCGACGAGATCCGGCACGCGATGGCGGGCAACCTCTGCCGTTGTGGGGCGTATCCGAAGATCGAGGAGGCGATCCGAACGTGGCGCGACTGATCCGTACCGAGAAGGAAGTCGAGGGTCGCTACGAGGAGGTGTGGCTGGTCGTCGAGGAGGACGCGCTCGACCAGTGGCCCGCCGGCCCGCGCGAGATCGTCGGCAGGCCGGCGACGCGCGTCGACGGCTTCGAGCGCGCACGGGGAGAGGCCGCGTACACGGCCGATCTCCAGCTGAACGGCATGCTCCACACCGCGGTGTTGCGCTCGCCGCACGCTCACGCGCGGGTGCGCCGGGTCGATCTTTCGCCCGCGCTGTCGCATCCCGGGGTCCACGCCGCGATCGGCCCCGGCGACATCGCCCAACTGACGGACGAGTGCGGCTACCAGGGGGCGGCGGTAGCCGCGGTGTGTGCCGACACGTACGCGCATGCGCGCGCCGCGCTGCACGCGGTCGTCGTGGAGTGGGACGTCCTCGAGCCGCTGCTCGACCCCGACGAAGCCGTGCGCAGGAAGGAGTTCGTCGCGCCGCCGCGCAGCCGCGAGCGCGGCGACGTCGACAGGGGTCTCGAGGAGGCGGACGTCGTCGTCAGCGGTGAGTTCCGCACCGGCACGGTGCTGCACAACTCCATGGAGACGCACCAGTCAGTGGTGCAATGGACGAGCGACGGCGTCGAGGTGCACATCTCGACGCAGTACATCTGGGGTATCAGGGACGAGGTGGCGTCCGAGCTCGGGTTGCCGCCGGACAAGGTGCGCGTCGTGTGCCACTACATGGGCGGCGGCTTCGGCGCGAAGAACGACGCGGGCGACTACACCTTCATCGCCGCGGAGCTCGCGAAGAGGACGGGCCGTCCGGTTCGCTGCGCGCTGACACGCCGCGAGGAGAACGTCGCAGCCGGGAACCGCAACGCGACGATCCAGCGCCTCACGATCGGCGCGACCTCGGACGGGAAGCTGACCGCGCTCGGCGCCGAGTACGTGAACGCCGTCGGCTGGGACGGCTGGCTCGCGCCGACCGACGGGCCGCTGCACATGCTCTACGCGTGCCCGAACGTGCGGTCGACGCTGTACGGCGCCAGGCTGAACACCCCGCCGATGAAGGCATTCCGCGCACCCGGGTTCGTGGAGGGGACGTTCGGGCTCGAGACGCTCCTCGACGAGCTCGCCGCGAAGCTCGATCTGGACCCGCTCGAGCTGCGCCGCATCAACCACACGGACCACGACGCACTCGACGACCGCCCGTACTCGGGGAAGAACCTGCTCGCCTGCTACGAGCGAGCGGAGCCTCACTGGGCGCGGCGGCACGAGGTCCGGGCCCGCTCGACCGACACCGTGAAGCGGGGCGTCGGCATGGCCTCGCAGATCTGGTACGGCGGCGGCGGCCCTCCGAGCTACGCCTGGGTCCGTGTCGGCTCGGACGCGCGCGCGACGGTGGTGACCGCGATGCAGGACATCGGCACCGGCACGAAGACGGCGATGGCGCAGATCGCCGCCGAGGAGCTCGGGATTCCCCTCGAGCACGTGACGGTGGCTCTCGGTGATTCGGCGCGCGGGCCGTATGCCGCGATCTCGGCCGGCTCTTCGACGACGCCGTCGATGGGGCCTGCGGTCCGGGCGGCCGCGGCCGACGCGCGCCGGCAGATCGAGGAGATCGCAGAGCAGCGCGGCACGCCGGGCGCGCCGGTGGCGGAGGTCGTGGCGCTGCTGGAGGACGCACAGATCCTCGGCAAGGGCGCGCGCGGCCCCAACCCCACCGGCATGCAGGTGCTGACGTTCGGAGTGCACGTGGCCGAGGTCGCGGTGGACGTCGAGACGGGGGAGGTGTGGGTCGAGCGGGTGGCCGCCGTCCACGACGTCGGGCGCGTCATCAACCCACTCGGCGCATCGAGCCAGATCGAGGGCGGCGTGATCCAGGGGATCGGTCACACGCTCTCGGAAGAGCGGCTCGTCGACCCGCGCACGGGCGCGATCCTGACGACGACGCTCGACGCCTACCGGGTGCCGACGATCGCCGACATGCCGGAGATCGTCACGGAGCTCGTCGACATTCCGGACGAGCACCTCACCAACCTCGGTTCGAAGGGGCTCGGCGAGCCGCCGATCGTGCCGATCGCGGCCGCGATCGCGAACGCGATCAGAGACGCCACGGGCGCCGACGTGCGACAGCTGCCGATCTCCCGCGAGGAGCTCCTGCGCGCGCTGCGCGAGGCGGCCGAAAGAGAGCGCCGTGGAGCTGCTGCGACCGTCTAGCGCCTCCGAGCTTCCCGGCGCAGGTAACGGACTGTTGCTTGCCGGGGGTACCGAGGTCGTGCCGCTGTTGCGGTCGGGCCTCGTCCGTGCCGACACGCTCGTGGACGTCCGCGCCGTCGTCCCGCGCGGAATCGACGGCGCCCGGATCGGCGGCGGAACCACGCTCGCAGAGCTCGAGCACGCCGCCGAGATCCCGGACGCGCTGCGGGAGGCGTGCCGTCTCGCCGCGAGCCCGCAACTGCGCAACGCGGGCACGCTCGCCGGCAACCTGCTCCAGTCGACGCGCTGCTGGTACTGGCGCCTCAAATGGCCGTGCCGCCTTCACGGCGGTGACGAGTGCTTCGCGCACGGCGGCGAGCACCGCGAGCACGCGATCTTCGCCAACGACTTCTGCGCGTCGGCGCATCCTTCCGACGTCGCCGCCGCGCTACTTGCGCTCGATGCCACCGTCGAGACCAGCGCGCGGACGCTGCCGCTTGCGGAGCTCTACCGGCTGCCGGACGGCGGCGACCGCCGGACGACGACGCTCGAGGACGGCGAGCTGATCATGCACGTCGACGTTCCGCCGGCCGAGCGATCGGTCTACCTCAAGGCGATGGATCGCAAGCGCTGGGCGTTCCCGCTCGTCGGTGTCGCGGCGGCGCGCGTCGACGGCACGACACGGGTGGCGCTCGCAGGCGTTGCGCCCGTCCCCTGGCTCCTGACCGGCGACCTCGATGCGGCGACACCGCTGCCCGACAACCGGTTCAAGGTCGACATCGCGCGCGCGCTCGTACGCCGGGCGACGGCGGCACTCGACTGATGGCGTTCGCGGCGGTCGTGCTGGCCGCCGGCGCCGCCACACGATACGGCCGGCCGAAGCAGCGTGAGCTGCTGCCGCACGTGCTCGGACGCCTCATGCAGACCGGCGTCGACCAGATCGTCGTCGTCGAAGGGGCATACACCCTGGAAACTGTTTCGCGACTACGTCGCGAAACAGTTTCCTTCGTTCGCGCAGACGACTGGGAACGCGGTCCCGGCGCCTCGCTTCGCGCCGGGCTTGCCTCACTCGGGCCCGACGCCACGCATGCGCTGGTCGTGCTCGCCGACGGGCCGAACCTGGATCCACGCGCCGTCGAGCGCCTGGTAGAGGCGCACGACCAGGGACCGGTGCTCGCGGCCTCGTACGACGGTGTGCGCAGTCACCCTGTTCTGCTTGCGCGCGAGGTGTGGTCCTCGATCCCCGACGAAGGGGCGCGTGCGCTCGAGCCGATCCTCGTCGACTGCTCGGACCTGGAGCCGCCGGGAGACGTCGACCGACCTACGGGCGGTACCGCGGCTACGTGAGCGGCGTGCGCAGTGCTGCGAGCTTCGCCTTCAGCTCCGGCCGCATCGGCTCGGAGACGGCGACGCGAACGTAGTGCCGCAGCCGCTCCTCGAAGCGGTAGCGCTTGGCACACCAGGTGCAACCTTCCAGGTGGCGCTCGGCCGCGCGAACCTCGTCCTCTGAGAGCACGCCGTCGAGGTACGGCTGCATCATCTCTTCACACCTGTCGCACGGATCGTCGATCACGTGGTCACTGCCTTCTCGGCGAGGTTCTTCTTCAAGATACGCCTCCCGCGGTGCAAACGCGACATGACCGTGCCGATCGGGATGTCCAGGATCTGGGCGGCATCGGCATACGAGAACTCGCCGATGTCCACGAGGACGATCACGTCGCGAAAATCATGCGGAACCTCGGCCAGGGCATCGACGATCGCATCCTGCGAGAGACGCGACAAAACCCGCTCCTCGTCCGGATTCTCCTCCCCGGCCGTCGATTCGAGCCGGTTGTAGAGGAAGTAGTCGCCGAGCTCGCCGTCGAGCGAGGTCGTCTGCGGCGCCCGCTGCTGGCGGCGGCCGCGGTCGATGTTCAGGTTCGTGAGGATCCGGAGCAGCCACGCGCGCAGGTTGGTCCCCGCCGTGTACTGGCGCCACGAGCGGAATGCGCGCTCGTACGTTTGCTGGACGAGGTCTTCGGCCTCCTCGCGGGAGCCGACCAGCCGTCGCGCCACCCGGTAGACCTGGTCGCTCAGCTCGAGCGCCTCCTCCTCGAAACGCACCCGGTCGCGCGCTTCCTGCGCGAGCCGGCGGGATTCAGCGGTCGGCGATGCGCTCTCGCTCATCGGCGGCCACCCTAGCAAGCGTTTACAACGCCCCCGGAGCGCACCTGATTCCCGCCCGGCGCCGTTGTCACGACATGGATATCAACCTTGAAGAGGGCCGCCAGATCCTCACCAGCGACGACAAGAAGCTCGGCAAGGTCGCCGGCACGCGGGACGAATGCGTTCTCGTCGAGACCGGCCACATGTTCAAGACGACGCATGCGATCCCCGCGTCGTTCTTGCACGACGACGGCGACGAGTTGCGCGCGACCGTCTCGAAAGAGATCGTGGACGCCTCCCCGAAGATCGACGGCGACGACTGGAACTGCGAAGACGTTCTGACCCACTACGGCATCGGAGGGCCGTACGAGGTCGATCCCGATCCCGACGGGGTCGAGAACGCAGAGACGGTCGGCGCCCGCGAGGGCATCGACCCGCCTCCGCAGGAGCGGATCGGAACGCTGGGCGAGACCGAGAAGCCGGGGCAGCGCGGGCCGGCGGTGCGAGAGCGTATGCCGAACCCCGCCGACCCGACCGGCGGCGCGGCCAACTACCACTAGACAGTCGGGAGCTGAAAAAGCAACCACGTGGGCAGCCGAAGCCGGGCTTCGCCCGGCGAGAGGCATGGGCGCGCGACGCGATCGGCAGGCTAGGAAGGGAGGGTCTCGGGAGGGAAACCCGGGTTTCCCTCCCGAATGCGGAATCCGCCCTTGGCCATCGCGTCGAGGATGGCCTGCCGCGTGGTGCGCTCGTCGTCCCACGACAGCGTCACCTGACCCATCAGGTTCGCGTTCGCGTATTCCAGACCGTCTGCCTCCTCGAGCGTCTTCGCAAGCCTCATCACGCAGCGCTCGCAGCGGATGCCGCCGACCTGGATGGTCTCGCTCACGACCGTCACGCGAACAGCGTAGTGCGCGCGACGAGGTCGGCGGTCGCGTCGACCGCCGAGTCGAACCGGAGCTGCAGCTCCGCCTCGCAGTGGGCGGGGTCGATCGCACTCAGCAGCTCCGTGCCCCCGAGCATCGCCGCGTGGGGCCGAACGCGATCGAGCAGCTCACGGCCGAGCTCCGCTGCGCGGACGACGCTCGTCCCGTCCGGGTGCAACAGCTCGGCGCTCGGGCCGAAGCGCGCCGCAGCCCACCGGTTCTGGACGTAGTCCGCCCGTCCGTGATCCGCAAGCAACAGTCTGTTGCTTGGGAGGTCGTCCGCGAGCGCCGATGCACAGAGCGCCTGCAGGAGTGCCGCGAAGGCCGCCGACAGCCGCACGTCGGTCGGCTGATCCGCGATCCGGATCTCGACGGTGCCGAGTGCGGGATGCGGGCGGACGTCCCACCAGATGCGCGTGTAGTCCTGCGTCACGCCGAGACGCACGAGCCGCTCGACCCACGCCTCCCACTCGGCGTACGACCGGAAAGCCGGCGGCCCTCCGGCACGCGGGAGCTCGGCCAGGACGGGCGCCCGGTTCGACGCCATCCCGGTCTGCTCGCCCGCGAACCACGGCGAGTTGGCCGAGAGCGCAAGGACGACGGGCAGCCACGGGAGGATCCCCTCGAGGCAGCGCCAGCACTCCTCGGCTCCCGGCATCCCGACGTGGACGTGGAGCCCCTGGACACCCTGGCGCCGCACCGAGATGCCCCCGTAGCCCACGAAGGTCACGTATCGCTCTTCCTTGACGATCGGCTGCGCCTCGGGCAGCGCGAACGGGTGCGTCGCCGCGGCCGCGACGGCCAGCCCGGCTGCATCCGCGGCCTCGGCGGCCGCCTCGCGCAGCGCCGGCAGCGTGGCCGCCACCTCCTCCACGCCGCCGCAGACGTCGGTGTTCGTCTCGAACACGGACGCGAAGAGCTCGGTCTTGACGCGCCCCGGCAGGCCGCGATGGGCGACCCCACGGATGATCACGTCGACGCCGGGCACCTGCTCGTGCGTCTCCGCGTCGAGGATCATCAACTCCTCCTCGACGCCGAGCGAGAACGGCGACGACTCGCCGAACCGCTGCTCGATCATCAGTGCCTCTTCAGGCCCGGACGCCGTGCACGGGCCGCCCGGCCGCCACCCAGGCGTAGTAGGACGCGCACGGACCGAACGCGGTCTCATACCCCACCACTCGCGGGTTGCGGCCGACATCACGCGCCTTGGCCGCGTGCCGCAGGAGATTCGGATCGTCCGACTCCTGCCACAGCAGGATCAGATGCGCCGCCGTCATGAACTCGGCGATGAACGAGCAGCCGTCCGCCGGGCAGGGGAACGGATCCGTCCGCACGCAGAACCATCCCTCGAAGTCGCCGTCGCCGGCGTCCTGCCACAGCTCCTGGTCTTCGACCGCAGCGTGCTCGAGAACGACCTCCCCGCGCTCCATCGCGCGACAGGGTAGCCACGTTCACATGGAGGGAAACCCAGGTTTCCCTCCATGAGCCTCCCTTCCTTGGCGCTCGCCGTCGCAGCGCACAGTTCGCCTCCCGGCCGGCGCAGCCGGCCTCCGGCACCGAACGCAGCGGCTTTCACACCTGAAAGAGCGCGAACCCTCCCGGCCGAAGCCGGGCTTCGCCCGGCGAGAGGCCAAGCTCACCGCCGCGATTGCACGCAAAGAGGGAAGGATGGGTTCGGGGAGGGAACCGTAGGTTCTCTTCCCGACGAAGAGAAGACCGGCCGCGGCCCGGGCAGGCGGGCGGGCCACGACCGGCCGTTCTCCGTGCCGGTCGGCCTTGGGGCAGGCCGGCCGGTGCTTCGACCCCTAGTCGGGGCCGCGAACGGCCACACCGAGAGGGGAGGGTCTGGCCGTCCGGTCCGTGATCACTTGGGAGCCTGTCCGAGGGTGACGGTGATCGACTTCTTCGCGTTGTGCCGGAAGATCTCGAGCGAGAGCTTGTCGCCCGGCTTCTTCCGTGCGATCGCGTCGCGCAGCTGCTCGAACGTGTTCACCGGCGCGCCGTTGACAGCGACGATGATGTCGCCGCCCACCCGGTAGCTCGTGCCCTGCACGATCACGCTCGTCGTGCCTGCCTTCAGCCCGGCCTTCGCGGCGCCGGTCCCGGCGTCGACGCGGTCGATCAGGAGGCCGTGGCGCGTCGGCAGGTTGAAGAGCTGGGCGAGCTGACCGGTGACCGGCAACACGCTGATGCCGAGGAACGGATGCTCGACTTTGCCGGTCTTGATGATCTGGGCGGCGACGGTGCTCACCGTGTTGATCGGCACCGCGAAGCCGATCCCGATGTTGCCCTGCTGACCGGTGTTGCCGGTCGAGATCTGCGAGGTGACGCCGATCACACGGCCGTCCGCGTCGAGCAGCGGGCCGCCCGAATTGCCGTGGTTGATCGCGGCATCGGTCTGGATCGCGTTCTCGATCGGCAGGTTGTTCGGGGCCGTGATCTGGCGCTGCAGGGCCGAGACGATGCCCGACGTCATGGTGCGCGTGTAGCCGAACGGGTTGCCGATGGCGTAGACCGGGTCGCCGACACGTACGTCGTCCGAGTCGCCGAACTGAAGGGGGGTCAGAGCACGGGCGTGCGTGTCGATCTTCAAGACCGCGACGTCGGTGGACGGGTCCTTGCCCACGACGGTCGCCTCGATCTGGTCACCGCCCGAGAACGAGACCTGCACCTTCTGCGCGCCGGCGATCACGTGCTCGTTGGTGATGATGTGACCGGCCTTGTCGATCACGAAGCCCGAGCCGAGCGCCTGCTCGGTCTGGCGCGTCGGCGGTGAGAAGCCGAACGGGTCGCTCGGCGTGGTCGTCACCGTCGTCGCCGTGATCTGGACGACGCCGGGGGCGTCGCGCCGGTAGATCTGCTCGGCGGGGAGGCCTCTCGTCGCAGCCGGGCGGACCGAGGTGGCGATCGTGCTGCTCGAGGGCGGTGCGACCTGCTGCACCGTCGTGCGGGTGCCGAGCTTGCCGAAGGCGGCGGCGCCGCCCAGCGCGACGGCACCACCGACGACGGCGACGGCTACCAAGCCGGCGGCGCGTGAGGTCAGAGTGCGACCGAGACCCACGGGGCCGTTATAACCCGGTTGCGGTTGTCGGGACGTTGGGGCCGATTAATCCTCGATTAAGCGCTGTGAGAGAACTGTTTCTACTCGACCCGGACGTCGTGTTCCTCAACCACGGCTCCTTCGGCGCGTGCCCGCGTCCCGTGTTCGAGGCGTATCAGCGCTTCCAGCGTGAGCTCGAACGGCAACCGGTCGAGTTCCTCGGTCTCGAACGGAGGTTCCCGGAGCTGATCGAGGATGCGCGCCGGCGACTCGCGTCGCACGTCGGCGCGGAGCCGCAGAACCTCGTCTTCGTCCCCAACGCCAGCACGGCGCTGAACGCGGCGATCCGGTCGCTCGCGCTGGAGCCGGGCGACGAGGTGTTGATCGGCGACGCCGAGTACGGCGGCATGAGGATCCTGTGGGACTTCGTCGCGAAGCGGACCGGGGCAGTCGTGATCGAGAGGCCGTTTCCGGAGCTCGAACCGGGCACGCAGACACGAGTCGTCTACTGCTCACACATCGAGTGGACGAGCGGCCGTGTCAACGACGTCGCCGCGCTCTGTGCGGCCGCCCGCGAGTCGGGAGCGCTGTCGATCGTCGACGGCGCGCACGCGCCCGGGCAGGTCGGTCTCTCACTGGAAGAGATCGGCGCCGACGTCTATGCCGGCAACTGTCATAAATGGTTGTGCGCGCCGAAGGGGTCCGGATTCTTCTACGCGCGGCCGGAGATCCAACAGTCGTTCGATCCGCTCGTGGTGTCGTGGGACTGGGGCGAGGAGAACCCGTTCACGCAGCGCCATCGCTGGCAGGGTACGCGCGACCCGGCGGCGTTCCTCGCCGTCCCGGCCGCCATCGACTTCCAGGCCGAGCACGACTGGCCCCGCGTGCGCGAACGCTGCCACACGCTGCTCGCCGGTGCCGACTTCGGACTCGAGCCGCTGACGGACGACTTCGTGCAGATGCGCGGCTACGGCCTGCCGGACGATGTCGACGGCGGATCGGTGAAGCGCGCGTTGTACGACCGCCACCGCATCGAGGTTCCGATCGTCGAGACGAAACGCGGCTGGACGATGCGGGTGTCGGTGCAGGCGTACAACGACCGATCGGACCTCGAGGCGCTCGCCTCCGCTCTCGCCGACGAGTTGTGAGCGATCGGGGCCGCTCAGGCCGTCGGGAACCTGACGAGGAGCCGCTCTTTCGCCCGCGCGAACTCTCCGTCGGTCAACACACCTGCAGTGTGGAGGTCGGCGAGCGTCGTCAGCTCCGTCACGAAGGCGGCCTCGCTCGCGGTCGGGTCGTCCGCCGCGGGGCTCGGCATCGGCTCGGCGAGCGCCCTTCCGACGCGCGTCGCCAATCCCTTCGCGATGCGCCCGCGCTCGCCCCACGAGCCGTACTGGGTCTCGCTTCCCTTCCGGGCCGTCCTGCCGGTGAACACGAGCTTCGACGAGGACGGCGATATCGCGACGGCCGTAGCGGTCATGTCCTGCCCGGCCGTCGACCACATCGACGGGCCGGTGTTGAAGGTGAACGACGTCGCCTCGTCCTCGTCGTGGAGGATCGAGAACCCGAGCGCCCGGACGGCGCTCAGGGCCTCGGAGAAGAGCTCCTCGGTCGGAGCGGCAAACTCGAACTCGTACGTCTTGGCCACGGTGCGGCTCCCGTGTCGACAGATCCCTGAAGTCTTCTTGTCGACCCGACGCCCGAATCGGTCAATGCAGAAACACTCGTGCGAGTGATGGCGACCCGGCGGTTGGCGAAGAGTCGGGAGGGCCCGCGCTCGTCCGCGGACCCTCCCTTGGGTCGGGCCTTTTCGCCTCGTTACTGACCCATCTTCACGCCCGGCTCGCCCCACTCGAGCTCGATCGGGCGAACGGGCTGTCCGCCCGGAACGTTGGCGGCCTTCTTGTACTTGCCGAGCGGGAAGATCGTCCGACCGCTCGCTGCCAGCGTCACCATGGAGAGCACCGCGTACCAGGCGAGGCCGGCCGAGACCACGAGCACCCAGCCGGCAACCTGCGCCCAGCCGTGCGACCCGTAGATGTACGCGCCGGCGAGGATCCCGGAGCCGGCTGCCAGCGTCGACAGCACCGCGAAGATCCCCAGACTCTCCGCAAGCGCCGCGACCGCAGCGATGCCGGTCGTGATCGCCAGGGCGAAGAACCAGAACCCGACCTCCGGGTTGTGGTACCAGGGCGTCGGCGCCGTGATCACGTGGGCCGCGAGCAGGATGTTGAGGATCCCGTACGCGAGCCAGAACGCGCCCCACGTCCCGTGCGCCAGGGTCGCGATCGCATCACGTGCCCGATACGCCCACATCCCGGCGAGGAACTGGGCGAGCCCGCCGAACATCGCTGCGAATGGTGCGAGGACGATCCCGGACGTCGGCGTCCCCCACCAGCCGGCGACGTTGGAGGCGACGATGAAGGTCGCCCCGGCGAACCCCGCGAGACCGAGGATCGACGGCGCCGCGATCGGCTGCAAGAACACCCGCGGCCGGGCGAATCCGTCCGCAGCCCACGCACCGTCTTCGGTTCCGGCGAACGCCGTGGCGCGCCGTTCCTGAAGCGTGGACATTGCATCAACTCCTTTCTTTGCTCAGAGTTGATCTATCGCAGTCCGTTGTTGTTAAACGTCCTAGCGGTCGCGTAGCTCCGGCAAAACGTGCTCGCCGTACGTCCGAATCATCGACAACGCGTCGGGGCCCGACGTGTTCATCACGACGACGGCCGACGCCCCGAGACGCTCGAGCATCCGAATCTTCTTGACGTGGTCGCCCGGATCGGAGGAGACGATGGTCATCGCCTTGAGCGTCGCGTCGGAGACCTCCTCCTCGCCGTTTCGCCCGATCTCCGCCGGATCGGCGATCGCGTCCGTGTAGTGCGCGTCCACCAGCGTGCCCCTCCACTCGCGCGCAGCGTCCATCGCGACCTCCTCGTCGGAGGCCCAGCTCGCGAGCGTCTGCAGGACGATCTCCCCGGGTTCGCGACCCGCCTCCTCGGCGCCGCGGCGGTACGCGGACACGACGCCGCCGACCTGGCGCGGATCGCCGAGCGTCCAGACCCCGTCGGCGAGCCGACCCGCCACCTCGGCCACCTGCTCGTTGAACGCGGACAGGTACACGGGGGGCCGCCGCTCGAGGTCGAGATACAGCCGCGCACGTCGTGCCCTGAAGAACTCCCCGTCGAAGTCGACGGTGTGTCCATCGAGAAGACGCGTGATGATCGTGAGCGCCTCCTCCGTGCGTCGCAGCTGTTCGCCCGTGGTCGGCCAGTCGAGGCCGGCGGGGATCTCGTTCATCGCCTCGCTCGAGCCGACGGCGATGAACGCGCGTCCCGGGCACAACCGCTCCAGCGTGGCGAGCTGCTGCGCGACGACCACGGGGTTGTAGCGGTGCAAGACGCCGGTGACCGCAGGCCCGAGCGCGACGCGGTTCGTCGCGCGGCCGACCGCGCCGAGCCAGACCCACGCGTTCCCGCACGCGGCAGGTGTCGGCGCGTCCGGTGTCCACCACGGCTCGAGGTGGTCGCTGCAGCAAACGGCGTCGAAGCCGGCCTGCTCCGCGGCAATCGCCTGCTCGAGAAGCTCGTCGGGCTGGTAACGCTCGTGTGCCAGCGCGACTCCATACGCGACCTCGTCCGGCCGGCGCTTGCGCGCCCAGAGCACGCCGCGGATCGACTCGATCACTCCCATGCGCACGTCCTCACGGCTGCAGCAGCACCTTCACGAAGCCGTCGTCCTTCTTCTGGAACCTCTCGTACGCGTCAGCCGCGCTGGAGAGCGGCAGGTGGTGGCTCGCGAAGCCTTCGGCTCCGAGCGGGTCGCCGTCCGAGACGAGCGGCAGCAGCTCCGGAATCCAGCGCCACACGTTCGCCTGCCCCATCCGCAACTGCACCTGCTTGTCGAAGAGCTGCAGCATCGGCCGCGGATCCGCCATGCCTCCGTACACACCGCTGAGCGAGATCGTTCCGCCTCTGCGAACGATGTCGATCGCCGAGTAGAGCGCGCCGAGCCTGTCGACGCCGGCACGCTCCATCAGCTTCGCCTGCAGTGCATCCGGCAGGAACGACGCGAACGACTGCGCAAGCTTGCCGGCGGGCGCACCGTGGGCTTCCATGCCGACGGCGTCGACGACCGAGTCCGGTCCTCTTCCGCCGGTCATCTCGCGGATCGTGTCGCCGAGATCGTCTTCGTGCTCGCGCAGGTCGATCACCTCGATACCGCGCGCGCGCACCCGGTCGAGCCGGGCAGGAACCAGGTCGACGCCGATCACGCGATAGCCGCGGTGCGACGCGACCCTGCACGCCATGTCGCCGATCGGCCCGAGGCCGAGCACGACGACGGTGCCTCCATCGGGGACGCCCGCGTACTCCACCCCCTGCCATGCGGTCGGCATGACGTCCGAGAGGAAGACGAACCGGTCGTCGGGCGGCCCCTCGGGGACCTTGATCGGCATCGTGTTGCCGAACGGGACCCGGAGGAGCTCCGCCTGGCCACCCGGCACCTGCCCGTACAGCTTCGTGTAACCGAAGAGAGCCGCACCCGTGTCGTGCTCGTGCACCTGCGTGGTCTCGCATTGCGACTGGAGGCCCTGGTTGCACATGAAGCACGTGCCGCACGAGATGTTGAACGGGACGACGACGCGGTCGCCCGTCTTCACCTCGGTCACCTCGGGGCCAACCACCTCGACGATCCCCATCGCCTCGTGGCCGAGGACGTCGCCGGCGTCGAGGAACGGGCCGAGCACCTCGTACAGGTGCAGGTCGGAGCCGCAGATACCGGTCGACGTCACGCGCACGATCACGTCGGTCGGCGTCTCGACCGAGGGGTCGGGGACCTCCTCGACCCGCACGTCGCGCTTTCCCTGCCAGGTCACGGCTTTCATCAGCCCTCCTTCGTCCCTACGCCCGACGCGATCTCCCGCAGCCGGCGCGGCCCGCTCGTCGTCGCTGCGAGCGGGGGCGTGGCGCCGTTCGCTCCGTCGCGCAATCCGCCGAGCACGGCCGCCAGGGCGTCCGCACCGCGGCGGCTCGGGGACCACTCGAGCTCCGTTCGCGCGCGGGCGCAGCTCATGAGCGGGACGGACAGGGCCAGGTCGAGCCAGCCGGGAGCCGTCGGCTGGAGCCGCAGGTGCCAGAGACCCGCGACTGCCGACCGCGCGAGCCTCGGCGGCACGACGATCGCCCTGGCGTCGAGCAGCCCTGCGATGACTTCGGCGTCGATCGGATCGTCCGCGGCGACGTTGAAGGCGCCGCGCACGTCCCGCACGATCGCCTGCCGATAGGCCTCCGCCGCGTCGTCGGTGTGCACCGCCTGGAAACGCAGCCCGGCCGGAAGGGGCACGATCGGGATGCGCCCGCGCTGCAGGATGCCGCCCGGCAGGAACGGGCCCGCGAACAGCCTGCGGATTCCGGTCGCTGCCTCGCGCTTGAAGAATCAGCCCGGGCCGCAGGCGCACCACTCGGATCTCGGGGTGCTTCTCCTCGTACGTGTCGAGAAGGCGTTCGACCTCTGCCTTGTGGCGCGAGTAGAAGCTCGTCGGGACCCCGTCACACGGCCAGTGCTCGTCGACGAATCTGTCCTTCGGGCCGGGCGAGTAGGCGCCGACGGACGACGCGTAGACGAATGCGCGCACGCCCGCGCGCTCCATCGCGTCGAGCAGACGGCGGCTGCCGTGCACGTTGACCCGCGCCAGCGCCGCCTCGTCGTGCGACGGCTGGATGAGCCATGCGAGGTGCACGACCGCATCCGCGCCGGCCAGCACCGGATCGAGGTTGTCGGTGCCGATGTCGGCAGTCGCCCATTCCGTCTTCGGCAGCGACAGATTCGGGCGCCGGCGGGCCACGCCGACGATCGACTCGATGCGTGAATCCTCCGCCAGCACGAGCTCAACGACCTCTACAGCGCGGAAGACCAGCTGATCGAGGCGCTGCCGCAGATGGCGGAGGCGGCGTCATCGAGCG
>Ga0070731_10002554_pt1 | contig 17179 bp, 14 predicted proteins | sample Coa_R1_2_FD_66448 | JGI IMG/M metagenome (GOLD analysis project Ga0070731, IMG submission 66448) | Surface soil microbial communities from Centralia Pennsylvania, which are recovering from an underground coalmine fire - Coalmine... | ecosystem: Environmental > Terrestrial > Soil > Unclassified ...
AAACGGCCGCCTCAGGCGTGACGTGCCAGTAGCCCTGGAGAAAGATCGAACCGTCGGACGGCGTGCTGCCGTCATAGACGAAGTTGCTCTCCTGCGCCGGATTGCCAACGCTGCGCAGATTGGCGATGCCGCCATGGCCGACCAGAATTTCTTCCGTCTTCGGATAACAAACGGCCCCGGGCTTATCGTAACTGTCCTGGGGCAGCAACGCCATGGCGGGCGGCATCGCTCGTGATGGATTCGCCTGCTTGAGCAGTGCTTGGATCCGCGCTTCGGTCAGTGCGTAACCGCCTTCACCGGTGAAGCTCTCCACGAGGCGGCCCTGTTGATCGAAGAGATACTCGTGCGGCCAGCTCTCGTTACCGTAACGCTTCCAAATCTCGTCCCGGTCGTCGAGAACGGTCGGCCACGTTACGCCGAGACGCTTCGCGGCCGCTTCGACGTTGGCGCGCTCCCCCGAGAAGTCAAACTCTGGCGTGTGCACGCCGACGATCACGAAGCCGTCGTCGCGATAACGCCGGTACCATTCGCGCAGATAGGGCAACGTCCGAAGGCAATTAATGCATGTGTACTCCCAAAAGTCTACCAGCACGACCCGGCCGCGCAGCCCTTCGGGCGTCGGCGGCGTGCCGTTCAACCAGCCGGCGCCCCCGTCGAAGCCTAGGATCCGTTGCGGAGGCGTGCCTTGCGCGAGCGACGAGAGCGGCGCGATCCAAAGCAGCAGTGCCGCCAGGAGTCGCGCCGCCCTCGACGTCCTCATCCCTCGCTAGATGCGCACCTGCGCGTTGAAGTAGACGTTGATCGGAGGCGTCGCGGCTCCGATCGCGGCGTTGTTGGTTACGCCTGGAATGTAGCTCTGCTGGAATGCAACCGGAGTCCGAGCGCCGTTGGCCTTATAGTCGTTGATGCCGGTGCCGTTGTAGAAGTTGCTCGGATAGAGCGTGCTGTTGAGCGCGCCGCCCGCGGGTGCATATCCGCAAACGGTGTAGTTTGGCGGATAGGCGGCCGTCCACGGTTCGGCGGTGCCGCCGAAGCACTCATGGAAGAGATTGGCGCCGAGAACGGTCAGTCGAATCTTCGGACTCACGTCGTAGCTGAGCTGAAGGTTGCCGACGATCGAACTCGGCTGCTGGATGTTGTCGAATGCAAACGTGCCCGTCTGGGGATCGGGAATGTACAAGTATCCCAATGGACCTTCTCCGGGCGCGATCGCGTACAGATAGTTGCATTGCAGCGGGTTGGTCTTCGGTGAGACTTTCGTGATGCCGGTCGCCGCCGAGTTCAACTGACAAGACCGCGGATCCACGCCGTTGACGTCGAGCGGGCTGCCGTAATACCCGCCGGTCTGGAACGAGAAGCTTGGCGTGATCGCAAGCTTATCGTGCCGCCAGTTGACGATGAGCGATGACACCCACGGCGAGATATAGCTGCCTAGTACGCCGTTCAGGCTTGGCGCCAATGCGGTTGAATAAGGATTGTACCAGCCGCCGGGGTCGAGCAGTCCCTGAGGCGCGTTGTTATAGTATGGATTCGCGATCGTATCGAAGCCCTTGAGGATCTTCCCGTTTGGTGTCGAGCACGAAACCGCGACGTTCGCCTGGTAGCAGGGGCTTCCGCCGCCCCCCTTGGTAAGCGCATTGTACTGCGCGATCGCCGTATTGAGCGTGTTGATCGCGTTCGGCACGACCCCACCGGTGCTCAGCGGAACGTTCTGGAACATGACCTTCGAGTTGGTATACGTTAACGCGAGAAGCCCGGAGAGTCCGTTCCGGCTGAAGTCGCCCTTGTTGAACTGGAACTCGACGCCCTCGTTACGGTTCACCCCGACCGGAACTTGCGTTGCGAAATTGGCGCCGATGAAGGTCTGCTGCTGCCAGTTTGAGACCCAGGTGTAGAACGGCGTGAGCTTCAGACTCATATCCGTTCCTTTGAGATGCTGTTCCCACGAGAAGTCGTATTGGCCCGACGAGATTCCCGGAATTGGATGGAACGGCGTGTAGAAGCCCAGATTCATCGTGTTGTTCCAAACCGAACGGTCGTCGCCGGTTGCTCCGAGATATTGAACCGAAGCCGAGATCGGCGGCTGCGTATAGCGGCCGGCGGAGAACCGGAAGACCGTATCGGGATTGGCCGTCAACGTCGCCGAGAAACGCGGCTCCCAATAATTGAGCGTATACGAGCTCGGCGAAGATGCGGTGAAGTTCGGCGCCTTGACGCCGTTTTGGATGGTACCGTTCGGATGCACCCAGCCGGTGCCGCCGGCATGAAGCACTGCTGCGGCGGTCGCGCAGTCGCCGACGACGTACTGCGCCTGTGCCGGAGGAGGCTGGCCCGGAGCGAGCAGCTGCGTTAGCACTCGATTCGTCGACGCTTGCACGCACGTGTAGTTCGCCGTCATGTTCGCATAGAACGCATCCGCGGCCGTAAGCGAGTCCGGCAGATCGTACGTGAAGTCGTCGTAGCGAATCGAAGCGTTGAACAGCAGCGCGTCGTTGGGGCGGTATTGGTCGGAGAGCGAAGCATTGGTAAAGACCGGCTTCACGGTGTTCAGCGATCCGGATGCGTTGCCTTGCCAGAGAGTATCCCACGTGGCTTTCGCCCTCGTCGCGGGCGTTCCGGCGGCTCCGAAGCCCGACGGACCTACCGTCGCAACGCTCGTCCACGTCGGGCTCACGATGCAGCTCGTGCTATAAGTCTTCGCGCAGTTATTGCCCGAAGAAGTGCCAAGATTCACGTCGTAGTAGCTGCCGGTCAGGCAGGGAACCGCATAGCCGAAGGCTCCCGTTGCCGCATTGCCTTTGTTCCCGTAGCAGACGTATCCGCCGGGCCCCTTCGACATGTAGCCGATCGGCGAATCCACGCCGAGCGCGTTTGAGTTGTTGAAACGAATGACGCTCGCAGTCGTGAAGTTTCCGTCCAAGCTTACCAGGTTTTGATCGTTGATCTGGTCTTGAAAGTCGAGCGCCGCGCCTGAGGTATGCGTCATGAGATCGTACTGAGCGGAAGCGGCGGTGGTGGGAACCCCGTTTCCGGTCGCCCCGATGATCGGGTTCACTTGCATCCAGTCGGAATAGAAGGTATAGCCGTAGGCGCGCAGATATGCCGACTGGCTCAACGCATACGTGTACTGCAGTTTGGTGACGCCCGTGTCGTTGCGAATGGTGGTCAGCGAGTTGTCGTAAAGCGGAATGGGTCCATCGAACGCGTGCGGCGGCGTTGCCGGCGCGTAATATGCGGAGGGCGGCTTGATGGTTCCCATGCTGGTCGCGACTGAGGACCCGAATGGGAGGTTGTATGCCACGCCGTCGTTGTAAGCAAAGTACGTCGGGGCGCACGCGATGGGGTTTGCCGGACAGAAGAACGGCGGTTGGTACGTGGGCGGAAGGAATCGCTGCGCGTAGAGTTGCGATGGCTGCAGGAACGAAACGATTTGCCCCGTGCCCGAGCAGCCGTTGACCGTGAGCCCAGGCGCGATCGGTTCAGGACCGCACGTCGGCGCCGCGTATTTCGTACCGTACGCCGAATAGACGGCCTGTTGGTAACCGGGACCTAGATCGTTAGGGCTTTCGGCCCAGTAGTTGCTCAAGGAAGAGCCGCTCCAGAGTAACTGGAGATCGTCGCGCAGGCCGTTGTGCTTCGGGATTCCCATGTGAAGGTTGACGACGTTCTCGCGGTCGGCGACTTGTGACGGATTGCCGACGACGCCGTTATAGTACTGCCAGCAACCCTGTGCCGGATAGCTAAACTTGGCGCCGTAGAGCGGGCAGATCGGTTTGACGCCCTGGCACGTGCCGACGACGCACGTGTAGCCGACGTCTACGACTTGGTTGCTGAGGAAACCATAGCCGATCGCCGCACCGTCGGTATTTCCGGAGAAGATGCCTCCCGGCGTCATGTAACCGGCGCCGTAACTGTTGTCGATGAAACGGTAGTCCTGGTTATAACCCAGGAGCGCGACGTAATAGCTGAAGGTTCGATCGGGAGTCGAGCCGCCGATCTCGACTTGGGCTTGGTGATAATACTGCGGCGTTCCCACGCCGAGATTCGCGGTCGCAAAACCCGGATACGTTCCGGTCTTGATGACCTGATTGATAAAGCCGGCGGTTCCCGACGTCGAAATCGTCGACGGACCGCCGCCGGTATAGACTTGCAACTCCTGCAAGCCCAGCGTCGATTCGGTCGACGCGTTGTAGTTATCGAAGGCGCGGTTGACCGGGATTCCATCATATTCGAATCCGGTGTAGTAGAAGTTTTGGCCGCGAACGTACGCGGCATTCATGCTCATCCCGATGCCGCCTTGTGAGGTCTGAATTCCAGGGACGGAGGCCATCGCCGAATAAGCGCTGTTTAGATTGCCTCCGCCGCCGAGTGCAGCCGAGGCGGACGCCTGGGCCGCGTTGACGCTGTACAAATCGCCGCCGACGCCGGATTTGACCAGCGACGTGCCGGCCTGCGACGTGACGCGCACGATGGTCTTCAGTGCGCTTTGCATGGCGTAAGCAACTTGTTGCGTTTGATCGGCAAAGACCACGACGCCGGGAAATGAGATCGGTTGATATCCGGTCTTACTCAGGTTTAGCGTGTACGTATCTGGAGCTAGCGAGAGGATCACGAAGTGACCTCCCGCATCCGTCGTAGCGGTTCGCGTCATCGAAGGGGCGACGGCGTCAATTTGCACGCCGGCGATTGGGGCGCCGTGATTATCCCGAACGATGCCCGCGATGTTACCGGTTGTCTGCGCCAGTGCCCATGTTTCCTGGCTCAAGAGCATTCCAAGTAGCGTCGCGATGATGACCGCGTGACGGAGGGTTCGATGCTCGTTCATTGTTTGTACTATCCCTCTTGTCATCGGAAGCGTTGGAGTGATGCGTCGTGTGACGCGTTCAAACGGCTTACGAATCGTACGGAATTGCAACCTTTTGAAATCGCTTGAGGCATCGCACGATTAGTGCGGGTTTCGCATCAACGAAGCTCAATATCAACGAACCTCAAAACAAAACGCACCTGGCGGCTCGCTCGCTTGGCGCGTCGAGGTTGGTCACAATTGGCGGGGATCGCGCATTTGAACCTTCATGATGAACGGTCAGTGGACCGGCGAGAATCGCTCAACGCGTCCACCGATCTACGCGTTCGGCACGTTTCGGTTTGATGCCGCGCGCGGCATGCTCTATCAGGGAGAGAACGCGGTACCGTTGTCGGAGCGGCTCGCAGCGATACTCTCGCTCCTCATCCATAGCAACGGCACCGTCGTCGATAAAGAGACCATTGCGTCGCGGATCTGGCCGCAGTGCGCCGTAAGCGACGGAAATCTATCGCAGCACGTGTACATGTTGCGGCAAATCCTCGACGAGCGCGCCCGCGATCGTAACTACGTCGTGACGGTACGCGGCAAGGGATACCGTTTCGTCGCGCCCGTGAGCGTCGTTACGCCGGTTGCGATCGAAACAGGAGCGCTCGGCCCTGACGAGGGGGCGGACCGTTTGCTCAGCGGCGCCCCCGAGTTGCTCCATCACTACTGGCGCGGCTGTTATCTTCTGGAGAAACGTACGGCGAGCGCGCTCGCGACGGCTGCCGAGCAATTCGAAGCGGCGCTGCGCATCGAAGCCGACTACGTGCCCGCGTTAATCGGCCTGGCGCGCGCCCAAGCGCTCGGTGCCGAGTATTGGTACGCGCCTGGGTCCTACGCTTTCCCGAAGGCGAAGGCGGCAATCGTTCGCGCGCTCGAAATCGACCCGGCGTCAGCCGAGGCGCATGCGACTATGGGCAATATTCTGCTCTTTTGCGATTGGAATTGGGCGGAGGCGGAGCGCGAGATTGAAACCGCGATTCGCCTCAAGCCGAAGTCCACGTCGGTATACATCAGCGCCGCGTGGTTCTACATGTGCAAAGGCAACAGCGACCGGGAGCTGCGAAGGATGCAGCGCGCGCTGCTCGTCGAGCCGTCGTCTCCATCGCTGCAGCTCTTTTTGGCGCGCATCTTTCTGCATACCGGCGACTACCGTCGCGCGCTCGATTCGCTCTCGAACCTTATCGAAAGCGGCCCGGATTTTTGGATCGCGCGCCGCCATCGGGCTCAGGCGTTCATTCTCAGCGGCCAGCCGGGCGAGGCGCTCGCCGATTTACTGCTCTTGCCGGAGGACCGTGCCGAGGATATCGCGCTGCGACTGCCGCTGTTAGCTCGGGCGTATGCGGATTGCGGCGATCTCGATCGCGCCGAAACCATCTATCGTGCGCTCGTGGAGATGGCGCGCACCGAATACGTCGTCGGCTTTAACTTGGCGACGGTCGCGGTCGGGCTCGGACGTCTCGAAGAAGCGCTCGACTACCTGGAACGAGCGCTCGTGCGGCGCGAGCCCGCGCTTCTACTGTTGCGAAGCCTGCCTTGGTTTGCACCGATCGCGACGCGCGCTCGATTCAAGGCGCTCCTTGCCGCGATCTGGCCGATGTACGCCGCGAAGATACCGCCGTTTTACTCGCGTACCGCAACGGGATAGACCGCGGGACTGCGCAGCCCGTCGGCGTCGACGCTTCGTACCGCGATAACGTCGTCGTCCTTTGACACCGAAACAGTCGCTTCCGTGACGTTGCCGACGTTGCGCGCGTGCTCCCACTGCGATGCGTCGGTGAAACGCCAGAGAATCTCGTACGAAACCGCACCCGCGGCCGGTTTCCACCGAATCGTCGTGTCGTAGCCAAGGCGCCGCAACGGCATCTGCACGCTTCCCGGCGGCGCGGGGCCGAGCGCCAGCGTCGCCAACGCTGCGACGTTTGCCTGTGTCGCGCGCCGCAGATACTGTGGGTCAATGAACTGCGGCAGATCGCCGTACTGCACGCCGTTCTCGATCCGCACGTCCTGATGCTGATGCGTGAAATTTTCGTGCGATTCGACGAACCGGATTGCAGCTGCATACCCGGCATCCTGAAACGATTCCTGATCGCCGCCGCGCATGAATCGGTCGGATCTGTAGATTTGCCGTACCGTGAAGTCGGCTACGTAAACCGGGACGACCTCGGCAATGAAACGCGAGAGCTCGCGCGATGGGGAATCGTTCTCCGAGCCCACGAGATTGACGCGCGCGTCCGTCGCCCCGCTCGGTATCGCTTGGCTAAAAACACGGATGACGTTGGGTTCCGAACGCCCGTCGCCACCCACGGCGTTCCCAACGATGTCGTCGTTCAAAACGGCCAGCACGGGTGCGTGCCGCCCCGCAAGCTCGCGCGCGTAGTGGTTCGATCCCCACAGGCCGAGCTCTTCACCGTCGAAACATGCGAAAACGATCGTTCCGCGAAAAGGCGTCGCCGCCATGACGCGCGCTGCCTCCAAAACTGCCGCGACGCTCGAGCCGTTGTCGTCGGCGCCGGGTGCGATGCCGGCGCCATCCGTGCAACGTCCGTCGCAATCGTCGTAGTGGCTCGACATCACGTAGATTCTCCCGGGCTCGCTTCCGCGCAGGGTCGCTATCACGCTCGATTCCACTACGGCGCGCGGCGTTCGCGGCGTCTTTGCCTGCACGTAGGTGTCGAGCGAAACGCTCATGCGGCCGCCGGCGGCAGTTGCGATCGCTCCGAACTGCTGCGCGATCCAATCGCGCGCACCGAAGACGCCGTGCGCCGGCGCGGAGCTCCTCTCCGAGAAGTCGTTGCGGGTCCCAAAGGCCACCAGGCGGTTCACGTTCGATTGTAAACGATCCGCGGCGACGTCGCGGACCATGGCCGCGACGGGCGCATAGGGCGTGAGCGCCGGCATGGGGCTGTCGGCATCGAACGCTGCGACGAGCAGCACGCCGGCCAAGAGGACCGCCCTCATCTATTCGTAAGACCGGCCGGCGATGGCGTACGTGGCGCGCGTAACCTTGTGGATCGCAGCGTAGGCGGCCGAGTAGTCGTAAGCGTCCGCGGTCATGATCGCCAGAATGAACGGCGAGTCGCCATACGGCTCAACGATTGCGACGTCGTTGAGCGTCCCTTCAACCTCGCCGGTCTTGTTTGCGACAGGCGTTCCGCGCGGAAGCGCCGCCGGAATGCCGTCGCGGTCGGTCTGGCCCAGCATGATCGCGACCATCTGACGGCAATGTTGCGGCGAAGCGATCGTACGCACCCCCTCGCGGGCGCCGCGCTCGATTACGTAGAGCAGGCGTCCCATGTCGGCCGGCGTCGAAACGTTGTCGTTGTGGTGCGTAATCGCCGCGAAATCCATAAACTTGCGGGCCAGACGCGTGCGGTCCATTCCGGCGCGCCGCCCAACGGCGTTGATACGGCCGATCCCGAAATGACCGATGAGCAGGTTCGCCGCGGTGTTGTCGCTGAGCTGGATCATCGGGACGATGAGCTGGCGGACGGTGAAGCGCTGACCGTTCTCAGCTTGGTCCATGAAGTCGGAACCGCCGATGAGATCGGCGCGGTGGAACGTGATCGGTGCAGCTAAGGCGCCGGGCTCCGACTCCTCGGCCCGATAGGCGGTCGTCATGACGAGCACTTTGATGATCGAGGCGCTCGGGAAACGGTGCGACGCATGATACGCCACTAACGGCGGTCCCGACGCCATCGTACGAGCGTACACGCCGATGCGGCCCGGCATCGATGCGGCGATCGCGCGAACCTTTGCGACGACGGACGGTGCCGCCAGCGCCGGTACTGAGATCAGCGCCGCGCCTGCGGAGCTCAAGAAGGCGACGCGCTTCACGAGCCGGTCCCTTGATAGTGGCGAAGGCCGACGATCCAAAATGCGTACGCGGCCCCAAGCCACGCCAAACCAATGGCGGGCGTCAAGAGCCCAATCGCCGGGTTGAGATGAAGTCCCGTTTCGGCCTTCTGCAAGAAGTATGTCGCCGGGAAGTAATTCATGAACGCAAAGGGCAGCACGAACGCAAGGACGATTCGCATGCCGCGCGTGTAGATGCTGATCGGATACCGTGTAAAGTCTTGTTCCAGCGACATCACGACCCAGCGAATCGTATCGACGCGGACGAACCAAAACGAGCACGTCGCAACGACGAGCGAGATTCCGAGATCGATGAGCGCTCCGCCGAATACGACGAACGGCACAAAGACGATGAAAACCCAGTCGACCCGGACGTTCGCGGTCACCGTGGCAACGGCGAGCGTGGCCACAGCGAGAATCAAACCGTCGGGGACGATCTGCTGCGGGACGGTGAGCACTTGAAAGAGCGTGTCGAGCGGACGCACGAGAAACCGGTCGAAGCGGCCCTCGCGAACGTATTCGGGAACGCTCACAACGGTGAAGAAAAGGGTGTTGTGCAGCTCGTGGCCCGCCATCCACAGCGCGTAGAGAAAAAACATTTCGCGGAAATCCCAGCCATTCATCGACGGAAATTGCCGCATCGTGACGTAGAGTGCTCCGAGCGCGACGCCGTGATAGACAATCGTGAAGACGAACCACATCACGAAGTTGGCGCGGTATTCGAGCAGGGTGAGGAAGTTGATCCGCCAGTATTCCGCGTAAGCCCGCAGCATCGATGAGACGCTTCGGTGCCGTGCTGACCTTACCCGTGCAAGCGCCCTTTCGCCTGGATTTAACGGTGGACGCGCTCCGTCGCTTAGCCAGCAATACCGTTGACGTCGTTGACTCCGACGGGACGTTTTACCGCGCCCTTCAAGACGAGCGCGGCACCGAGATTGTAGCCGTGCGGCCCCACGGAAACGCCGCGATCGACGTTCGTGCAACGGGCCGCGACGCCGAGCGCTGGTTTCCGGCCGTCAGGCGAATGCTCGGCACGGAGGTTGATTTGAGAGGCTGGTCTGCGCGCGCGCGGACGATTCAATGGCTCGCGCCGCTCGCGGCCGCATTGCGAGGCCTCAAACCGCCGCGCTACCCAGCGCTATGGGAAGCGCTCGCTCACGCGATTCTCTTTCAGCAGATCTCGATTCATGCCGCTGCGGCGATCATGCGGCGCGCGGTCGAGCGGCTCGGCACAAGCCTCGCAATCGGCGACGTTCGTTGCATCGCCTTTCCCTCCGCGCAGCGGTGGCTAGAGGCGAGCGACGCCGATTTGCGCGCGGCCGGAATCTCGGCCAGCAAGGTCGCGCACCTGCGTTATGCTGCCCGTGCCGTCGTCGAAGGCGAGATCGGCGAAACGCAGCTAGCGCCGCTCTCGACTCCGGAGGCGGCGCAGCTGCTCTGTACTCTGCGCGGAATCGGCCCGTGGAGCGCGTCCGTCGCGCTGCTTCGGGGCATGGGCCGGCTCGATACGTTCCCGCTGCGCGATTCGGGCGTCGCGCGATCGCTGGCGCTCCTGTCGGGTGACGTTGAGGTCGATCAAAGCGCGTTGCTCGATCGCCTCGGCGACGTGCGGGGCATGCTGTACTATCATTTACTGCTGGGGAGGATGCGCAACCTCGCGCCGCGCTAACCGCCTTGTACGATCACCCGGTTCGAGGCGGCGCGCCACACCATGGTCGATAACGCGGCAAAGAGCACCAGCCACATCAACTGAATGGCGATGCTCGCCGCCCACTGCGCCGGCGGTATCACGCCGACGTAGATCAACAGCGGCGTGGAATAGATCGCCGCAAACGGCAGCGCGAAAACGATCCGTCCGACGATTCCCGGAAAGAGCATGAGCGGAATGACTTGACCCGAGAGCAGATCGGATACCCAACGCACGATCAGTTGCGCGGCGAACGTTTCCAGCGTCCAAAACGCAACGCAGTTCATCAAGAAGTTGAGGAAAAAATTGACGCCATAACCAACGGAAAAGGCGAGGAGAAAGGCCGCAAATGTCGCCGGCGGCGCGAGGTCGATGTGCACGAGAAGCAGCGCGCAGAGCAGCGACGGAACGACCAGGATCGCGTGCAGCAGGGTCTGTCCGATGCCGTCGCTGAAGAAATAAAGCGGAACGCTGATCGGCTTCATCAGGTCGGTCGCGATCGTCCCTTCCCGAAGCTTTTCGCGGATGAGGCGCGTGCCGTCGACTTCCAGAATCAGCGACATGAGCATGGCAATCGTCGCGTACGTGATCATGCTGTGCAACGGAAGATTGATCGGCGCGGCGTTCTGGGCGTAAAGCGCAGTCCACAACGCGCGCAAAATATAGACGCGCAGCACGAGCGAGCCCACCTCGGTGAGCACTTCGACGCGGTACGTCGCCTCGCGCGAGAACGCTTTTTTTGCGAACTCGACGTACGGATCGAGATTCGTGATTTTAGCCGCCCTTCTGGCGCTTGATTGCGGCTTGCCGGCGTTGCTCCATTTCTTCGAGCTCGAGCATCATTACGTCGACGACTTTGTCCACCTCGGTGGCCTGCGTCGGGGGCGGTTCGTCGCCCGAGCGTTTACCCCGAGCGGAGCCGAGGGGAGCGCCCGGCTTGACGTTGCGATGTTCCTCGACGGTCGAATCTTGGGCGTGCGTCTTGCGCAAAAATTTGGCGTACGTTTCTGCGGCGCGCGCCGGCACGTCCTCGGCCGCCTCGAGGTTGAAGATGTCGCCGAGATGACGTGCCTGGCCGCCGGAGCCCGACGTCACGCGTTCGCCGGCGCGGATCACTGCGCCGTGCGCCACGCCGCCGCCGTCCTCAAGAGTCGCGCCGTTGAATACCTGCGCGCCGCCGGCGACGAAGCAGCCGTTTCCGACCGCAGCGCCGACCACGTAGGCATGCGGTCCGACGATGCACCGGTCGCCGATCGCGCATGGAAACTGCAGCGCGCTGCCGCCGCTGGCCTTGATGACGGCGTTCTCCATGATGACGCTGTGCGCGCCGATTGTGATGGGTGCGCCTTCCGACGTGATGATCGCGCCGTGCAGTACGGCGCTCTCCGCGCCGATCGTCACGTCGCCGGCCACGATCGCATTCGGCGCAACGTAAGCGCTGGAGTGAATCTTCGGCCGTTTCGCTCCGCTCGATAGAATCATGATGCGTCCTCCTGCGACCGGCCGTCATATCCTTCGACGTAGATCCGCCGGATGATCGATTCGAGATCGGGTTCTTCCAAGCTGACGTCTTCGACGCGATAACGTTCGCTCGCTTGCCGAACGAGCAGATCGGCTCGCTGGAGATTGCGATCGAAACGGAAGCGCGCGCTCGAGTCCTCCGTCTGCTCGAGCTGCGCGCCCTCGAGATGTGGTTGCTCGACGGGTTCGCTGAAACGTACGACGAGCGTTCGAAAACGCCCGTATTCGCTCTTGATGCGATCGATGTCGCCGTCGTAGATCAACGTGCCGTGGTCGATCAGCACGATCCGCCGGCAGAGCCGCTCGACATCCGCCAAATCGTGCGTCGTCAAGATAATCGTCGCGCCGCGTTCGGCGTTGATTCGGGCGATGAATTCGCGAATCGCTTCCTTCGCCACGACGTCAAGCCCAATCGTCGGTTCGTCCAGATAAACGATCTTGGGGCTGTGAAGAAGTGCCGCAGCGAAGTCTCCGCGCATGCGTTGTCCCAGCGAAAGCTGTCGGACGGGGGTTCGCAGAAAGCTCGCCATGTCGAGAATCTCGATGAATTCGTCGAGATTGCGGCGATACTGGTCGCGCGGCACGCCGTAGATCGCGCGCAGCAGCTCGAACGATTCTATGAGCGGCAGGTCCCAATAGAGCTGGCTGCGCTGCCCGAAGATCACGCCGATGTTGCGCGCGTTCTCTTTGCGCTGCTTCCACGGCACGAGCCCTGCGACGCGAACTTCTCCCGACGTCGGAACGAGGATTCCGGTCAGCATCTTAATCGTCGTAGATTTGCCGGCGCCATTCGGACCAATGTAACCGACTAGCTCGCCCGGCTCGAGCGCGAAGCTGACGGCGTCGACGGCGACCCGGTCCTCGTATTGCGTGGAAAAAAAGGAACGAAGCGCGCCGAGCGTTCCCGGCACGCGCCTGCGGGTGCGAAAGACCTTGCGCAAGTCGCGCGTTTCGACGATCGGCAGGAGCGCAGCGTTCGGCGTTGCGTACTGATTCTCCGGTGGTCGTAACGATTTCGAACCAGTACGGGTCCGGCGCGCTGGAGATCGCGCAGCGCGTCGCAGAGGCGCTCGGCTACGCGTACGTCGACCGGCAGCTGCCGGTCGTCGTCGCCAAACGCTTGCGCGTTCGGCCCGACGCAGTTGAGGCAAATGAAGACGCGTCGCCGACGCTGGGCGAGCGTTTCCTTACGGGCCTAGAGCGTGCGACGCCCGAACTCGCGGCGGCGTCGGCAACCGAGGACTTTGACGAAGAGGTTCTTCGCGCAGTCCAACAGGCGGTGCGCGACTACGCCGAGCGCGGGAACGCGGTTATCGTCGGACGCGGCGCGTCGGCGATCTTGGGAGCCCGCCCCAGCGTTCGGCGCATCTTCCTTCACGCCCCGCGGGATTGGCGCATCGCGCGCGTTTGCGCGTCCACCGGCGCGACCCGCGCGATTGCCGAGAGCGAGCTCGACCGCGTCGATCGCGCGCGTAGCGAGTATCTGCGGCAGTGGTACGGACTGGCGTTCGGCGATCCGCGAAATTACGATCTCTGCATCGACGTATCGCGCTTCACGCCGGCGCAATGCGAGGATCTCATCGTAACGGCGGCGCGGTGATGCGAAGAGCGTCGATCCTCGCGGCGCTGAGGTACCGCGATTTTCGGCTGCTGTGGATCGGACTGCTCGTTTCTAATCTCGGGACGTGGATGCAGTTCACGGCGATGGGATTCTTTGTAGCGCGTTTAGCCGGTTCGCCGCATCGGGCCGCATTCGATCTCGGAATCCTCGGAGCGGCGCGGGCGGCCCCCGTTTTGATCTTGTCGCCGCTTGCGGGCGTCGTGGCCGACCGTCTACCGCGCCGGCGCATTCTTTTCGTGACGAACACGATGATGGCACTCGCAGCGTTGGCGCTGGCGCTGCTCGCGACGGCGCATCGCCTCGACATGATCGGCTTAGTGCTCGTCTCGGCCGTGAGTTCGGCGGCGATGGCGTTCGACTCGCCGACGCGACAGAGCTGGGTGCCGCTCTTGGTCGACCGCGAGTACGTCGGCAACGCCGTTGGCTTAAACTCGGTGGCGTTCAACGCTCCTGCCGTCATCGGCCCCGCACTCGCCGGCTTGCTGATCGTTTGGATCGGCGTGGCCGGTGCTTTCTACTTCAACGCTGCCGCGACGTTGGCCGTCGTCGTCGCGGTATGGATGATGAAAGCGTCGCCTCCGTCGTCCACGCGCGCGGAATCGACGCTGCGCGCAATGCATCAAGGCATCGCTTTTATTTGGCGCCATCCCGCTCTGCGTTGGATCATCCTAGCGCAGGTCGTTACGTCGCTGCTGACGCGGCCGTACAGTCAGCTGGTGCCGGCGCTCGCCGTGAACCTTCTGCATGCGAGTGCGCGCGGGCTCGGCTGGGCGGTTTCCGCGATCGGTATCGGCGGTTTCGGGGGCGCGATCCTGACCGCATACTTTGCACAGCGCGAGCGGCGCTCCACGCTATGGGTGCAATCCGGAATCGTTATGTCGATCGGAGTGCTAGGCCTAGGGCTCGTACCGTCGCTCGGCTTTGCGCTACCGCTGCTCTTTGCCGCAGGAGTCGGTACGCTGGCATCGCTCGGCGCGACGAATACGCTCATCCAGACCCTTTCGCCCGACGACGTGCGCGGGCGTGCGCTTTCGATCTATACGATGATTGCAATTGGGGTCGTGCCGTTGGGAGCCCTCGTGGACGGCGCGATTGCGGCGGCGATCGGCTTGCGTGAAATGTTCGTCCTCGTCGGAGCATTGTGTGCCGCGATGCTCGCTGCGATATGGTTCCTGCGTCCGGCCGTGCGAGCGGTGTAAAAAAGCGAGCCGCACTGGGCGACTCGCTTAAATAACTCCGCCGGCATCGCGCCGAGCGGAGTTCTAGGTTGTCGTTAGGCCTTCTTGCGTCGGGCTCGTTTGCGAACCGCCTTGCGGGCGACTTTACGTCGAACCGCCTTGCGGGCTACTTTTCGTCGAACCGCTTTGCGAACGGCCTTCTTGCGAGCCTTCTTGCGAACGACTTTACGAGCCACTTTACGCCGAACCACTTTGCGTGCGACTTTTCGTCGGACGCGTTTGCGAACGGCCTTGCGAACCAACGCACCTGCGACTGCTTTCTTCTTCGCAGCCGCTTTCTTTCGAACTGCCATCGTTGGTACGAGTCATCCTTTCTCCGGTCGGCAAGCGACCAGGGGTGTTGCCTACCTTATACAGTATTACGCGGCTCAATGCAAGTTTTTGCCGATGACGGCACGCGCATCGACGTGAGCGTCGATGGTCGCGAACGCGCGGCTGCAGTCGTTCTGATCCACGGTTTTCCAATGACGCGCGCGATTTGGGACGCGCAAATGGAGACGCTCGTAACGAGCTCGCGCGTGCTGCGTCCGGATTTGCGCGGCGCCGGAACGTCAAGCGTTCCAGACGGTCCGTATCTCATGGAACGCCTTGCCGCCGACATCGCCACGCTCTTGGATTCGCTCGGAATCGAACGTGCGGCACTGGCGGGTCACTCGATGGGAGGATACGTCGCGCTTGCCTTTGCGCGCATGTTCACGGAGCGTATTACGCGGCTGGCGTTGGTCGCAAGTCGTCTTCGCGCCGATACGCCGCAAGAAGCGGCGGCGCGTTACGCGCTGGCGGATCGCGTCGAGCGCGAGGGTAGCGTCGATCCCGTCATCGAGGCGTATTTACCGAAGCTTTTAGCGCCTGAGACGTTCGCGGCGCGCGACGAAGTCGTTGAGCGAACCGCAGCAATTGCACGGCAAAACGCGCCGCCGGGAATCGCGGCAACGCTGCGTGGACTTGCGCTGCGGGTAACGTCGGAAGATATCGCCGAGGATCTGGAAATACCGGTGCTGGTCGTCGCCGGTGGTGCCGACTGCGTCGTCTCGCTCGACGAAGCGCGTTGCGTCGCGGGAAGGTTTCCGCGCGGCGAGCTCGTCGTCTGCGCGCGGGCCGGACACCTGCCGATGCTGGAAGAACCGGAGTGCGTCGCCGACGCGCTTGCCGGGTGGCTTACCGGCTGACTGGGAGGTTCGAACGGCGGCGGATCAGATTGTAGATCAGAAAGCCGCCGACCGCGACGGCCGCGACCACGGCCGCGATCAAGACGATTTTCAGTAAGAATGCGGCGACGATCAGCACGACGATCGCGATGGTGACGATTGCAGTGAGCTTCAGAAAGAGCCCAAGCGTCGGATTGAGGTTGGACGGCGTAACGTTTTTCATGGTCCTCTCGAAGTACCGCCGGGCTGCGCGCCAGGTTTCAGAGACGGCCGAGTTTCTGAAGCGCTAAGAAGCCGGCGGCAATCGTGGCTCCCGTGTCGATGCGGCCGTCACCGAGCATTTCCCGGAAATCGTCGACCGTCGCAAGCTCGACCTCCAGATGTTCCGTGACGTCCGGGACGGGTTCCCCAACCTTGCGCGCCCCGAAGCCTATATAAACGTAGGCGCGAGCCGCCGAACGCACCGCCTCGGGGTAGTACTGGGCAGCGAGCTCACAGCGCTCTACCTCGTAGCCGGTCTCTTCAGAGAGCTCGCGCAGTGCGCAAGCGCGCGGCTCCTCGCCGTCGAGCAGCATTCCGGCCGGAAGCTCGAGATTGATGGAATCGGCGCCATAGCGGTACTGGCGCACCAAGACGAGACGCTCGTCGGCCGTTAGCGGGACGACGACGACGAAGCCGTGGGATTCTCGGACGTAGTAGTTCGGAACGATTGTCCCATCGGGAAGCTCGACCTCGTCCACCCGAAGTCGCATGTACGGAGAATCGACGACGTAGCGCGACGCGCGCAGCCGCCATCCGGGCTTCTGCATACCGCAATCTATGGCGAAGCGTTTACGCCTCCTGTCGCGAACCAACACGCCTCATGGATGAGCGCTGCTTAATTGTCGGCGGCGGGACGATGGGATCGGGGATCGCACTCGTGGCCGCGCGCGGCGGCTATGGCGTTGAGATCGTCGAGCCGCTCGTCGCGGCTCGCGAACGAGCGCTTGCGTACTTCGAGAAGGAGACGGAACGTTCGGGCGACGCGGGCGTTGTCGAGCGCATCGCCTGGATCGAGGCGATTCCGCAGTCGAGCGATGCGGTGCTCGCGATTGAAGCGGTACCCGAGCGTTTCGACCTCAAACGCGACGTCTTCGTCGCGCTCGAGCGGGCCATTGCGCCGGACGCATTACTCGCGACGAATACATCGTCGCTCTCCGTTTCGGCGCTCGCCGATGTCGTCGGGCATTCTGACCGCGTCGTAGGATTACACTTCTTCAATCC
>Ga0070731_10002555_pt1 | contig 17177 bp, 16 predicted proteins | sample Coa_R1_2_FD_66448 | JGI IMG/M metagenome (GOLD analysis project Ga0070731, IMG submission 66448) | Surface soil microbial communities from Centralia Pennsylvania, which are recovering from an underground coalmine fire - Coalmine... | ecosystem: Environmental > Terrestrial > Soil > Unclassified ...
TTGACGAGGCGGATGACCGGCGCCTCGCTGGCAAGATCCTTCAGCCGCTCGACATCCTCCGAGGCGCCGTCGCCGGCGGCCTCGGCCGCGGCTGCCAAGCTACTCTCGCCGTGGCCGTAGAGCCGCTCCCACGCAGCGTCGATATCCGTGGCACATGCGACCCGGATCGACACCGGCCGCCCCGCCGCAAAGGCAACCGCGGTCGCATTCTCCTCGTCGGTGGGATCGGCCATGGCAACGACGACGCCGTCCGATCGCTCGACCAGCGGCATCAATCGCTCGGTCTTCAGGAAGGCCGGGGCGATCCGCCCGTCGAGCACCGGCTCGCTGGGGAAGTCCGACGTCGCCGCCAGCGGCATCCCCAGCGCCTCCGCCAGGAATTCGGCCAGCTCCCGTTCCGTGATCAGCCCGAGCCGGGTCAGAACGGCGTCAAGCTTCTCCCCCGACTCTGCCGCCAGCCGCCCGGCCCGCTCCAGCGTCGCTGGAGGAAGGCGACCGGATCGGGAGAGAACATCGCCCAGAGCGGACGGCCGGTCCGACATCGTCGGCGTGCGCAGATCGTATGAAATCAGCCTTGCCCCCAGGCGAAGCGCGCCCGCCCGAATGACGGGCGGAACCGTCGGAGTCATTCTGTGATGCTCGCCGTCACTGGCGCAAGCGGGATCATGCAGGTACGGAGGAACCGAATGAACGAAGACACCTGCTGAGTCCAAAGCGGGCTTATCCGCTTCGTCGCGGACGAGTCCGACGCCCCCCATTGCGAACTCGTGCCCTTGCTCGGCTCGCCGATGGCGGCACCGCCCCGGGGACTGGCCAAGATTTCCAACGACGAGGCCCGGCCCTCGGCAGTACCGTGCCGCGAAACCGGCTCTCAGGTTGAAAGCCGCATTTCATCCTAAGAGCTCGACGGTCATAACTTACGGCGCAAATGGCTCCGATCGAACAGACCCTGCGACCGCGCCGGAAGAGGCCTCGTGTGGAAAGAAACGCCGCGCTCCATTACGATCCGTGACGTCGGAGCGACTTCACATCCGCGAGCGTCGATCGGAGTTGGGGCAGAGGAAAATCAGGATCGTCCGATCCGTCCGTGCACAGACGCGCCATCAGGGCCAACTTGGCCTCGACGCCGGCGAGGCTGGTCGCCCGGGCGCAGAACACGGTGTGCAAAGCAATGGCCTCTTCATCCCAGGCCGCGTTCTCCAGGCGCTTCGCCCCCTCAAGCCCCAGCCGATGGGCCTCCGCGTTCCAGCGGGCCTGGTGAGCAGCGGCGTCTGCTCCGGTCGATGGATCTACGACGCGGCTGATAGGTCCTTCGGCAGGCACCGGCGGCGGAAACCCGATCGTCCGCGCCAGCTGCGTCTCGATTGCCTGCCAGCGATGGCAAAGTGAGGTCGCCCGCGCGTGCCGGCGCTGCCATTCCCGCCATAGCGGTACCACCGGGTCGGTTAGTGACTCCGGCGGCTTCTCCGGCACGGGCGCGAGCGGCGCTGCGGCCACGCCCACCAGCAGGCTGCGCCGGCTGACGGCGGACGGAGTCGTAGTATGATCGGCATCAGCCATGAGCCTGGCTCCTACCTTGAGCTAGGGGCGTGGTCAGGGTGCGTCGGATGTTGGCACCATCCGGCGCGCCCGCCTTGGACGAGAACCAACTCCCGTCCTTCGAGAAGAGAGTCAAGTTGAATTCCGACCGGCATTTCGGGTGTCGAAAGTCTTGCCGCTGATTCCGTTTATGTACTCCGCTGGGGCACGTTCGCGGCGCAGCAACCGTTGCACCTCTGGCGCATCGGCGATACCGCGGCGCGCAAACGAAAAGCGGCTTCTCAGGAACCGGAAAAAAGCAACGCGGTCTGCGTGGCGCGCGAAGCCGCGTCTGTCTTTTCGGGTGAGCGAGATCCAACTGGAGCAGGAGCCGGTAGTTAAAAGCACCATGGCTGAGCGCGCGATACACGATCTCGGGCAACTGATGACGGACGTCGAAAAGGCGATGCTCAAAAGGCTCCGGGCGCGCGGACTCGCAGTCGCTTCCAAAGGGTCCGCCTCAGGTCCGCCGCGCTGAGAACATGCCGGTGGAATCGGTCGAGCCGCCGCCGGCATCGCGCCCGGCGAATCGGGAACTATACGAGTCTCGACGCAGAGAGGTTTCGATGACGAGTGGAGCGGGCGGCTACGCCCCCATGATCCAGCTCCTGCACGAGATCGGAAGATCATGGGATGCCGGGGCGACCACAGCGGCCTTGGCGATGTCGCCAAGCTCGAACAGCTTGCGCCGTCCATGAAGGCGGCGACGGCGCCGCGGAACCGGCCGGGCACGCGCCAACACCATCGGCAGAGTTACCGCGCCTCGTGCGGCGGCATGTAGTCTTCGTAGAACCGGCGAACATGTGGGTAGAGCGCCTTCGCCAATCGGCGTCGCTCGACCTCGTCGTCCGCGAGCGCGCGGCCGAGCTGCTCGTGCAGCGTCTCCAGTGCCGCGTCGTGATCGACCCGGGTGAAGATGCCGTCCCGATAAATCACCTCGCCATCACACATCACCAGCCGTACCCCCGCTGGTTTGGCGCGCTGCACGACCGCGTTGAGCAGCGGTGTCCCGGCATCGAGATAGGGGTAGGCGATCTGCTGCCAGTCGACCAGCGACAGGTCGGCGGCACGGCCGGGCTCGAGCGTGCCGATCCGATCGCCGTAGGACGTGGTGCGTGCGCCGCCGGTCGTCGCCATGCGGAACACCTGGGCGATCGACGGCACGTCTACCGAGTCCATGCCGGGTACACAGTGGGCGCGCAGCACCAGCCGCATTTCCTGCAGCATGTCGCGGTCGTCATTGATCCCTGCCTCGTCGATGCCGATCGCCGTGTTGATCCCGCGCGCCTCGAACCGGTTGAGCGGCGCCAGGCCGCTGCGCAGGCGGAAATTGGACGAGCAATTATGGCAGATGCAGGTCCCTGTCTCGGCGACCCGATCGATGTCGCGTTCGGTCAGCCAGACACCGTGGCCGAGCGTCAGTTTCGGGCTGAGCATGTCGAACCGGTCGAGATAGTCGAGCGCGGTGCCGCCGCCGCGCCGCCGGGCATATTCCTTCTGGTATTGCGATTCGACGAGGTGCATGTGCAGCGGCACGTCGTATTCGCGCGACGTTTCGGCCAGCGTCGCGAGCGCGCGGTCGGAGCACCAGTGGAGATTGGCTGGAGAAAGCTGGATGCGGGTGCGGCGGCGATGGTTGTGCCGGGCGAACTGGCTCCGGAACAGCGCCATATGGTCTTCGAGCGAGAAGCGCGCGCGGGCGAACCAGGCCTCGGCCGGGCCCCTCAGCTCGGCCGGCAGCGACGCAACGAACGCCTCGTCGGCCTGATAGACGAGACGGTTCTGGTCGCGCAGGGAGAAGCAGTAGGACACGCGCATCCCGACATCGTCGTAGGCGCGCAGCATCTCCTCGCACCTCGCCTCGACCTCGGCCAGCGTCCCCGGGACGAAGCCGTGGATCTGCTGCACCGTGGTGACGCCCGAGCCGATCATCTCGAACGCCGAATAGAGCGTGTCGAGATAGAGGTCGATGTTGCGGGCGACCATCCTCGTCACGAACCACAACTCGAGCGGCATGTCGGGCGAGCCGAGCTGGACTGGGGTCAGGCCCACGTGGTGATGCGCATTGACGAAGCCCGGCAGCATGATCTCGCGACCCGAGCCATGCACCGGGACGGTCGGGAAGCGGCGGGCGAGATCGTCGTAGGTTCCGGTCTCGACGATAGTGCCCTCTTCCTGCAGGAGGGCGCCGTCAGTCACCTCTTCCCAGCGCTCGCGGTCGAGCGTGCGGACGACCATCGAGCGCGAACGGACGATCGAGGTGGCCATCGGATGTCCGCTAGGCTGCGCTGGTTAGGCCTTCCTGCTCCGCGAAGGCCCGGTCGACCTCGTCGCGGAGCAGGTCAGTCAATGCCAGTCGCAGCTTTTCCGACTCGGGCGAGAACAGATCGCGCGGCCGCGGCACGTCGATCGGGACGATCTCCTTGATCCGCCCTGGCCGGGCGGTGAACACCACCACCCGGTCGGCCAACGCTACCGCCTCGTCGATGTGGTGGGTGACGAACAGGATCGAAGCACCGCTGTCGCGCCAAACATCCAGCAGGAAGCCCTGCATCTTGGCGCGCGTCTGCACGTCCAGCGCGGCGAACGGCTCGTCCATCAGCAGGACCTTGGGCCGCATGGCGAGGGCGCGGGCGACTGCCACGCGTTGGCGCATGCCGCCGGAGAGTTCGAACGGCCGCTTGTCCATCGCTGCCGCCAGGCCCACACGCTGCAGCGCTCGATGCGCCACCGCCTTCTGCTCTGCCGGCGGTGTCCCCTTGATCCTGAGGCCGAAGCTGACGTTTTGCCAGATCGTCAGCCATGGGAAGAGCGAGGTCTCCTGGAAGATCAGGCTGCGCTCGGGCGACGGGTCCGTGACCGGCTCGCCGAAGGCGGTGAGCGAACCCGAGGTCGCCCGTTCGAGCCCGGCGATGAGGTAAAGCAGCGTGCTCTTGCCGCAGCCCGAAGGACCGAGCAGCATGACGAACTCGCCGGCGGCGATATCGAGATCGATCGCCTTCAGCGCCTCGTGCGCGTTTTCCGTGCCCGCCGCCCAGATCTTGCCCACCGACCGGCAACGCACCGCCGGAGCGCTAGAGTCCATGGAGAAGCCCTTTCGGGTCCGGGACCCAGTAAAGCAGCCGCTTTTGCACCAGCCGCAGCGCCCCGTCGCAGAGGAAGCCGAGCAGGCCGATCACCGCGATCGTGAAGAACACGAGCGACGGGTTGAAGGTGTTGCGCGCGAGCATGATCACCTGACCGAGCCCGTAGCCGACGCCGGTCGCCTCGGCGACAAGCACCACCATCCAGGCGCCGAACAGGTTCATCCGCAGCACCATCAGTAGCCCCGGCAGGATCGCTGGAATGATCACCAGCATGTATAGCTGCCGCTTGGTCGCGCCCATGGTTCGCGCGACGTGGATGAAGTTGCGGTTGACGGTGTCGATCTGCGCGATGGTCGACAGCACCATGATGAAGAACAGCGCGATGAACACCATGAAGATGGCGGGGCCGTTGCCGATGCCGAACAGGAAGATGGCAAGCGGCAGCCAAGCCATCGGCGAGACCGGCGCCAGCAGCGTCACGGTCGGCAGGGTGAGCTTCTCGATCAACCAGTAGTAGCGTATGGCCACCCCCAGCACGAGCGCCATCACCGAGGCGAGCGCCAGTCCGATGAAGACCCGCATCGCCGACGACGCGATCGTGATCGCCACCGCCTCGAACGGCGTCGGCCCGGCGGACGCGTTCACCCCGATCGCCCAGCGCTGTGCGGTATTGAAGAATTTCGCCTGCTGGGCGAAGTCGCCAATGAAGATGTGCGGTGGCGGCAGCAGCCGCGGATCGGCGATGCCGACATACCAGCACAACTCCCAGATCCCGACGAACAGCCCGACCGAGACCAGCGACCAGCCGAGCCGGATCACGCCCTCGACCAGCGGTGTCCGGGGCGGCCTTTCGTTCGGCGCCGCGACGGCGGTCTCCACGGCGCGAGCATTGCTCGAAATGGTCATGCCGATTTGTATTTGAGGCTCGAATAGAGCGCCGGATTCTCGGCGATCACCGCCTCGAGAAGCGTCCAGACCATGGCGTCCGGCGCCGGTTGGCGCTTAATGTAGCCCATCTCGACCAGCGACCTGCTGCGCTCGAGGATGAAGCGCTCCTGGTTGCGGTTGTCGACGACGCTCGGCTGCGAGGACATGGCCATGCGCGCGTTCTCGATGCTGGTCTTGTAATAGGGTCCGACGAGCTTGTTCAGCGCCGCCTCCGGATCCTTTTCGGCCATCGCCTGGGCCCGCATCATCGCACGGAGCATTCCTTTGACCGCATGGGGGTTCTTGTCGATGACCTCGGTCCTCGCCGCGAACACGCAGTCGGTGTAGCCGGGACCGTATATGTCGGTCCCGTCGGTCAGCTTGATCGAGCCCGGGACTTCGTTGAGGAGGGTGGTGCCGTAGGGCTCGATTGCACCAAACATGTCGATGGCGCCGGCCTTGAACGCTTCCACCGCCTCCGGCATCGAGCCCATGTAGCGGACGGTGATGTCCTTGAAATTGACGCCGTGGGTCTTCAGCCAGTCGTACGGCAGCACCTCGAGCGTATCCAGCTGGAATGTGCCGAGCGTCCTGCCCTTGAGCTTGGCTGGCGTGTCGAGCCCGGGGCCGGCCAGCAGTAGGCAGCCCTGGATGCCGCCGCCGCCGACGATCTTGACTGGGGCGCCCTGGTCGTAGAGCGCCATGTAGCTGGTATAGGGCAGGACGCCGAGATCGACCTGCCCCTCGCCCAGGAACGCTACCTGATCGGAAAAGCCCGGCGTCTCGACGAGCTCGAGGTCGAGCCCTTCCTCGGCCGCCAGATGCAGCGCATGCGCATAGAAGAAATTGAGATTGCAGAACCCGGCGCCGTGCGTCGCCTTGATCGGCGGGTCGGCCGCACGGGTGAAGCCGACCGGCACCGCGACCGCGAGTGTCGCGCCGGCGGCCCGTTCGATGAAGCGCCGCCGCGAGAAGTCGACGCCGCGGAAATCGGGTGCGACCCAGCGGCCGTGTCTATCGCACATCCCCACCTTCTCCGCCCCGAGCTTCCGCCATCGGTCCTGGCGAGGCAAGACTCGCGTCGAGACCGCGCGGCGATGCCGCGAGACCGGGCAGCCGGACCGTCCGCGTGCGCATCGCGAAATGGCTGTTGCCGCCGCGGAACGGCGGGAACATCGCATAGTCCTCTCTCAGCTCGGTCATCACCGGCGAGTCGTGCGACGCGTCTAGCGCCTCGGCCGAGTCGAAAACGACCTTGTTGGCCTGCATGACGTTCATGCGGCGCCAGGGCAGGTCGTCAACCCAGTCGATCCGCATGCTGATCTCGAGCTCGCGAATGCCGGGCTGCCTGGCCATGATCGGCGCGTGGATCACGAGATAATAAGCAAGCCAGATCCGCTCGTCCTCGGCCGGCCCGGGATAGGTGACGAGGTTGCAAACAGGTAGCTCGCCCACCGGCGTGCGGAACACCGGGTCGGGTACGGCGAAGTGGCGCGCAAGCATTGCCTGATGCCGGATCTCTGTCCGTGCGAGGCTGGGTACGTGTTCCGGCAGGCCGCCCATGGCGCCGCCCCGCCCGCACGCCGCCTCCAGTGCGTTGATATCGGCGAAATAGATCTGCAGCGCCAGAGCGGGCGTCGGATCCGCGTTGACGTAGGTCGCACTGCTCGCCGCGGCGACCGGCAGGTGGATGAGCGCGTGGACGACGCCGGGCATCCGCGTGAGCGCATCGTCCAGCGCGTCGATCTCGGACCGGTTCGCTACAGCATCGCTGGCGAACGTGATCAGGTACATCAGGCTCATGGCGGAAATCCGGCCGTCAATCCACGACCGTCCCGCCGAGGCGGCTCTTCATCAGCGGCTGGATGCGGGTGCCGAACTGCTCGATGCCGAGCAAGAAGTCGTCGAACGCCATCATGATGCCGGCGACGCCAGGGATCTCGGCCATCTCGTCGAGCAGCCGCGCCACCGTCGCGTAGGAGCCGCAGAGCGTCTGAAGCGCCGTCGGGATGCGCTGCTCGACCGAGCCGCCAATGAGCCGCGCAGTGGAGTTGGCAGAGGCCCTGGTGTCCTTGGCGCTCTGGCTGCCCATCCAGGCCATCGCCTCCAAATCGGCGCCCTCCTTGTAATGCTCCCATTTCCTCATCGCAGCCTCGTCGGTCTCGTCGGCGATGATCAACAGCAGCACAAGGCCGCCGATCTCGCGTCCCTTCGCTATCGCCGCCTCGCGCAGCTGGGTCACCGCCGGAACGATGGCGCGCGGCTGGTTGAGCCCGTCGCCGACGCCGGCCGAGGTGAAGGCGAGATCGCAATAAGCGGCGACGAACTTCATGCCGCGCGCGCTGGCGCCGGCCGAGACGATCGGGATATGCCCGCTCGGCGCCGGCAGCAGCCGGCAATCGTCCATCTGGAAGTGCTTCCCCTTGAAGTTCGAGACCCCGTCGGACCACAGCTCCTTCATGATCTGCACGTATTCGCTGGCAAAGTCGTAGCGGTAGCCAAAATAGGCATCGCCCGGCCATACGCCCATCTGTTCGTACTCGGCCTTTTGCCAGCCGGTGACGATGTTGATCCCGAAACGTCCCGGGGCGATCGAGTCGATCGTCACGGCCATGCGCGCCGTCACGGGGGGCGGCATGGTCAGAACCGCGATCGACGCGAACAGCGCGATCCGCGACGTCACCGCCGCGAGCCCGGCCATCAGGGTGAAGGATTCAAGATTGTAGTCCCAGTACTGTGTCGGTCCGCCATAGCCGCGGAATTTGATCATCGAGAGCACGAAGTCGAGCCCATAATACTCAGCCCGCTGCACCACCTGTCGATTAAGCTCGAAAGTTGGCAGGTACTGGGGCGAGGTGGCAGACAGGATCCAGCCATTGTTGCCCACAGGGATGAAGACGCCGAGCTTGACCATCGATGCCTCGCCTGCTCCCCCTCGCTTGCTCCGGTGCCCGCGTTCGGCCGATCGTTGTGATGCCGGCCGGTCGGTGACGGCGCGCCGCTGCCGGCGCCGTCCGCGCAAGACACGTTACTATAATGGTGCCCTGTTGACCGGCTGCCAATCAAGCATCGTCCGGTCGATGATGAGAAAATCTCAGCGATGAGAAAATCTCAGCCGTATGTTGCCCAAAATAATTTGATACGACCGCAGTAGCGATACTACTGAAGATCGGTCGAGCACGTCACGACGCGAGGCAATATGCCGATTTCTCGCGACCGCGTTGTGTTGTCGAGTAGAATTGGGGGCAATCCTACTTAAGCGGGTAACAACGAATGCGGAAGAAAGTCGCCTTCATCGGGACCGGCGGGACGATCTCATCCGTCGGCCGGGGGCCGCTAGAGATTACCGACTATGCCGGCGCCATGGCCAAGGCGCCGGAAACCTACATGCTCCATGCGGAGGGCGTCCTCGCAGCCGTCCCGGCGGTGCAGGAGGTGGCCGAGGTGATCCCGGTCGCTTTCCGCAACATGGCGAGCCCGGCGATCTACTTCGACGAATGGAAGGAGATCGCGGCGCTGTGCCAGCGCACGGTTGAGGACATCCCGGACCTTGCCGGCATCGTCATCGGGCACGGTACGGCGACGCTCGAGGAAACCGCCTATTTCCTCAGCCTGACCTTGAAGGTTGCGATCCCAGTCGTGATCGTCGGATCGCAGCGGGCGCTCAACAGCCTGTCCAGCGACGCGCCGCTCAACCTGGTGAGCGCGATCCGGGTCGCGGCCAGCCCGGAGTCGCGCGGCCGCGGCGTGCTGGTCCTGCTCAACGACGAGATCCAGGCGGCACGCGAGGTGACCAAGACCTCGACCTTCCGGTTGCAGGCGTTCCGGTCGCAGGAGTACGGCATCCTCGGCTGCGTCGACGGCGATGCGGTCCGCTACTACCGCCGGACCGAGCGACGCCACGCGCCCGACACCGAGTTCGACGTGAGCGGGCTGGCAGCGCTGCCGCGGGTCGACATCTGCTTCAGCTATGCCGGCGCCGACGGTGCTGCGGTCCGGGGGTTCGTCGCGGCCGGCGCCAGGGGCATCGTCTCTGCCGGCTTTGCACCTGGCTCGCTCGCCCCCGGCGAGGCCGAGGCGTTGGTGGCCGCCGCTGCCGCAGGCGTCGTGGTCGTTCAGTCGACCCGCGCCGGCTCCGGCGCCGCGCTCGACAGCGTCCAGTCGCGCGAGCGCGGCTTCCTCACCGCCGACAACCTCAATCCGCAGAAGGCCCGGCTGCTCTTGGCGCTGGCGCTTTCGGCCACGAGCGACCCTACGGAAATCGCGCGGGTCTTCCGCGACTACTGACCACTCGAGCCGCGACGCGACGAACGAGAAGGATACCTATGAAGGCGCCGACCGTGCTTCCCCCGAAACCGAACGCGCTCGACGAGCTGTTCGGCGGCATCGCAAAGCCGATCATCGGCGTGGTCCATCTGAAGCCGCTGCCGGGCGCGCCGCGCTACCAGGGCATGCCGGTGCGGGAAATCTGCGGTACCGCGGCCGAGGATGCGCGCATGCTGGCCGCGGGTGGCGTCGACGGCATCCTGGTCGAGAACGCAAGCGACCTGCCGTTTTCCCGCCCCGAGGATATCGGGCCCGAGACGGTCGCGGGGCTTACCGCCGCCCTCATCGCAGTCCGCGACACGGTCACGGTTCCAACCGGCATTACCTGTGTCGCAAACGGCGTGATCCCGGCGCTCGCGGTCGCCAAGGCGACCGGCGCGGGGTGGGTGCGCGCGAATCAGTGGGTCAACGCCTACGTCGCGAACGAGGGCCTGATCGACGGGCCGGCGCCGCGCGCCATGCGCTACCGGGCGATGATCGGCGCCACCGACGTGCGCATTCTCGCCGACGTACACGTCAAGTTCGGCGCGCATGCGATCACCGCCGATCGCACCGTGACCGAGCAGGCGACCGATACCGAATGGTTCGACGCCGACGTGCTGATCGCGTCCGGCACACGCACCGGCTCGCCCACACAGGTCACCGAGATCGAGCAGGTCCGCGCCGGGACCAACCTGCCGGTGCTCATCGGCTCCGGCCTCGACGCCGACCAAGTGCCGCGCCTGTTGGCGGTAGCTGACGGCGCGATCGTCGGCTCGTGGCTGAAGGTCGACGGGCATTGGTGGAATCCGGTCTGCCCGCGCCGCGTCGCAAGCCTGATGAACGCCGTGCGTCAGCTGCGGGCCGCCAACTGAGGCAGTTCCGCCGCATGCCTTCCCGTCACTCACCACCGAATGGGGCCGCATCTCTACAGATCCACTCAGCGGGAGAATAGTCGTGGTAAGAAATCTTCTTAAAAATCAGCCGCTTCTTGGGGTCCTCGCTGTCAGTTGCTCGGTCATCCCCGGGCTTGCCAAAGCCGATGACCAGACCGCCCAGGCGACCGGCATGGGCGAGAAGCTCGAGACCGTCATTGTGACCGCAAATAAGCGGACAGAGGACGTCAAGGACGTGCCGACCAGCATCTCGGTGCTTAGCGGTAACCAGCTCGAGGATCAGCATGTCGTCAGCTATGACGACCTCTCGCGCGCGGTGCCCGGCGTGTCGTTCTCGACCTTCAACGGTCTCGGCGCCGAGAACATCAACATCCGCTCGATCAGCTCGGCGGTCGGCTCGGCCACGGTCGGGCTCTATTTCGACGAGACCCCGATCACGCTGAACAACACGTCGGGCACCACCCAGCCGGTGATCTTCGATCTCGACCGGATCGAGGTGCTCCGCGGCCCGCAGGGCACGCTCTACGGCGCCAGCTCGGAAGGCGGCACGATCCGGTTCATCACCAAGCAGCCCGACCTCAACCAGATGACCATCGACGTCGGCAGCGAGTTCTCCGGCACTGTGCATGGCGGGCTCAATTACGACGAGCGCGGAGTGTTCAACTACCCGATCATCCCAGGCGTGCTGGCGATCCGCGGCGGCGCCGAGTACGGCGACCAGAGCGGCTGGATCGATCAGTACAACCACGCGACCGGCACCCTGCTGGCGACGAACCCGCTGGTTGCCGACCTGACGCCGACGACGCTGGCGAAGTCAGGGGTCAACGACGTGCGCAGCGAGGTGTTCAAGCTGGCGGCGACCTATCATCCCTCCGGCGACCTGACGATCACACCGTCGTTCTACTACCAGCGCCAGAAGCAAAGCGACGGGCCGGAGTTCTTCCTCAACGAGGGGCTGTTCGAGGAAACCCGCGGCACGGCAGAATATGCCCGCGACACGACGATCATCCCCTCGCTGAAGGTCGAGCAGGGCCTGGGCTTCGCCGACCTGACCTCGATCACCAGCTACTTTTGGCGGCAGTTCAACCATAACGGCGACGGCACCTATTACGATTCCGACGCGGTCGTGCCGTTCTTCATCGATCCCGCGACCAACGTATTCACGCCGCAGCAGATCGCCAACGCCAATCTCCGCCTGGCGACGCTGCCGTCGATCGAGCTGGAGAAGGAGACCAACGCCGTGGTCTCGGAAGAGATCCGGCTGACCTCCCGGCCGCAATCGGAGACCGGCCTGCCGTTCCGCTGGGTCGCCGGCATCTTCTATTCGAACGATACCGACCGGCTGAACCATCTCGAGCAGGCGCCTGGCTGGGACAGCATCTTCGAATCCATATTCGGCTTCAACCCAAACGACCCGCTTACGCCCTCCGGCGGGATGAACCCGATCACCGTTCCCGGCAGCCCGACGGCGTGGAATGGCGACAAGATGGACGTCTACATCTCTAAGCGCGGCATCGCCCAGTACGCCTCGTTTGGCCAGGTGGATTTCGACATCATGTCGGACCTGCATGCGAGCGTCGGCGTGCGCTACCAGTACACACCGCAGACCTACTCGGTGTTCGAGGGCGCTTGGTGGAACGCCGGCGTGCCGCCACATTCGAGCTCGACCGTCGCCGACTACGCGCTGACGCCCAAATTCACCGTCACCTACGATCTTTCACAGGACGCCAACATCTACGCGCAGATCGCCAAGGGCTATCGCAACGGCGGCAACAACGTGCCGGTGCCGGCCAGCGTGTGCGGCGCCTACTATCACCTGCTCGGCATCACCGCTGAGCCGGAGGCGTTCAGCGCCGACAAGCTGTGGAGCTATGAGCTCGGCAGCAAGGGCCTGGTGCTCGACGGCGACCTGTCGTTCGACGCCGATGTCTATTACATCCAGTGGTCCAACGTGCAGCAGCAGATCCAGATCCCGGTCTGCTTCTATGAGTTCGTGACCAATGTCGGCGCCTCGGATGCGGAGGGCGGCGAGCTGCAGGCCCGCTACCGCATCCGCCAGGTGCCGGGCCTTACACTGAACGCGACGGCGAACGTGCAGCACGCGGTGGTGACCAGCACGATCAATCCGGCCGCCGCCGCGGTCGGCGAGAAGCTGCTGTTCTCGCCCGACTGGACAGCAACGTTCGGCGTCGACTATGGCCGCAACATCACCGACGACCTCGTCGGCTTCATTCGCGCCGATTACGAGTGGGTCGGCCGCTCGCATGGCGACTTCCAGCGCGGGGCGCCGGACTATACCGACAAGCAATACGACCAGCTCAACGCCTCGATCGGCGTGAATTCCGGACCGTTCGAGGTCTCGGTGTTCGCCAAGAACCTGACCAACAACAATGCGATCATCAAGCATCCGGTCATCGACGGTGTGGACGAGGCCTACACGCTGACGCCGCTGACGGTCGGGCTCAGCCTGATGGCCCATTTCGCGCCGGCGACGGAGAGCGAAGCGGCGCCGCCGCTGCCGGCTCCGCCGGCCGCGGCATCACCGCCGCCGGCCGCCCCGGCGCCGGAGGCCAAGCGGTCGTTCCAGGTGTTCTTCGACTTCGACAAGTCGAACATCACCGATGCGGCCGCCAAGGTCATTCAGGCGGCCGCCGATGCGGTGAAGCAGGGCAACGTGGTGCGGATCACGGTGACCGGCCATACCGATACGGTCGGCACCGCGTCCTACAACCAGGGCCTCAGCGAACGGCGGGCGACTGCGGTCAAGGGCGCGCTGGTAGCGGACGGTGTGGCCGCGGGCGAAATCGCGACGGTCGGCGTCGGCAAGGCCGGGCTCCTCGTCCCGACCGCCGACGGCGTGCGCGAGCCGCAGAATCGCCGCGCCGAGATCGTGCTGCAATAGGGTTCGTGCAACCGGCCGGCCCTCCCGGGGCCGGCCGCCCAGGAGGGTGGAGACGATGCGCAAGGCAATCGAAGGGCCGGCCAAGCCCAGATTCTGCTTCTCTCACGCGATCGTCGCGAACGGCTTCGTGTTCGTCACCGGGCAGGGCCCGATGGACAACGCCACCGGCGCCTCGCCGGACAATTTCGAGGCCCAGGTCCGCCAGACGCTGGGCAACCTCAAGACCGTGCTCGGCATGGCCGGCGCCGAAATGAAGGACGTGGTCAAGGTGACCGTCTACCTCACAGACTTGACCCGCTTCGCGGCGTACGACGGGATCTATCGCGAGTTCTTCCCCACGGAGCCGCCCGCTCGCACGACGATCGGCTGCCAGCTTCCCGGCATCCTGGTCGAGATGGACTGCATCGCGGTCTTGCCGGACTGACGGCATCGGGGCGTCCCCGCCCCATCGTAATATTCGGGCACGGCCCGTACAAATGTTGGGCGGTGCCGCGGTAGCGGGTCGAGCTTTCCGCCATCGACCGCAACGGTCGCTTGGCGACCCGTCGCTCGGCGCCGTGGCCGATCCCGCCCGGGCGGATTGTCCGCCGCAATAATATTATTCAGAATCAAATTGTTATATAGCGCGGTCCCAGCTCCACGACAGCCACTTGGCCGTGCCGCTGCGCCAGCGGCAAGTCTCGACACCGGCCGGGATATGTGGCATAGGACTTGCGTCTTCAAATGTCATGACGTTCATACGATATAACATGCCATGGGATCTCGAAGACCTCGATCCAGGACCGTTGCCGCTGTGGTTCCAGATCGCCGACCGGCTTCGGCGCTCTGTCGAGCGGGGTGAGTTTCAGCCAGGCGATCCGCTGCCGTCCGAGGCCAAGCTCAACGAGCGGTTCGGCGTCAGCCGGACCACCGCGCGGGCGGCTCTCGACCGGCTGGAGAATGACGGGCTGATCATCCGCCGCTCGGGCAAGGGCTCGGTTGTGTTGAGCCCGCGGGTCGAGCAGCCGCTGAATGTGCTGTCCAGCTTCGGCGAGGACATGCAGCGGCGCGGATTGACGCCGAGCTACGTCACCAAGGACGCTGAGCACACGCCGGCACCGGCGGAAGTCTCCGAGGCCTTGGGCTGCGAACGCGGCACGATAGTGTTCCGCGTTACCCGCCTGCTCAATGCCGACGGCTGGCCGATGGCGATGTCGCAATCCTGGATCGCGCCGACTGTGCTGGCCGGGCATGGGCCGCCTAGTCAGGCCACTCTCGACAGCGGCTCGCTCTACGACTGGCTTGAGCGCGAGTGCGGCGCGCGGATCGTGGGCGGCTGCGAATATATCGAGGCGGCGATCGCCGGGAAGCGGATTGCGACGGCGCTCGGCATCGCGCCCGGCTCGGCGACGCTGGTCGCGCGTCGCCGCGCGCACGCGGCCGACGGGTCGGCAGTGGAGTACGCGATCGTGCACTATTGCGCGAGCCGCTACCGCTATCGCGTGGAGCTCGTCCGGCCATGACCAGCGAGGGCGGCCTCTTCGTCGGCGACGTCGGGATCGACCTGACACTCGCCGCGCGCCGCTTGCCCGAGCCGGACGAGAAGCTAGTCGTCGATGCTGCGTCGGAGGCGCCCGGGGGTGTCGTCACCAATGCTGCCGTAGCGTGCGGACGGGCCGAAGCACGGGTCCGCGTGCTCATCAGGGTCGGGGCCGATGGCGCCGGCCGGGCGGTGCTCGAGATGCTGGCCGCAGAGGACATTGCTGTATCGGCGCAGGTCTCGCCCGGCCTTACCTGCCGGGCTGTCACTATTCTTGAGCCGCATGGCGAAAAGCGGCTCCTGCTGTTTCCTGGCGTGTCGATGTTCCCCACTGCGGAGCAGGTGACCGAGACGTCGCTCGACGGTGTCGGCTGGGTGCACACGGCGGCCTACGATCGGCCCGTGGCGCTGCTTCTAATCGACCGCTGCCGGCGCCACGGCATTCCCTGGTCGCTCGACATAGAGCCGGCGACTTTCCCCGGCGGGATCGACGAGCTCGCGGCCCACATCTGCGGGGGGGCGCTGGTCTTTTGCAACAGCCGGGCGGCGGCTGCGATTGGAGGCGACGCAGCGGCTCGGCTGCTCGCGATGGGGGCGGGTTCGGTCGTGCTCACTCTCGGCCGCGACGGTGCCGTCCTGTGCACCCCAACGGAGCGCACGACCGTCGCACCACCGCCCAGCGAGATCGTAGACACCACCGGCGCTGGCGACTGCCTTGCAGGGTGGTTCGTGGCCGAGCGATTGGCCGGGTCCGATCCGGGCACCGCGCTGCGATGTGGTGTGGCGGCGGCGACGATCAGCTGCGGGCGCGTTGGTGCGCACGCTTCTTTTCCGACGCGCTCCTCGATCCGCGAGGCGCTGGGACGGCAGGCCGCGCGCCGTCGCTTGGGAAATGGAGGTGGGGATGAGCACGGATAGAGCGAAGCCCAGTTCCGCTCGGCGGCACATTCCGCTCAACGCCGTGCGCGCATTTGAGGCGGCGGCCCGGCACATGAGCGTCGCCCGCGCGGCGAACGAGCTATGTGTGACGCCGACGGCGGTCAGCCACCAGATCCGCACGCTCGAGGCGTACCTGCAGGTCGAGCTGTTCCAGCGGAGCCGCAACGGCTTGGCGCTCACTCAGGCCGCCGCCGGGCTGGTGCGATCTCTCACAGAAGGGCTCGACACGCTGGATGCGGCCTTCGCACAGCTCAACCGCCATCCGGCACCCTGATCCGGGCTTGGCCGGTCATGCCCACGATCAACGGTCGGGCAACCGAGCTGCCAATCAATCCTCTGATTCTCGAACGCTGGTCGCCGCGTGCGTTTACTGACGAGGCCATCTCCGAGACGGAGCTGATGACGCTGCTGGAAGCTGAGCGCTGGGCGCCCTCAGCGTTCAACATCCAGCCATGGCACTTTATCTACGCCCGGCGAGGGACCGAGCATTTCGGCCGGCTGCTGGCAGCGCTGATCGAGTTCAACCAGAGCTGAGCTGGTCGCGCCGCGGCCCTGGTCGTCATCGTCTCGAACAAGTCGGTGAAGGGAAGCGACGGCAAGGCCGCCCCGTCGTACAGCCATTCCCTCGATGCGGGAGCCGCCTGGGCGATTCTGGCGCTGCAGGCAGCGCGCTCCGGCTGGCACACGCACGGCATGAGCGGGATCGAACTGGCCAAGGCGGCTTCCGACTCGGAGATGCCAGAGACTCATCGGATCGAGGCCGTACCGACGGCTTGAGCCGCCGGCAGTCACGTACACGTGATGGGCTGCGCGGCCCCTCGCAAGCCGGCAACGGCACAGGCGTGACCGCCAAAGCAGCCCCAGACCGAGATCGTCTCCCCATCGCAGCACGAGTCCCAGCTCTTAGAGCCTGACTGGAAAAGGGTTGAGTGATCTCAATAGGTTGTGATTCAATCGTTGTTGCCACACAAGCGATGGGAACCACGATGACCTGGACTGAGATCACTCGCCGTCAGTATCGGCGC
>Ga0070731_10002557_pt1 | contig 17172 bp, 16 predicted proteins | sample Coa_R1_2_FD_66448 | JGI IMG/M metagenome (GOLD analysis project Ga0070731, IMG submission 66448) | Surface soil microbial communities from Centralia Pennsylvania, which are recovering from an underground coalmine fire - Coalmine... | ecosystem: Environmental > Terrestrial > Soil > Unclassified ...
GGTCCAGCCCCAAGGCTCAACCCACGCCCACCGGCCGAACCGGTAAGGAGCCCAACCGGCATCCACGCGCGGCGCCCACACCGGGCCGTAGCCGGGTTCGTCGCGCCAGGTGCCGTTAGCATCGAGGTCTTCGTAACCCACCATCTCGCGCGACACGTAGCGCGGCGGCGGGCGGCGGCTTTCGCGGTCCACGCGCTCGTCACTCCAGCGGTCGAACGCGTCCGGGGGCAGCGGGGCGATCAGATTAGTCGAAACCATATTGTCTCCCGTGATCTGCAACGCTTGCTGGGCTCGAGCGGGCACCGTAAAGCCTCCTGCCGTCACTTCCGCTTCTCCGGAGCGAATGGTGAGCAGCGTGCGCATGTTTTCGGGATCGCCATCGATTCGGTACCGCCCGGGACGAAGCAGCGTGATGGCAGCGTTGGGCGTGTCCACCTCGAAGCTCTGGTCCTGCGGAAGATCACGAATCGTGATATCCAGCGCGCCCTCCGAGAGCCGCACCTGCACCATTTGATCGTCCAGATTGAGGAAGGAAAACGCGGTGCGCATCGAGAGACGGATGGCGGAAGATCCGACATGCACCTCGGCGCGGGATTGGTCGTCAGCCCAGAGACGGTCGCCCGTGGTTACGGGGTAGTTGAGCGTGGCATCGGTCCAGTCATCCGTGCCCGCAGGCTGGAAAGAAACCGTGCCGGCGAGAAAACTGAGACGTCCCACGCGCGCCGGGGGATCGTCGCCCTGCGCCCAAAGTCCATTGGTGGCTGCCAGCAAAAGGCATGCCAGCCCGAGTTCTCGTGTCATAGAACCTCCTTATCTATGATACGCGCGATCTCGTCCAAACGCTTCGTTTTCAATCATTAGCAAACATTCATGGAGTTAGAGAGTGGTATTGATAAGACCTTATACAACAACTGTTTCTCGCAGAGACGCAGAGAACGCAGAGAAAACCTTTAAAAAAGATCTTGGTAGTTTCCGCGAGAAATTCTTGGTTTCGCTTATTCGTGCCTCAACGCGATCACCGGATTCACGCTTGCGGCCTTTACTGCCGGGGCGAGCGATGCGATCGCGGCCACGCTAATCAGCAGCAGGGACACCACAGTAAAGGTAAAAGGATCCGAGGCGCTCACCTGGAACAGCAGACTGGTAAGCACCCGGGTCAACGCCAGCGCTCCAGCGATCCCGATCCCCACTCCCGCCAGCACCGGCACCAGGCTGCGGCCCAGGATCAATCGCAACACTTCGCCTCGGTTGGCGCCAAGCGCCATGCGGATGCCGATTTCCTGTGTGCGCTGCGCCACCGAATAGCTCATCACGCCGTAAATGCCGACCGCCGCCAGCACTAGCGCGACCATGGCAAACGTTCCCAATAGCAGCATTGGGAAGCGGCGGAAGCCAAGCGAGTCGTGAATCACCTGCTCCATGGTGATCACATTGGAGACCGGCTGCTCGCGGTCGATGTCGCCGGCCGCCTTGCGAATGGCCGTCGCGAAGACCACCGGGTCGCCGGCCGTACGCGCCACCACGGTCATGATCGGCCAGGCTGCCTGCGTGTAGGGGCGGAACATCTGCGGCACGATCTGATAATCCAAACTCCAGAAATGCGTGTCGCGGACCACGCCCACGATGGTGAGCCAGGGCGCGGTCGAGCGCGGACCGCCCAGCTTGAACGTGCGTCCGACGGCATCTTCATTGGGCCAATAACGCTTGGCGAGGCTGTCGTTGACGATGACCACTTGAGGAGCGTTCACGGTGTCGCGCGCGCTGAACTCGCGGCCCTTGAGCAAAGGAATACCCATGGTTTGAAAATAATTCGGGCAGATGAGGCTGTAGTTGGCGCTGGGTTCATCGGATGGGCTGGGATCGGGCCGTCCCTGGATGACGAAATCCCGGCCCGCTCCGCCGCCGGCAAGAGGCAGATGGCTGACCGCGCTCACCGAACGCACTCCAGCGACAGCGCCCACGCGCTCGCCGACGTCCTCACAGAATCGCGCGCGTTCGGGAGCACCGTAAGTATCGGTCTGCGGCAAGGCGATCGTCATCGTAAGCAGGTTGTGCGGATTCAAGCCCGGCTCAACGCCGGTGAGCCGGGCGATGGTCTGAATCAAGAGTCCCGCGCCGGTGAGCACGATAAGAGCCAGAGCGACTTCGGAGACTACCAGCAGCGCGCGCAGGCGGTTGGCGCGATGGGAACTCGAACCACGAGTACCGCCTTCTTTCAGCGATTCGTTCAGGTCCGTGCGGGAAGCTTGCAAGGCCGGCGCGAGACCGAACAGCATGCCGGTGGCAAGTGAAACGAGCAGCGCAAAGATCAGCACATTCGAATCCACGCCAAGCTGATCCAACTGCCGGAACGGCACGAACTTGATGAAGTTCGGCAAAATACGGGCCAGCAGGTTGAGTCCCCAGACGGCGAGCAGGACCCCGGCCGCGCCGCCCGCCAGCGCCAGCACCGCGCTTTCTATTAGTAACTGACGAATCACGCGGAACCGGCTGGCGCCCAACGCAGTCCTCAGAGCAAATTCTTTGCGGCGCGCCGCGGCCCTGGCCAACAACAGGTTGGCGACGTTCGAGCAGGCGATCAGCAGCACGAAGCCAACCGCGCCTAACAGCGCGAAGAGAATGGGGCGCATCTCTTTGACCTGCCACTCGCTCATGGGGATAATCGCCGCGCCCTTATCCGCGTTCTCGGTGGGATACTGCGCCGACAGGCGCCGCCCGATTGCGGCCATCTCGGTCGCGGCTTGCGCCATGGTTGCGCCAGGCTTCAACCGCGCTACGACCAAAAACGAATGCGATCCGCGACCCTGGTCTTCGGCGTTGAAAGCCATGGGAATCCACAGCGCGTAGCGGGTGTCAGTGAACTGAAACTGGCGCGGCATCACACCCACAACGGTGTAGCTGTCGCCATTGATCCTGATCGGCTTGCCCAGCAGGTTGGGATCCGCGCTGTAACGCCGGCGCCACAGCCCGTAGCTCAAGACCACCACGCGGTTCTTACCCGGCTGATCTTCCTCCGGCAAAAATGTGCGGCCCAGATACGGCTGAATTCCCAGCAACGGAAAAAGACTGCCAGTGACGCGCATGCCCTGCACCTGCTCCGGCTCGTTCTGTCCAGCCAAATTGTAGTTCTGATGCTCGTAGGCCGCCATGCGCTCGAAGACATCGTTCAGGCGCTGCCAGTCCAGAAAGTTGGGAGCCGACACGATTTCGGGTTCGTCAGGACTGTGAATATTGGTTTCCCAAACGGTCAGCAGTTTCTCGGGCTGAGGATAAGGCAGAGGCTGCAACAGGACGGCATGAATCACGCTAAAGATCGCCGTGTTGGCGCCTACGCCAAGGGCGAGGGTGGCGATGGCCGCGAGCGTGAACACCGGCGTCTTGCGCAGGATGCGGACTGCGTACTGTAAGTCTGCGAGAAGCATAAGTTGGCCTCCCCTTTATACTGCGGATTCGGGTTGCGGTTAGCCTGATATTACTGTGAAAGGGCGGGTTGAAACCCGCACTTACCTGGGGACGTCCAAGGCCGGATTCCGCGTGAAAAAGCCGTTGGGTACCAGGCGGAATCCGGTCTGATGCACGGGCATCACCGGCCACTCCTCGGGCCGCGGAACGTGAGTGACCCCCAGCGTATACCAAAGCACGATGTCCTGGTTCTCGACAGGCCGATTGGCGTGCGTCCAGCGTGGCAGGCCGTCGCCGCCGTGGCTCTGGTTGGGATAATCGCCAGCCGCGTAGCGCTCTGCCGCTTGATACGGCGTGACCCACAAATGGGCATTCAGAAAACCGGCACGGCGCAGCAGCCACGAATCCGGCGCGGCAAAGGGCTGGGCGTTCTCACCAGGAAGCAGCGTGTAGCCAACTGGCCCTCCCAGCGCGTTCTTCTGCGCGCAGTGGGTCACGGTCCAGCGGCGGCTGGAAGCCAGGTTCAACTTTCGCTGCGCGTCTTTTTCGGTGCGCAGCGTAGTTTCCTTCATGGTGAAGGCGTTTCCGAAGGGATTGGCGGGGCCCTTAGGCGCGGATTCGGTATTCATCTCGACCACGCAGTTGTCTGTGTCGCCATCCACATCCATATCCAGGCGGAAATTGAAAAAATGCTGATGATGCACCGCAACCAAACCGGGCGCGACCGCATGGCCATACATGCTCTCGTCGTGATTGGCGGAATTCGCCACCCCCTTGACGGTCATGATGCCGGTTAGAAAAATCTCCATGGCGATGGAGCCATCCTGCTGGAACACCCAGTTGAAGCGATAGTCGTAGTTGCCCAGATGCGCGTTGGTGGCGATCACGAGCTGGCGCGAGCGGCGCGCTTCGTTGCGCCATTTCCACAGCACGCCGCCATCACGCTCGTAGATGCCGACGGCGCGTGGAATCTCGCGGGCCGCTCCCCCTTCATCGGCGACGAGGGCATTCTGAAAAACCGCGTTTTCGGGGACATCCAAGCCGCGCCGCAAGGGCGTAAGGCTTGAGCCTAATCCCAGTTCACCGACATCGAACGGGCTGCGAAAATACCACCCCGGAGCGGGATCGCCGTAGGGAACCACCATTTCCGAAAGCGATGCCCGGTACATCACCGGCCGCACGCGGCCTTCATCGGCATAGCGAACCAGATAGAGGACCAGCCCTTCACGCGGATCGACCGCAAACCGGAAGCTCCAATTCTGCCACTCGATTTCTCCCTGGCGAAGCGCGAATTCCGGACCGTCCGGCTGCACGATTTCGAGCGAACGAAGAGCGGGCCGCTGCTTACCTATGGAGCGCGGATCGAGCTCGGCAACTTCACGCGAGATCGGAACCTGGCCGGTGTCCTCGAGTTTGATTACCGTTCCGCGATTCAAATTCACCCAGGCCGTTACGCCTTCGATAGGGCGCGCGTAAAAATTCTCGGCCTGTCCCCGGTAATAGGTCAGAGCCTTGCCCAGGCGGATGCCCTGCTCTTCCGGCAGTCCGAAATAGCCGGGCGACCACAGCGTCACTTGCACGTTTCGCAGGTCAGTGATGCCGCGCTTGCGCATGGCTTCGCGCCAGCGCGGATCGGCGCGGACAACCTGTTCGGCCACCATCGCGTCGGCGCCCAGCAGGGCCGGCTGCGCGCCGGGAATCTCAGTCCATGAACTCAGGCGGCGCGCGCTGAGATCCACTACCGCCTCGTAAGTATGATTGGACGATTTCTGAAAAATGACGGCGAAAGCTTCCCGCGGCGGCGGCGCGCCCGGCGCCGGATGCAAGACCGCGGACTTCGGCGGCTCGTGCAGATGGATCATGGCAAAACGGCTCTCGGCATCAACTTTGCCGCTGTCGCGCAGCAGCTGCGCGGTGCGCGCAATCTCCTCGGCGTTAAGCGGGTCGAGGGGATGGACGGCGGCTGTCCCTTGGCAACAGACCGCCGCCCACAATCCCGGCAGCAGGGCGATGTAAATTCTGAAGCTGCGCAAGGAAGTTATTTTTTCTTGCCCCCGTGCTGATAGCAATATTGACTGCCGGCGGACGCTTTACGTTTACACTGGGGCCCGGCTTTGGTTCTTGCCTGGCAGCGGCCTTCGGTTTTGACAGCACCTGGCGTAGCGGAAGCGGGCTTGGCGCCCTTCGGAGTTTGCGCCGGCAACGCGGCGCTGAGAGTCAGCAAAACGGTCACGAGCAATGCGCTTAGCTTCAACATAGCTTCACGTAAGCATCACTCGCAGGCAGCAACGGCCTGTAACTTTAACGATTGGTAACACGTACAATGTTACTATGGGTGTCGTCGTCTCGTTTATCTTAGGGTTATTTCTGTTCGCCGCGGCGAACGGCAATGCCCAGACTCCTGCAAGTCCAGCTAAGACAGACGACCCGCCGCCAGCCACCACATCCCAACCGGCGACCACCACGCAGGAACCACCCGACAAGCGCGTCTTCGGCGTGCTGCCCAACTACCGGACGGCGAATGAAAGCGCGATTTATGCGCCGATTACCGCTAAGCAAAAATTTATCATCGGGAGCAAAGATTCCTTCGACTACCCGCTGGTTCTGCTAGCCGGCGCCTTCGCTGCTTTGGGGCAGATTTCCAATCAGCACCCGCAATTCGGACAAGGCATGGCAGGATTCGGGAAAAGACTCGGCACCGGTTATGCCGATCAGGCGATCGGGAACATGATGACGGAATCTATTTACCCTTCGCTGCTTCACGAAGATCCGCGCTACTTCCGGCGTGGTACAGGACCGATTAAATCGCGCACGTGGTACGCGCTAACGCGCGTCTTTGTGACTCGGACGGATTCGGGGGGGCGGCGCTTCAATTACTCAGAGGTGCTTGGCAATGCGACCGGTGTTGCCATCTCGAACCTTTACTATTCCGACACACGGAGCGCCGGCGAGAATTTCGAAAAGCTGGCAACCCAACTCGGTACCGACGCGGCGTCGCAGGTTTTGAAGGAATTCTGGCCCGACATCAAGCACAAGCTTTTCAAATCCCGCAAGAGCAACTAGCTTTTCGCGGCATCCGGTTTTCGCAGTATCATGACCGCATGTCGAAACCCGCAACGCTCCGCCTCGCCCTGATCGCTCTAACTCTAGCCGGACTTTGGACCGCGCTCACGCAAAACCAGCAGGCGCCGGTGGACCTCACTGTCGAAAAAATCGCCGACGACTTACATGTCATTGTGGGCGGTGGCGGCAACGTCGCCGTGTATGATACGCCGGAAGGCGTGATCCTGATCGACGATAAATTCGAGCAGCACGTCGAGCAGATTCTTGCCAAGGTAAAAAGCGTCACCAGCCAGCCAGTGCGTTATGTCCTCAACACTCACCAGCATGGCGACCACACCGGCGGCAACAAGAAACTACTGGCGCAGGGAGCGGAAATCATCATTCATCGCAACGCGCGCGCCAACATGGTGACGGGCAATATGCCCGGCCTACCGCGCATCACGTTCAGCGACGAGACTGCCGTCTACCTGGGTGACAAAGAAGTCCACGCGCGCTATTTCGGCCGCGGCCACACCAATGGCGATGTGGTAATTTCGTTCCCGGCGCGGCGGACGATTCACACTGGCGACTTATTCACCGCCGGCGCGCCCTTCATCGACTACTCGGCGAACGGCTCTGGCGTGGCCTGGACCGACACGCTAACGGCGGCGATGAAACTCGATTTCGACACCGTGATACCCGGCCATGGCCCGATCATGAAGAAGGCCGACCTGGCGAAATATATCCAGAACATCGAGACCGTTCGCAATCGCATCAACGATCTGCGTCGTCACGGCAAGAGCAAAGAAGAAGTGGCGCAATTGCTGAAGATCGATGATCTGGGATGGCAGCCCAGCCCGTTCTTTAGCCAGCGCAGCCTGCCGGGGTTGTACGACGAACTGGCGCGGTAGAGCATTCGCGATAGCCCTCACGTTTCTCATTCAATTGGGATGCGGGCGAGATAACGTCGAACTGCGCCGCGAGCTGAGCAGGGAGTCGGTGAAGAATGGCCTTGCAGTCGCCGAGATAGGCGACGAGATCGACGTTGTCCCGTTCGACGGTCCTGAACGACATTTTCGAACCAGCCACAAGTACGGCATGGCAATCGTTGGGAAGGGTGGCAAAATGATCGTCTGGTACACTCGCGGCGGTCCACTTTTTTTCGAGAGAACCGCTGACACTGACGTGACAGTCGAGCGGCCCCTCTCTTCCGGATTTTGGCCGCTGGCTTTGGATGAAAGATCTGATCGTCTGACGTTTGTAACCGGCGGCACACCTCGCGAGACTGCAGTCAGCCTGCGCTGGGCCAGCTCGGACTTCTTACAGGGCGGCCTTGTTACCACGCTGCCTCAGTTCGGCGATGGGCTTGAGGACGATGTTCAAGAAATGGGCTGGTCGCCGGACGGCAAGGTCTTAGTTTATGAATCGAGCGGGCAAATTTATCTCTTCGATACGGCGGCAAACTCTTCCAAATTGCTAGTTGGCGGGCACGATCCAACTTGGTCACCGGACGGCAAGTGGATCACGTACCGGTCAGTGGGTCAGCTAGCCGCCCGCGTGACGCCTGACGGCAGGCACCTTGAGTGGCCGGGAGGCCGACGCAAAATGATAGGTGCCTTGCGATGGTCCCCCGATGGGCATTACGTTCTTTTTTCGGAGGACGTTCCCGGGTTAATACCAATTGTCGGAACGTACCACCAGCTAGTCGTATGCCGCATGAGAGACGGAGCCACCGTCGCAGTAAGGAACTTTGTAGCAGGGTCGAGACACGCATTCCTCTTCCACTGGATACTCAACTATCGGAGCTTCTGCGCCTCTTGTAAGACCGGCAAGCCGTCTAATTGAACCCTCAAAATGTAGCAATCGGATTCAGTGGCGAACCCGTCCCGCCCGGCACGGCTAGCGGCGACGCGGTCAGCATGAATTCCCAGCGGTTGCGCTGCGCGGCGGCCTGGCCGACTGCTTCCAGATCGCAGTTGTCGAAAATCATGACGCCCATCGCATTGAGCAGCAACTGATGAATCGGCTGGACCACGCCCGCCACTCCCGATGGCATCACGTCGCTCGCCGCGTCGCTGCCGACCATGGCTACATCGCGATCTTTGATCCACTTCGCGCATGTCGCGTAGAGCCCAGCGGCATTGTTGGCGATGTCCCACGGACCTTTCGCCTTGCGCCGCGCCCAGCGTCCGGTGCGGATGAAAATCACGTCACCGCTGCGCACCTTGAGGCCGGTCTTCTTCTCCCACGCGTCCAGGTCTTCGGGATAAATGGCTTGCCCGCCGTCAAGATAAGGCACGCCTTTGAGCCAGGGAATATCGATGAGCAAGCCGCGCGTGAGGATGCCGTTCTTCACATTCAGGATCGCCAGTTTGCCCGCGCCTTGCTTGGTAACTTCGTCCTTCGAGAATCCGTTGAACATTTTGCCGTTGTAGAACAAGTGCGAGAGCGAGTCCATGTGAGTGTGCGCGTAACCGTGGTACGACACCTTATACGTGTCCATGGCGTAGGAGCCGGCAAGTGGGTTGGCGCCGGTGTTGTTCATCTCGTGGACAAAGGGCGAATCGTTATCGAGGGCCTTTTCGGTTTCTGTGTCGCGGGCGAGCGAAACGGAGACGCCTTCCTTGACCAACGCGGCGGCCTCTTTGCGCTTAGCGGGCGTGATTAGATTGAGCGCGCCAAGCTGGTCCTGCTTTCCCCAGCGGCCCCAGTTGGAGAGCTCCTTCATCATGCGCTCGACGTCCGCTTGAGTGACGTTGCGGGGAGACTGCGCGGCCAGCGGCAGCAGAAGCAGCGTGAGGATCAGGACCAGAGAGGATTTCATAGCCTCTCAGTTTACACTCAAGAAAAACATTTCTCGCAGAGACGCAGAGAAAACCTTTATTAGTAGTTCTCTGCGGACTCTGCGTCTCTGCGAGAGATTCTTGTTTTAAATGAACCCGTGGGGCTTCCTGCCGTCCATCCAGCGAAGATTGTAGGCGTCACCCGGATATCCGGAATCGAGCACGCCCACATTGTCGGGCCACTGCAAGCCATTGCAGCGGCGGATGACGTGGGCGTTTCCCAGTTCGTCGACGACTTCAAGCGTGAACGCGGCGCAATCCCGCGCAAACTCTGAATGCGCGCCGGGCAGCGCGAACCACAACCAACCGATCAGCGGCGTGCCGGGCTGGATCGCCTGATGCAATCCCAGCTCATCCAGCCGGGCGGTGGGATATTCGGTTCGCGCCACCTGTTCCTCGACCAACCCAGGGATGGGGTCGGTTATGTAAAACACGCTTTTGTCGGGAATATAGAGCGGCCCTTTGGCCTGATGGACCACGCCATCGAGATCGATCCAGAGCCTCCAATTGCGAACCCGAACTGCCGCAGGATGGATATTAGCCACCGACACCTTCAACATCAGATGCGCTTCACCGGTATCCACATCGGCGGGCAAATGATAAGGGCGGCGGAACAGGCCCGCCACAATCTCGCCGCGCAGCTCCGGACGCGCATTCAGGGTTTGGGCCGACTGGACGTTGGCATTCTCTTCCCGCCAAACCTGGTAAACGGCCGTGGCGAAAAGCAGGATCGAGCTACCCCAACTGATTTGGCTGGAGACCAGCGCGCCGCTGAACTGCCACCACAGTGCGAGTAAAGCAGCAATCGTGCCGCCGGCAAGCAGCCACAATTGGTTGATCCACGCATCTTTCGTAAGGCGAGCAATATTCGGCATCGTCATTTCCCACACGCCGACGCTGGCGCCAGAGCCCGTCCGCTGTCTCCTCACACCGCGTCAAACCACAATCTTATTTGTGTAAGAATTGTGTACTCTGGCGGCGATTTACACAATCGGGATTGTTCCTTATCACCGTTCCACACCCTAATGAACAAGCCACAACGCATCGTGCTATTGGTTGGGCTTCCCGGTTCGGGTAAGTCTACGTATCTGGAAAAGCAGGGAGTTACGGGCCTCTCCTCGGACGCCGTGCGCCAGTTGTTGGCGGATGATGCGACGGATCAAACTATCCATGCGCGCGTGTTCGCTACGCTACGCTATCTGCTGCGGCACCGTTTGCTCATCGGCCGGCCGGTCACTTACATCGATGCCACGCACCTGACGCCGGAGGAACGCCGGCCGTATGTCGAGATCGCGCGCACATTCGGATGCGAGATCGAAGCAGTGTTTTTCAATGTGCCGCTGGATGTGTGCCTGGAACGAAATCGTCTGCGTCACAGGGTTGTACCCGACGAAGCGATGGCGAAGATGGCGGCGAAATTGGTACAGCCTACGGTTGAGGAAGGATTCACGCGGGTTTTAGAAGCCGCTGGGAGCTATCCAGAAACTTTCGCGCCAGGTGGCACCGGGTGAAACGCTCTGCAGCTCTTTGTACACGCCGGCGTGCGCCAGGTTGAAGCCGTTGGTAATCGCAGACATCGGCTCGAAGCAGATGAAGTTTCGGCCCGGCGGCGCGTAGGCGATGGCAGTGGTGTACTTCGGACCGTAGATCACCGACACCTTCTGATTCTTCCCCTGCACCCAGAACTCGGCTTTGCCATCGGAGCCGCGAATGAGGTTACCGAAGACATCGTCGAGCTGTTGGCCGGCTAGTGGCATCGGATCGGGCAAAGTCACGGGCTTGTGCTCGCCTGTGGGGATCAGCACGCCGGAAAGCTCCATGTGGTCGCGCGCGGCCAGATGCACGGTCCACTGATCGCGCGGGGCATCGTGAACCTGGAAGTAGGGATGATAGCCGATCGCCACTGGCATAGGGTCGGTCGACAGATTTTCCAGCGACGTCTCGACTTCCAGGACGCCATTCGCCAGGCGGTAAGTCATCTGAATGTTGTGCGCGAAAGGAAACTGCGCCATCAGATCCGGGTAGCGCCAGTATTCGAGTCGGCTGGTGACATGCGCCGAGTGGGAATCGGCGGCAAGCTGCACGACTTTCCAATCCGATGAAAACCCGAGCAGCCCGTGAATCGGCTTCTGATTGCCGTCGCGCCGCAAGTTGCCGACTTCGCCGTTGAGCAGATATTTTTTGCCGTTGGCGAAGAACGCGTCCTGATCGATGCGGTTCGCCCACGGCGCGAGAAATGGGTTGCCGCACAGTTCCGGCTTGGCTTTGAGCTGGCCGAGCGTTTTCTCCGGCGTCCAGAAAGCATTCTTGCCATTCACCTTCATTTCGTACGCCAGATTGCCGATCGACGGCACGATGGTCACTTCGGTATGGCGCGCGCTATCGGTGAGTTGGATCACCTCTACGCCATCGACCACGGCTTTTTTGGCGGAGTAATTCGCAGCGTGAAGGGAGGACATAAGCAACAGCAGCGCGGAAAATTTCATTCCTGATCGTCTTTGTCGGGCTCGCGCAGATCGAGCGCGGTCTCCTGCTGGCAGCACCAGCAAAGTCCCGGCGCGAAGGTGCGGATGGAACAGGTAGCGCACCAGTAGGTAACGATCAGTCGCTTGCCTTCCCTGTGCACGTGCATGGCCTGGGTGTGGATGGGATCCACCTGGAACAGCTCGCCGGAAAAGTGGCCGCGCAATTCCATCTGGGCGCCGGCCAGTCGCGCATCGTTCAACACACCGGAGGTCGATTTGTCGCCTTCGAGCGGAATCAGTTTGCCATCTGCCGTTGCCAGCGCGGGCGGCTTGCCTTCGGCCTGGGTCAACTTGCCGCGCAGCGTGACGGAATCGGACTCGGCAAAACATGCGCCGGCAAATAATGCCAACAGCAAAATGCATCGCAACCGCATTACTAACATTGTACCCGAGCCTGCTACAATCTTCGTTTCCTCCATGCCTCCCGCCACGGGCCAGCGCGTTTCGATTTTTGTCACCTGCATCGTCGATCAGTTATTCCCGTCGGTGGGAATGGCGATGGCGGAGGTGCTGGAGCGGCTGGGCTACCGCGTCGAATTCCCCGAGGCGCAGACCTGCTGCGGCCAGCCGGCGTTCAACAGCGGCTATCGCGGAGAAGCCAGGCAGGTGGCACGGCATTTTCTGGACGTGTTTCGCGATGCCGATTATGTAGTGGTTCCATCCGGCTCCTGCACGTCGATGATTACCCATCACTTCGAAGAAATCTTTCACCAGGATCCGGAATACCTGGCCGCGACCCACATGCTTGCGCCCAAAGTTTTTGAATTTTCGCGATTTCTGCTGGACGTGGCCGGTGTTGACGACGTCGGCGCGCGCTTGGAGGAAGTCGTCACCTATCACGATAGCTGCCATGCGCTGCGTGAGTTGGGCATTCACGACGGCCCGCGCCTCTTGCTGTCGCGCGTGCGCGGGCTGGAATTGCGGGAAATGGACGCCGCATCGGAATGCTGCGGTTTCGGCGGAACGTTTTCCGTCAAATTCGCCGAAGTCTCCGGTGGCATGGCGCGCGTCAAGGTCGATTCCATCGTGCGCACCGGCGCCACCTCAGTGGTCTCGATCGATTCCAGTTGCCTGATGCAGTTGCAAGGCGCCCTTTCGCGCGCCGGAGTGGGCGTGCGTACGCTGCACCTGGCTGAGGTTCTGGCGAGCCGTTGATTATGTCAGCCGCTTTTGACGAAAAAATCCACGAGACACTCGGCGATTCCAAGCTGCAATTCGCCATCTACGCCTCCACGGCGCGTCTGATTGCTAAACGCGAACACGCGCTGGAAGGCGACAATCTACCGGATTATCAGGAGCTGCGGACCCACGCCAACGCGCTCAAGAAGAACACGATCGACAACCTGGATTATTACCTGGAGCAGTTCGAAGCCAACGTCGTCGCGCATGGCGGCAAAGTAATTTACGCGAAGGACGCGACCGAAGTCGCCGATTTCGTGCTGAGTCTAGCCAAGGAACGCGGCTCCCGGCTGATTGTGAAATCGAAATCCATGACCACCGAAGAAGTGGATTTCAACAAGCGGCTGGAGCACCACAACCTGGAGAGCGTCGAAACCGATCTGGGCGAGTACCTGATCCAACTCGCGCATGACCGGCCTTACCACATCGTGGCGCCGGCGCTGCATATGACTCGCTTTCAGGTGGCTGATTTGCTCACCGAGAAGCTGGGCGTGCCCAACGAAACGGTGATCGAGAAGCAGACCATGATCGCGCGCTCTGTGCTGCGGGAAAAATTCCTGACCGCAGATATCGGCGTCAGCGGAGCCAACTTTCTCATTGCCGATTCGGGCGCCATCGTACTCGTCGAAAACGAAGGTAACGCACGCCTGACCACTTCGGCGCCCAAAATTCATATCGCCGTGGCCGGCATCGAGAAATTGATTTCGCGCGCGCAGGACCTGGGCGTTTTTCTGAAATTGCTGGGCCGCAGCGCCACCGGGCAAGCGCTCACCGTATACACGTCGTTTCTTTCCGGACCGCGGCGCGGGCAGGAAATCGACGGGCCGGATGAGTTCTACGTGGTGCTGCTCGACAACGGACGCACTAAGCTGTTGGCGGATCGCGAGAAGCGCCAATCGCTATACTGCATTCGCTGCGGCGCGTGCTTGAACCATTGCCCGGTCTACCGCAAAATTGGCGGGCACAGCTTTCCGTGGGTGTATTCGGGACCGATCGGCGCTATCATCACGCCGCAATTTTTGGGGGTGCAGCACGAGCCGGCGCTGCCGTTTGCCTCCAGCCTGTGCGGGGCGTGCGCGGAAGTTTGCCCGGTGAAAATCGACATTCCGAAAATTCTGCTGGAGCTGCGCGCCGATGTGCAGAAATCGAATCTGCGCGAAGGCAAGGGCAAAATGGAGCGCATCACGTTCCGAATCTGGGCGTGGATGATGCGCCACCCGCGGCTCTACGAATTCGCCGGCATGGCGGCGGCGTCCTTTGCGCCTTCATCGAACGGAGGCTGGTTGCGGGAAGTTCCCGCCGCGATGAATCTGCCGCCGGTCCGGGCGTGGCTGAGCCAGCGGGATTTGCCGCCGCCTCCAGCAAAGAGTTTTCGCCAGTTGTGGCGTGAGCGCTGATGTCCCGCGATCACATTCTGCACAAAGTGCGCACGGCGCTGGGGCGTAATGCCGGGCAAGCCCCCGAGCCTGCGCCGCCGGTCCGCCTGACGATTCCGACGCAGGAGACGAGCGCACGCATTGACAGCCTCTGCGCGCGCGTCGAGGCTCTCGCAGGAAAAACTTATCGTGCCGAATCGGACGCTGACGCCTGCCGCTACGTCGCCGCTGCGATCGAGGGGAAAAGCGCAGTGGCATCCAACGCGCCGCTGCTAGCCGAATGTGGTATCACGGCGCTGCCCAATGTTCGCTCGGGATTTTACGAGAGCGCGGCTCTGCGAGAAGCGTGCGCGTCGGCTGGTTGCGGAATTACCAGCGCCGATTATGTCCTGGCCGACACGGGCACGCTAGTAATGTTGGCCAGTCCGCAGGAAGCCCGTCTGATTTCGCTGCTGCCGCCGGTTCACATCGCGGTCGTTGCCAGCGCGCGCATCCTTACCAGCCTGGATGAACTTCTGTCTCTCCTTCCCCGCCCCGCCGAGCAAACCAGTTCCATGGTGCTGATCACCGGACCCAGCCGCACCGCCGACATCGAGCAGATTCTGGTGCGCGGCGTGCATGGCCCGGGCGAGATTCACGTCGTGGTGGTGTGATGGCTCTTGTTCTAGAATCAAGAAACACCAAAATGAGGCAGCGATCTATGACCTGGATATTGTTCGCGTTGGGTGCCGTTCTTTCCTGGGGATTTTACGGAGTGATTTTGCACAAAGGACAAGTCGCCCTGGGAAACCCGTTACGCGCCCTGCTGTGCGTGGGGGTGGCGTATTTTCTGATTGGCGTGCTGGTTCCCATCGCCGGTCTTTCTTCGCAAGGCGGCCTGTCGGGATTCAATACCGCCGGCTCAACCTGGGCGACAATCGGCGGAGCGCTGGGCGCGCTGGGCGCCGTTTGCATTATTTATGCGTTTAAAGCAGGCGGGCTGCCGAATTTTGTGATGCCCATTGTGTTTGGCGGCGCGCCCTTGGTGAACGTGCTGGTTTCGATGTGGATGCACCCGCCCAAGACCGCTCCGAATCCGATGCTGTACCTGGGGTACCTCCTGGCAGCGGCGGGTGGCGGGCTGGTGCTGTATTTCAAGCCGGCCTGACGCGCTCTACCAGCGGTGCATTCGCGCGCGGATTTTCTTGGCCAGCTTTTCGATTTCGTCCGTGTTCTTGAGCGCGGTCAACGAAAGAACATTGGCATCTTTGCTGGTTAGCCCTGCCTGCAATGCTTCGGTGAGCGTGCGTAGGCGTTCTACGTCGGCCAGATTCTGCTTGTATTCCTCAGCGGCTACCGGGTCGACAACCAACCTGTCTCCATCCTTGCGGATTTTGTTGGGGAGCGACATATTGTACTGGCGTTCCCGGTCGGCTTCGATCGCGCCCCCAATGGAAATGTCACGTTGCTGCCCAAGCAGAAGAAGTGGCAATGCCACCAACGGGAGCAAATTCTTAACAGTCATGGCGAGAGCCTCCTATTAGTCGTTACTTCGCTCGTTTCCCTATGCAGTAGAGATGCTGCGCGGTACGTATGAAAATCTGGCCGCCGGAGATTGCCGGCGAGCTTAACGTGTAATCGCCGAGGTCATTCTCCGCAAGCACCTCGAATTTGGTTCCGGCCTTGAGCACGGTGGTCAAACCATCCTCGCTGGTGAGGTAGATCTTGCCATCGGCCAGCACCGGCGACGCGCTGTAGATAGCGGATTTTATGCGCTCGCGCCCCCAGATCTCCTGGCCAGTCTTGGCATCCAGACACCACACAATGCCGCGATCGTTCACGGTGTAGAAGTACGTGCCATCGGTGACGGGCGTCGGAACATCCGGACCATTTTGAAATTGCCAGACGCGATGGGTGTCGGTGACGTCGCCACGTCCTCCGGCGCGGAAAACTTGAAGCGGGCGCACTCGCGTGGGCGTATAGATCAAATTGTCGAACACCACGGGCGACGCAATGATGCGGTGGTTCGGATCGTTGCCAGGATTGAAGCCGTTGCCGCGCCACAATTCTTTGCCGGTGGCTGGATCGTGCCCGGTGACGCAATCGCCGCCGCTCACTACGATTTCGGCCTTGCCGCCAGTGCGCACCACGGTTGGCGTCGCATAGGAATCAGGCGATTCCACAATAGCTTGCGTGGGCCGCTCGACGCGCCAAATTGTCTTGCCAGTGTTCTTGTCGATTCGCAACACGTACGAGGGATCGCGCGTCTTCATGCCGTGCAGCACTTGGATATAGAGGCTGTCCTCGAACAGCAGCGGCGACGACGCGTAGCCCCAGTTGAGGCCGAAGCGGCCGTAGTCGTTTTGTATGTCGCGCGACCATTGCTCGTTGCCGTTGAAGTCAAAGCCTTTGAGGATGCCGGTGCCGGTCATTGCCCATACGCGGTTGCCGTCAGTGACCGGCGAGGGCGTCGACATGTTCTGTTTGTTGATGCGGAAATTTCCGTCACCCAGGCGCTTTTTCCAAAGCACGTTGCCCTGATTGCGATCCAGACACCACAGAAAGAGGCTGTTGCCCTCAGCGACGTTCAGGAAAATTTTTTCATCCCAGATGATCGGCGTGGCTCCGCTCCAGCTCGGCAACGCGATCTTCCAGGTGATGTTGTCGGTGGTACTCCAATGCAGGGGCAGGTTTTTCTCGCCGCTGATTCCGTTGAGGGTGGGGCCGCGCCACTGAGGCCAGTTCTCAGAGCGAGCCGGTGTCAAACTGACCAGCGCGATGAATGCCAGGGCAGCGCTTCTGAGCACGCACTTATTTTAGCGCGTC
>Ga0070731_10002559_pt1 | contig 17168 bp, 18 predicted proteins | sample Coa_R1_2_FD_66448 | JGI IMG/M metagenome (GOLD analysis project Ga0070731, IMG submission 66448) | Surface soil microbial communities from Centralia Pennsylvania, which are recovering from an underground coalmine fire - Coalmine... | ecosystem: Environmental > Terrestrial > Soil > Unclassified ...
CAGTGGGTCAAGAAGGCGGTGCTGCTGTGGTTCCGTCTCTCGCCCAACGTGCTGGTTCCGGGTGGCGGGGTCGATCCGGCCTTCGGCGGCAGCGCCTGGTGGGACAAGGTCCGGCTGAAATTCGCCGGCTGGACCGACAAGCGGTTCCAGGAGGCCGGTTTCCGCGCTGTCCCCGGCGCGATCGTCCGCTATTCGGCTTTCATAGCGCCGAACGTCGTGCTGATGCCCAGCTTCGTTAATGTCGGCGCCCATGTCGGATCCGGGACGATGGTCGATACCTGGGCTACCGTCGGCTCCTGCGCGCAGATCGGGCGCAACTGCCACATCTCCGGCGGCACCGGCATCGGCGGCGTGCTCGAGCCCCTGCAGGCCGGCCCCGTCATCATTGAAGACAATTGTTTCATCGGCGCGCGCTCGGAAGTCGCCGAAGGCGTGATCGTCGGCGAAGGATCGGTGATCTCGATGGGCGTGTTCATCGGGCAATCGACAAAAATCGTGGACCGCGAAACCGGCGAGATCTCTTATGGCCGGGTGCCGCCCTATTCGGTTGTCGTTCCGGGGATGTTGCCGCATGCAGCGGACCGACCCGGGCTCGCCTGTGCGGTGATTGTGAAACGGGTCGATGCGCGCACGCGCGCGAAAACCTCGATCAATGAACTGTTGCGTGACTGATGAAAAGGCTTGGCGCAGAGGCCGCGGCTGCTCAGTCTTTCGGGGCGTAAGCACCAATGCTGAAACTTGGATTCTGTTAGAACATGATTGATCCGATAGCCCTTGCGCGGGCACTGATCCGGTGTCCTTCGGTCACGCCGGAAGACGCCGGCGCCCTCGGCGTCGTTGAGCAGGCGCTCCGTGGAATCGGTTTCTCCTGCACGCGGCTGCGTTTCGAATCGTCGGGCACCGCCCCGATCGAAAACCTGTACGCGCGGATCGGTACGTCCCGGCCGAATTTCTGCTTTGCCGGACACAGCGACGTTGTCCCGCCCGGTGATGCGTCTCTCTGGCATGCCGATCCCTTCGCCGCGGAAATCCGTGACGGCATGCTTTACGGACGCGGCGCCGCCGACATGAAATCGGCGGTCGCTGCCTTTGCCGCCGCGGCATCGCGCCATCTGCAAAAACCATTGCTCGGCTCGATCAGCCTGCTCATTACCGGCGACGAAGAGGGGCCTGCCGTGAACGGCACCGCAAAGGTGCTGCAGTGGATGGCGGAAAAAGGCGAGCACATCGATCATTGCATCGTCGGCGAACCGACGGCCGCCGCCCACGCCGGCGACACGATCAAGATCGGCCGTCGCGGCAGCATGCGCGTCGATTTCGCCGTCCGCGGTGTACAGGGCCACACCGCCTACCCGCAACGTGCGGTCAATCCGATTCCGATCCTTGCCACGATTGTGTCTCGCATCGCGCGCGAAAGGCTGGACGACGGAACGCCGCATTTTCAGCCCTCAACGTTGGCATTCACCACCTTCGACGTCGGCAATCCTGCCTCAAACGTTTCTCCTGCTACGGCACGCGCCGTCGCCAACATCCGTTTCAACGATCTCCATACGCCGGAATCGCTCCGGCTGCGGCTGGTGGAAATTGCACAAGCGGTTACGCGTGAAATGGGCGGCGCGGCGGACATCGGGATCGACGCCGGCGCGCTTCCGTTCATCACCGAACCCGGACCGTTCACCGATCTGCTTGTGCGCGCCATCGAAAGCGCGACGGGCCGAACACCGGAATTGTCAACAAGCGGCGGAACATCCGACGCGCGGTTCATCAAGAATGCCTGTCCCGTCGCCGAAGTGGGGCTCGCCGGCATGACGATGCACAAGGTCGATGAATGCGTACCGGTTGCGGAGATCGAGAGCCTTACCGCCATCTACACGGCGATCCTTGAGACTTATTTCGCCGCGCCCCCTGCGGCAGCATAATCCACGCGCACGAGATAAAGCCCATCCGGCGGCGCTACCGGACCGCAGCGCGCGCGCGCGCGTGCTTCGAGGGCCGCCGCGACATCGCGCGCGCGCCATTTGCCTTCGCCGACGAGTTTCAGCGAACCGACCATCGAGCGCACCTGGCTGTGCAGGAACGACCGCGCCCTTGCCTCGATGTGAATCTCTTCACCCGCGCAGCGCACGCCAAGCAAATCGAGAGTTTTCACCGGCGACAGCGCCTGGCACTCGGCGGCGCGGAAGGTGGTGAAATCATGCTGCCCGACAAGGTGCTGGGCACCGGCATGCATCGCGTTCGAATCGAGTTCTCTCGCCACATGCCAGACGCGCCCGCGCTCCAGCACCGGCGGCGAACGCCTGTTCAGAATTCGATACAGATAGTGCCGCGTGGTTGCGGAAAATCGCGCGTGAAAATCCGGCGCCGCGATCCCGGCGTTCAGGATACAGACGGGATCGGGTCGAAGGTGATAGTTCAGCGCATCGCGCAGCTTTGCCGGCGCAAAGAGTTTTTCGAGATCGAAATGCGCGACTTGCGCGAGCGCATGAACGCCCGCGTCGGTCCGACCAGCACCGGTGACGGTGACGGTCTCGCCGGAGAGCTTGCGGATGGCCTCCTCCAGTGCGCCCTGTACCGACGGCCCGTTCTCCTGGCGCTGCCATCCCGCAAACGGAGAGCCGTCATACTCCAGTGTAACGCGGTAGCGCATCGGTCGCTGCGGCTTGTCACCGCTGCCAGAGCGTTTCGAATTTCGGCCGGTGCAGCGGGCCGCACTGGAGTTCCACCCAGCGGTCGCGGATCGTCGGCCAGCGCTCGAAAACAGCACCTTCGAAGGTGCGAAAGCCGTCGTCGAGCTCGTCGATCGTGATCGCAGCTGCAGATGTATGGAAAACCGCAAAAAGCACGTCGAGCGAAAGCGTGTCCTGTACGCCACCGTCGATTTGTATGACATCGTCCCAGCGAACATCCGTCTTGCGGCGGCCGCGCGCGACGAGGAACCCGTCGGTCAGGAGATCGATCGTGCCCGGCTTCTGGCGACGGCGCTGCCAGGAGTTTCTCACCCGGCGCCACCAGGATGGCTTAAGGTCTGTGCTCACAGGCGGTCTCCCTCATGGAGCGCAAAGCCGCGCAGGAATTCCTGCGCTTCCTGTGCGCCACGACCTGCGCGTTGCACGCGCCTGATGCGGACCGCGCCTTCGCCGCACGCAATAGTAAAGTGACCATCCAGTACTTCCCCCGGAATTCCGTTTCCTTCGGCCGGCACAGCATAGAGGATTTTCAGCCTTTCGCCGCGCGTTTCGCTCCAGGCACCGGGTTGGGGCGAAAGTCCCCGGATCAGACAATCGATTTCGCGCGCGGGCCGGCTCCAGTCGATCCGTGTTTCCTCTTTCGCGATTTTCCTTGCATAGGTCGCGCCGTCAGAAGACTGCGGCCGCTCGCTGACAGAGTCGCGTTCGAGCGCGGCCAACGCACGCACCATGAGATCGGCGCCCAGCCGGGCGAGCTCGTCGTGCAATTCGCCGTAGGTCTTGTGACCGATCGCGACGCGCTCTGCCATCAAGATCGGGCCCGTATCGAGCCCTTCCTCCATGCGCATGGCCATTACGCCGGTTTGCGCGTCGCCCGCCATGATGGCGCGCTGGATGGGCGCGGCCCCGCGCCAGCGCGGCAACAGCGACGCGTGCAGATTGAAACAGCCGAGCCTCGGCGCATCCAGAATCGCTTTGGGCAACAGGAGGCCGTACGCGATCACAACAGCAGCATCCGCTCGGAGGAGCGCAAAGTGGTGCTGCTCCGCTGCCGCTTTGAGCGAGCCCGGCGTGCGGACTTCAAAACCATGCAGGGCGGCAATTTTCGCGACCGGCGTCGTTTCCTCCACAAGCCCGCGGCCTTTGGGCCGCGGCGGCTGCGTGTAAACGGCCGCGATTCGATGTCCGTGACCGATGAGTTCGACAAGCGTGGGCACCGCAAAATCGGACGTGCCCATGAAGACAAGGCGGAGGCTCACGCTTGCTTCAGCTCGCCTGTTTCAGACGCTGGGCCTTTGCGAGCTTCTTGAGCGCCATCGAGCGCTTGAGGCGCGAAAGATGATCGACGAACAGCACGCCTTCGAGGTGATCGATTTCGTGCTGCAGGCAGGTGGCGAGGAGTCCCTCCGCCTCGAGCAACTGCAGCCGCCCCTCGCGATCGAGATATTCGGCCCTGATCTGTGCCGGGCGTTCGACCTCTTCCCAGATATCCGGAACCGAGAGACAGCCTTCCTGGCAAATCGCAGTCTCGTCCGATGTCCAGATGATCTTCGGATTGACGAATACGCGCGGTTCCTGCTTGCCGTCCTTGCGCGCCAGGTCCATCACCAGGACGCGCTTGGGGACGCCGATCTGGATCGCGGCGAGCCCTATCCCTTCCGCCGCATACATGCTCTCCAGCATGTCGTCTGCGAGCCGGCGGATATCTGCGTCCACCGTCGGGATTTCCTCCGACACGGCTTTGAGCCGCGGATCGGGCGCAATTAGAATGGGGCGGACAGCCATGAGTCGGAGATAGGCGAGCCCCTTTTCCGGGTCAAGGCAACGGTTTGGGGCTCGCCATGACGGCTTTGATGATTGCGCTGAGCGCGGCGCTGCTTCTCATCGCAGGCGCACTTTTGATCCTGACTTACACCAATGCGCGCCGCGGCAATGGCGAAGAAACCCGACTCCTGTCAGCCCGGCTCGAGGCCGTCGCGGCCGCGCAAAACGAGATTTCGGGCCGCTTTGCACAAGCGTTGGCGGGTCAGACGGAATTGCAGAACCTGCTCGCGGGGCGGCTCGAAGCGCTCGACCGCCGCCTTGGCGAAAGTCTGACCGAAACCGCGAGCCGCACCGCCGAAACGCTCGGCGGAATCCAGACGCGCCTCAGCGTCATCGACGAAGCGCAAAAGAACATCACTGCGCTCTCCGGACAGGTGGTGAACCTGCAGGAAATTCTTGCGAACAAGCAGGCGCGGGGCGCCTTCGGCCAACAGCAGATGGAAGCCATCGTGGCCGACGTGCTGCCGCCGAGACTGTACAGTTTTCAGGCTTCGCTTTCCAACGGCAGCCGGCCGGACTGTCTTATCCGCCTCCCGAACGCAAGCGCGGCGATCGTCATCGATTCAAAGTTTCCCCTCGAGAGCTTTGCGGCGTTGCGCGCTGCCGACGAAACCGGGCGCAAACCTGCGATCGCGTCGGTAAAAACGGACGTGCTCAGGCACGTAAAGGACATCGCTTCCAAATATCTCATCGTCGGCGAGACGCAGTCGCCCGCCATCATGTTCGTGCCGTCGGAATCCATCTACGCGGATCTTCACGAATTCTGCCCCGACGTTTTCCAGCGGGCGCTGCGCGAGCAGGTGGTGATCGTTTCCCCGAGCATCCTGATGCTCGCGGTCATGACGGTCCAGACGATCATGAAGGATGCGCGCATGCGGGAACAGGCAAGCCTGATCCAGAAGGAAGTCGGGCTCCTCATGCAGGACACAAAACGGCTTGGCGATCGCGTGCTCGCGCTGCAGCGGCATTTCGCACAGAGCGAAGGCGATCTGAAGGATATCGTGATTTCGACGGAAAAAATCGTCCGCCGCGCCGGCAACATCGAGGCGGTCGACCTCAGCCCCGCCGAACCACCGCAGATTTCAAACTAAAAGGACCAATGCAGAGCACGTGATTTATCTCCGCGGCTGTGGCCAAGAATTTGCCCCCGGCTTCCTCTGCGTACCGTCGGCACCTCCGCGTTAAACCTGCTCTTAGAACAAATACCCCCTCGCCAGCAGAACGATGCCACCAAGACCGAAGGCGTTGGAAATAAACCAGAGCCAGTGCCGCCGCGTGATGATCGCGACGGTCGACATCGCGATTCCGATCTCGAAAAGCGTTGCGGCGCCGGTCAGCCAGTGATGGCGGCCTTCGTGCGCCTGGCTCTCCTTTAGGAGCTTGTCACGCTCGGCTTCATGTTCCGCCGCCTTTTGGCGATCTTCGGCCTGCTTTTCGGTTCGCCTTTTCGCGGCTGCCTTGTAATCGGCGGCACGCGCGGGAACGGAGTCCGCCGCTATCATATACATGTATTTCTTGAGCCCGTCCGCCTGGAATTCATCCCAAGCATCGGTCGCCTGGTCCTGGTGCAGGACCGCGTCGCTTGCGGCGCCGAGCGCCTTCCCGCCCTCCACAGTCTCCAGGCTTCCCGCCACGGCCGCCAGAACCGCAAGCACCGCAACCGTTATCGTGACCCTGGAAATGAAGGGATCGCGTTCGTGCGCCGCATGCTCGGCATGTTCGGTATGTTCGTGCGCGTCGAGCGCAGGATCGTGTGCCATTTTCCCCTCCGAAGAATCGCCCAAGTTCCTCATAATGGCGGGTCAGCGGGCGCTCAAGCCGGGTGAAATATGACACGATTCGCGGGCGCGTTGTTCCTCGTTGCGCTTTCGGGCTGCGCGCCGGAGCGCGGGACCTGTCTCCTTGATTCACAGGCGCGGATGACGGTGGTCGAACTCTTTTTCGGACGCGACATTCCCGGCCGCGAACCACTGACGGACCGCGAGTGGTCGGACTTCGCCGCCTCGGTCATCTCGAAGGAGCTTCCGCAAGGCTTTACGGTAACAGACGCCGATGGCGAATGGCGCGACCCGGCAACGCAGGCGCTTATCCGCGAGCGTACGAAAATCCTGATCGTTGCCGGCGCAAGATCCCCCGATCTGGCGTCGCGGGTTTCCCGCGTTCGCGATGCCTACGGCCGCATGTACCGGCAGACTTCCGTCGGCGTCTTGTCGTACGATGCCTGCGGCGCGTTTTAGCAGTGGCAATACGACAGTTTCCCAGGTATCCTTTGCCGATGCAATGTGACGAAGCCATTACTATACTGAGGCGCGGCCAGGCTGCCCTGCGGGAGCATGGCGTACGTTCACTATCGATATTCGGTTCAACGGCGCGCGGTGACGCGCGCTACGACAGCGATATTGATCTCCTCCTCGAACTTGAGGAAGGGCGTCGCTACAGCGTGATCGACCTTTCCAAAATCAAATTCCTGGCCAGCGATCTCCTCGGCCGGCGGGTTGATGTTGCTCTGCGCGGCGGCTTACGGCCAGCCTATCGTTCTGCGATCGAAAACGATGCCGTTCGGGTATTTTAATGGTCCAACGCCGTACCGCACGCGGGCGCCTGATTGATATCGACGAAGCCATCACAAAGATACAGCAATTTCTGGCCGGAAAAGACTTCGCCTCCTTCACGTCAGACTCAATGTTGCACGATGCCGTCGTTCGCAATCTCGAAATCTTGTCGGAAGCCAGTCGATTTCTTCCTGAGGAACTGCGTGCGTTAGAGCCGGAAATTCCCTGGCGCAACATTGCGGACATTGGAAACTGGCTGCGACACGGCTACGACATCCTGAATGATGGCATCATCTGGGAAACCATTCAGCGCGATATTCCTGTACTGCAAAGTGCAGTTTCTGCGTTGTTGCGCTCCATGAAGAATCCATGATCCAGGCCGAACGCCTGATCCTGCGGCCGTGGCGCGCGGAGGATGTGGCGGAATTTGCGCGCGTCACCAACACGCCGGCGGTGATGGAATTCCTTGGCGGCGTCAGAGACCCGGAAGAGTTTCAGGGTTCATTTGACCGGGTAACGGCATCGCAGGAGAAAAACGGGTTCTGTTTCTGGATCGTCGAACGCCGCAGCGACGGCGCCCTTCTGGGATTTTGTGGGCTGAAAATTGGCAATACGCCGCCGATCGAAGGCGAGATTGAGATCGGCTGGCGCTTGCGGGAGGACGCATGGGGACAGGGTTACGCGCGCGAAGCCGCCGAAGCGACGCTTGAATGGGCGTGGCGAAATCTTTCGTGCCGTCGCATCGTGGCCATCACGGCTGCGGAGAACCGGCGAAGCTGGGGATTGATGGAACGTCTCGGCATGCGCCGGTTGCAGGATCTCGATTTCGAGCATCCGGATGTGCCGATCGGCAACAAGGCGCGGCCGCACATCACCTATGCTATCGAGAGGCCGCGTTCCGGCTAGGTCGTACCGGAACCGGAATTCCGCGCGGCCATTTGCATTCCGATGCGCACGGCGGCCGCAAGACCCCGGCACGACGCACTCGTCGAATGGACAGCCATCCGCGAGGACGCGCGGTCTTGCCGTGCCTGCGATCTCTGGCGGGCGGCGACGCAGACCGTGTTCGGCGAAGGCCCGGTGCAGGCGCCCCTGATGCTTGTCGGTGAACAGCCGGGCGACAGGGAAGACATCGCGGGCAAACCCTTTGTTGGACCGGCCGGGCGCATCCTCGACCGCGCGCTCGCGGACGCCGGCATCGCCCGCGACAAGACGTACGTCACCAACGCGGTCAAGCATTTCAAATTCGCGCGGCGCGGCAAAATCCGCCTGCACCAGAAGCCGGACACGAGCGAAATCAAAGCGTGCAATCCGTGGCTGGCGCGCGAACGCGCCATCGTCGGGCCGCGACTCGTCATCGCCCTGGGGGCGACTGCCGTTCGCGGCGTGTTCGGAAAGACCCTGACCATCGGACATAACCGGGGACGCCTCCTGGAACTGGACCGCGGCACCAAAGGCCTCATTACGGTCCATCCGTCCTATCTCCTCCGGGTCGATGAGGAGGACAAGGAACGCGAGTACCTGGCCTTCGTGGCCGATCTGCGGCTCGCGACGCCCTTCGCTTGCTGAACCACCGAACCTTGCTTGACGGCGCGGCGGGGCGCGAGGATATCTCCCGCGCCGCGACCGTCATCGTTCCCCCCGGCGCTCTTCGAGGCCTCAATGACCAACCGCCAGAAGCTCTCTCTTCACATCCCGGAGCCCCCGGCACGGCCGGGCGGGCGGCCTGATTTCAGCCGGGCAAAACTCGCCGAGGCGGGAGCTGCCCGACGCCCCGATTCGGGCATCGCTGCGGGCGAGATCAGCGATCTCGCCTACTCCCTCATACGTGTTCTGGATTCGGAAGCCCGCGCTGTCGGCCCCTGGAACCCCAAGCTCGACGCGGAGACGTTGCGCAAGGGGCTCAAGTTCATGATCCTGACACGCGCGTTCGACGACCGCATGTTTCGTGCGCAGCGTCAGGGCAAGACCTCGTTCTACATGAAGTCCACCGGCGAGGAAGCGATCGCAGTGGCACAGGCGATGGCCCTCGATCGCAACGACATGTGCTTTCCGAGCTATCGCCAGCAGGGACTGCTGATCGCGCGCGGCTACCCGCTCGTCGACATGATGTGCCAGGTGTACTCGAACGAGCGCGACCCGCTGAAAGGGCGGCAGCTGCCGATCATGTATTCCAGCCGGGAATACGGGTTCTTTTCGATCTCCGGCAATCTGGCGACCCAGTTTCCACAGGCAGTGGGCTGGGCGATGGCCTCTGCGTACAAAGGCGACGACAGGATCGCCGCTGCATGGATCGGCGAAGGCGCAACCGCCGAAGGCGATTTCCACCAGGCGCTTACCTTTGCCGCCATCTACCGCGTGCCCGTGATTCTCAATATCTCCAACAACCAATGGGCCATTTCGAGCTTTCAGGGAATTGCCGGAGGCGAACAGACGACCTTCGCCGCCCGCGCCGTCGGTTACGGTCTTCCCGGCCTGCGCGTGGACGGCAATGACTTCCTGGCGGTATTTGCGGCGACCCAGTGGGCCGCGGAGCGCGCCCGCGCCAACCTCGGGGCCACCCTCATCGAACTGTACACCTATCGGGCGGAAGGCCACTCGACGAGCGACGACCCGTCCCGTTATCGCCCCGCCGACGAAGGCAAGTGCTGGCCGCTCGGCGATCCGGTCGCGCGGCTCAGGTCGCATCTGGTCGGCATGGGCGCCTGGAGCGACGACGAGCAGGCGAAGGCCGAGAAAGAGGCTGCCGAACAGGTTCGCGCCGCGAACAGTGAAGCGGCAAAATGTGGCACGCTCGGCGAGGGAAAAACCGCCAGCGCCAGTACCATGTTTGATGATGTGTACAGGGAAATGCCGCCGCATCTCAGGCGCCAGCGTCAGCAGATGGGAGTCTGACGTATGGCACGCATGAACATGATCCAGGCGCTCAACTCCGCCATGGACGTGATGCTGGGCAAGGATCCCGACGTCCTCGTCTTCGGCGAGGACGTCGGCTATTTCGGCGGCGTCTTCCGCGCGACCGACGGCCTGCAGAAAAAATACGGCATGACGCGCTGTTTCGATGCGCCGATCGCCGAGGGTGGAATCATTGCCGTCGCCATCGGCATGGGTGCCCACGGGTTGCGCCCCTGCGTGGAAATACAGTTCGCCGACTACATCTATCCCGGCTTCGACCAGATCGTCTCGGAAGCGGCGCGCCTGCGTTATCGCTCTGCGGGCGATTTCACCGCACCGATCACCATCCGCACGCCCTATGGCGGCGGAATTTTCGGGGGCCAGACGCACAGCCAGAGTCCTGAAGCGCTGTTCGCCCATGTCGCGGGATTGAAGACGGTGATTCCGTCGACGCCTTACGATGCCAAGGGGCTTCTGATCAGCGCAATCGAAGATGACGACCCGGTGATCTTCCTCGAGCCCAAGCGCATCTACAACGGACCGTTCGACGGGCATCACGACCGGCCGGTTTCACCGTGGTCGCAGCACCCCGCGAGCGAAGTACCGGAGAACTACTACAGCGTGCCGCTCGGCAAAGCTGCGGTCGTGCGCGAAGGCAACGACCTGACACTGCTTGCCTATGGGACGATGGTGCATGTTGGCCGTGCTGCAGCGGAAGAGAGTGGTATCGATGCGGAAGTGATCGACATCCGCACGCTGGTGCCGCTCGATGCCGACACGATCATTCAATCGGTAATGAAGACCGGCCGTTGTGTGATCGTACATGAGGCGACGCGTACTGCAGGCTTCGGCGGGGAACTCGCGGCAATCGTGCAGGAGAACTGTTTCTACCATCTCGAAGCGCCGATCGAACGCGTGACCGGCTGGGACACGCCCTACCCGCATGCTTTCGAATGGCATTACTTTCCGGGACCCGCGCGGGTAATCGAAGCGATGCGCCGCGCAATGAAAGGCTGAAGCCATGGGGCGTTACGTCTTCAAACTGCCCGACGTCGGCGAAGGAACGGCGGAAGCGGAAATCGTCGCCTGGCACATCAAGGTCGGTGACAGAATCGAGGAGGACCAAAACCTCGTCGACGTCATGACCGACAAGGCAACAGTCGAAATGACCTCGCCTGTTACGGGGGTTGTCGTTTCGCTGCATGGTCAGCCCGGCGAAATGGCCACGGTTGGCGCGCCGCTCGTCGAGCTCGATGTCGAAGGCGCGGGCAATGCCGACACATCGGCAGCGCCGCCTGCCAAACCGAAGGCTGAGGTCGCCAAACTGGCGCCAAAGACCGAGAAGCAGAAAGCCGACGAGCAAAAACCGAGCGCGGAAGTGATCTCTCTCGCACCGACGCCGGGCCAGGGCAATGGAGCGCAAAAGCGCAAATCCGCGGCGGCTCCGGCGTTCGCCACCCGTACACCGGGAACAAAACCGCTCGCCTCGCCTGCTGTGCGCCGGCGCGCCGAGGAACTGGGCGTGCAGCTGCAATTCGTTCCCGGGAGCGGACCTGCCGGACGGATCGAGCACGGCGATCTCGACGCCTATGTGGCTTCGGGGGGAAAGGCCGGCGTCCCGCAGCATGGCCACGCAAAACGCGACGGAATCGAAGAGATCAAGGTGATCGGGCTGAGGCGCAAGATCGCCGAAAAAATGCAGGAATCAAAGCGCCGCATTCCGCACTTCGCCTATGTCGAAGAGATCGACATGACGGAGCTGGAGAGTTTGCGCGCGCATCTGAATGCGACGCGTGGAGATCGCCCGAAATTGTCCGTGCTGCCCTTCCTGATGCGCGGCCTTGTGCGCCTTTTGCCGGATTATCCGCAGATCAACGCGCGCTTTGACGACGATGCCGGCATTGTGCACCGCCACGCGGCCGTACATATCGGAATCGCAACCCAGACTTCGAACGGATTGATCGTTCCCGTGGTCCGGCACGCCGAGGCGCTCGACATCTGGGAGGCGGCGAGCGAAGTCGCGCGCCTCGCGCGTCTTACGCGGGAAGGCAAAGCCGGTCGGGATGATCTTTCCGGCTCGACGATCACCATTACGAGCCTCGGCGCGCTCGGCGGGATTGTAACGACGCCGGTGATCAACCATCCCGAAGTCGCCATCATCGGACCGAACGCCATTGTTGAGCGCCCGGTCGTGCGCGACGGACAGATCGTCGTGCGCAGAATGATGAATCTCTCCTCTTCGTTCGATCATCGCGTGGTCGACGGTTATGATGCCGCCGAATTCATCCAGCGCCTGAAGTCGCTGCTTGAACATCCAGCCACATTGTTCATGGACTGAAGCATGACCGAAACGATCAAGACCAGGGTCCTCGTCATCGGCGGCGGACCAGGGGGCTATGTCGCGGCGATCCGCGCGGGACAGCTCGGCCTCGACACAACACTTGTCGAAGCGGATCGACTCGGGGGTACATGCCTGATCCGCGGCTGCATTCCCTCCAAGGCGATGATTCACGTCGCCGGAGAATTCGAGACGATGCACCGCGCCGCGAAGAAGCCCCGACACGGCATTTCGCTCGGCGCTCCGCCCTCGCTCGACATGCCCGAGCTGGTGCGGTGGAAGGAAGGCATCGTCAACAAACTGAGCAACGGCGTGGCCGCGCTCTGCAAGCGCGCGAAAGTGCGGGTGCTTTCGGGATGGGCAGCTTTTTCGGACGCCAAGACCTGTACGGTAGAGGGCAAGGACAACGCGACGATCACCGCCGAACACGTCATTCTCGCGAACGGGTCCGTTTCCACCGAACTTCCATTCCTGCCGTTCGGTGGGCCGGTGATTTCGTCGAGCGAGGCGCTGTCGCTCGACGGGCTTCCGGGGAAACTCGTGGTTATCGGTGGAGGGTACATCGGTCTCGAGCTGGGCATCGCCCTCAGGAAGATGGGGTCGGAGGTTACCGTCGTCGAGGCGCTAGACCGCGTCCTGCCGCTTTTCGATGCCGAACTTTCCGCGCCCGTGAAGAGGTGGCTGGACCGCAACGGTGTAACCGTACATCTTGGCACGACCGCAAAGGGGCTCGTCACCGAAAAAGACGGTCACGCGCTCGCCATCGAAACCACAGGCGGCCGAACGGAACATCTCCCCGCCGACAAAATTCTCGTGACCGTCGGACGCCGGCCGCTGACCGAAGGCTGGGGCCTCGAAAACATGGGCGTCGACATGAATGGCCGTTTCGTGCGCGTCGACGATCAGTGCCGAACGTCGATGAAGAACGTCTGGGCGATCGGCGACCTGGTCGGTGAGCCGTTGCTGGCGCACAAGGGCATGGCACAGGGCGAAATGGTGGCCGAGATCATCGCCGGGCATAAACGACGATTCCATCCCGTGGCGATCGCGGCGGTCTGTTTCACCGAACCGGAAATCGTTTCTGCCGGCGTTGGGCCCGGCGATCCCGAAACTGCGAACACGGAGATCATGAGCGCGAACTTTCCTTTCGCCGCGAACGGGCGTGCTCTCAGCATGGATGCAGGCGACGACGGTGGATTCGTGCGCGTGCTGGCACGAAAGGACGATCACCGCATCCTCGGCATCCAGGCCGTGGGCGCGCATGTGTCGGAACTCGCCGGCGAATTCGCGCTCGCGCTCGAGATGGGGGCGCGCCTCGAGGACATCGCCGGCACGATCCATGTGCATCCCACACTCGGCGAAGCCTTCCACGAAACAGCGCTCCGCACGCTCGGCCACGCGTTACACATCTGACGTGGAAGCACGCTCCCTCAGGGGCGGGCAGTTTGAATCATGCCAACACAAATATCCGACGGTCAGCCGCTACCGCGACGCTACTGGGCGATTCTTACGATCGCGCTCGGCATCATCATGGCAGTGCTCGACAGCGCGATCGCCAATGTGGCGCTGCCGACGATTGCGCGCGATCTTCATACCGACGCGGCCTTTTCGATCTGGGTGGTGAACGGATACCAGCTCGCGATCACGATCTCGCTTCTGCCGCTCGCCTCGCTGGGCGACATCGTCGGCTATCGCCGGATCTATCTTTCGGGCATGGTGCTCTTCACCGTCGCGTCGCTCGCATGCTCGCTGTCACACACGCTGACGCAGCTTGCGCTCGCGCGCGTGCTGCAGGGCTTCGGCGCCGCCGGCATCATGAGCGTCAACACGGCGCTCATCCGCTTCATCTATCCCCACCGCCTGCTCGGTCGCGGCATCGGCATCAATGCGGTCGTCGTCGCGATTGCTGCCGCGGCCGGCCCCACCATCGCGAGCGGCATTCTGTCCGTTGCGCACTGGCCCTGGCTGTTTGCAGTCAATGTTCCGATCGGCGTTGTGACGCTTGCGATTGGGTGCAAGGCGCTGCCGAAAACGCTGCGCGGCAGCCACGGCTTCGACGTGGCGGGGGCCGCACTGAGCGCCTGCGCCTTTGGCTTCCTGATCGGCGGCATCGATGCGGGCGGGCATGGCGAAGCCGGCCGATACGTAGCGATCGAATTGTCACTTGCGATCGTGTTTGGATTCCTCCTGGTGCGGCGCGAACTCACGCGGTCCGCGCCGCTTTTCCCGGTCGATCTCCTGAGGATTCCGATGTTCGGACTTTCGGTAGGAACGTCCGTCTGTTCTTTCGCGGCGCAGATGCTGGCGCTTGTAGCGCTGCCTTTCCATCTGCAGAAACAATTCGGTTACACCGCTGTACAAACGGGGCTTATCATCACGCCGTGGCCGCTCGCGATCGCGGTCGCAGCGCCCATCGCGGGCCGCCTTGCGGACCGATATCCCGCAGGACTGCTCGGCGGCATCGGCCTGGTGGTCTTTGCCACCGGCCTCGTAGCGCTCGCCTTTCTGCCGCAGCGGCCGGACTTCCAGGAAGTCGCCTGGCGCATGGTGATCTGCGGCCTCGGTTTCGGGTTTTTCCAGGCGCCCAACAACCGCGCCATGATTGCCTCCGCACCGCGCCACAGAAGCGGAGGCGCCAGCGGCATGCTCGGCACCGCACGCCTCCTCGGCCAGACCTTGGGAGCGGCTCTGGTTGCGCTCCTTTTCGGACAATTCGGCGAGCACGCGACCATTTATGCGCTGTTCATCGCGGCGGGCTTTGCCGTTTCGGCGGCAGCCGTGAGTTCGCTGCGCCTCTTTCAGAAAACTCCCGCACCGGAGACCGAAAAGCCGGTCAGCCGTTTTGCGTCCGAAGAAACCCTCATGCCGTAGCCGCCACCTTGACGCCGAGTTCGGCGACCATCGCTTCGCGGATAAGATATTTCTGTACCTTTCCGGTGACGGTCATCGGAAACGCATCGACAAAGCGGATGTGGCGCGGGATCTTGTGGTGCGAGATGTGTTCGCGGCAGAACGCACGTATTTCTTCTGCACTGGTGTCCTCGTTTTCGCGCAGTATGATCCAGGCGCACAGTTCTTCACCGTACTTTTCATCCGGCACGCCCACGACCTGCACGTCCCGGATTTTCGGATGCCGGAAGAGAAACTCTTCGACTTCGCGCGGATAGATGTTCTCGCCGCCGCGGATCACCATGTCCTTTATGCGGCCGACGACGTTGCCGTAGCCTTCATCGTCGATCGTTCCGAGATCACCCGTGTGCATCCAGCCTTCCGCATCGATGACTTCCGCCGTCCGTTCCAGATCGTTCCAGTAGCCAAGCATCACCGAGTAGCCGCGCGTACAGAATTCGCCAGGCGTGCCCCGCGGCACCGTCAGACCCTGTTCGTCGACAACTTTTACCTCGACGTGCGGGTGCACGCGACCGACGGTCGTCACGCGCTGCTCTACGGAGTCGTTGCGCGCGCTCTGGAAGCTGACCGGGCTCGTTTCCGTCATGCCGTAGGCAATCGTCACTTCGGGCATATGCATGTCACTGACCACGCGGCGCATGACTTCGATGGGACAGGGCGAGCCGGCCATGATGCCGGTGCGAAGCGAAGAGAGGTCGAAACGCGCGAAATCCGGCTCGTTTTGTTCAGCGATGAACATTGTCGGCACGCCGTAGAGCACCGTACACCGCTCGGCTTCCACCGTTTCCAGTACCGCGCGCGCCTCGAAGCCCTCGCATGGATAGACCATGGCCGCGCCATGTGCGACGCAGGCCAGATTGCCCATCACCATCCCGAAGCAGTGATAGAGGGGCACCGGGATGCAGAGCCGGTCGTCCACCGTGAGTCCGATGCGCGCGCCGACGAAAAAACCGTTGTTGAGAATGTTGCGATGGGAGAGCGTCGCGCCTTTCGGGAACCCCGTCGTGCCGCTTGTGAACTGGATATTGATTGGATCTTCCGGTGCCAGCGCCGCTGCGATCTCGTGCACTCTGACCGTATCCGTTTCCGTCGATGCCAGCACGGAGAAGGGCAGACAACCCGGCTCCGAGTCATCACCCATGGTGACGACGAGCTTGAGTGCGGGAACGTGCGTCGCGGCCAGGCCCCCTTCCGCGGATGAAGCAAGCTCAGGGGCAATCGCGCGGAGCATGCCGAGGTAATCGATTCCGCGATGGCCTGTGGCCATGACGAGCGCCTTGCAGCCGACGCGATTGAGCGCGAATTCAAGCTCCGCCTGACGGTAGGCCGTGTTGATCGTGACGAGGATGAGCCCGATCTTTGCGGCAGCGAATTGCGTCAGCGCCCATTCGGCGCAATTCGGCGCCCAGATTCCGATTCGGTCGCCGCGCCCTAATCCGTATTGAAGAAACCCCGCCGCCAACGCGTCCGCGCGCGCATTGAGTTCATCCCAACGCCACCGTACATTCTGCCGAGGCGAAACCAGCGCCGGTCGGTCAGGCCACTGCCGGGCAGCCTCCTCCATCGCCGCCCCGATCGTGAGCTCTAGCAACGGCGGCACATCTTCGCCGCGGACATAACTGGGCTCCCGCATTCCAGCCTCGATCGAGCGCTGGAATGCTATCACGCATTCTTCGTTCTAGTCGGTGTTTCCGTTGCGCTTGTAGTGGGGAGCGTTGGGGGCATCGGGTGCCAGGCGATCCAGCTGCGCAAGAATTTCTTCCGCCGCATCGCTCGCATCCCCGGATTGCGCTGTTGGCGGCAACGCCTCGTCGCCTTCGAGCAGAGACAGCAGTGATTTTCGCGCCCTCGCAACGCGGCTTTTCACCGTGCCCACCGCACAGTGGCAAATTGCCGCCGCGTCCTCATAGGAAAAGCCGCCCGCGCCGACGAGAATCAAGGCTTCGCGTTGCTCGTCGGAAA